>Ga0213821_1000616_pt1 | contig 20343 bp, 17 predicted proteins | sample MC6MC0909MG_FD_179894 | JGI IMG/M metagenome (GOLD analysis project Ga0213821, IMG submission 179894) | Enriched soil aggregate microbial communities from Iowa State University, Ames, United States - MC6-MC0909-MG | ecosystem: Environmental > Terrestrial > Soil > Unclassified | place: USA: Iowa...
GTATTTTGCGAGAAACTCGTTCAACTTCAAACACTTGACTCGCTTGCGATCTCTCGTAGCGGGAGGCGAATTCTACAGCGTTACAAGCTGCTGTCAACTACCTTTTTCACCGCTGCCGATCAGAAGACCGAAGCACCTCCAGTACTGCCTGGAACATCTAACCCGTTGATAATCAAGGAGTTTTCCGTTCCAACTACGCTGGAAGTGGGGCGCATTATAAGGGGATCTGAGAGGCCGTCAACCCTTAATTTCAATAAACCGTAATATTGGTGAAATTAGGGTCAGAATCGCGGGGCGAGCCCGCTTCCACAGAGTGCAGCGGGGTGCGACAGAGAGAGGCAATGCAGTTAAAGCGCCAACAACAAAGCAGGGAGGCCTGCCGGCCTCCCTGCTTATATAGGTATAAAGCGAATCAGAGCACACCAGCCCCACGCAGCTGCTGCACAGCCTGGCCATCCAGCCCTAACACTTCTTCCAGTACAGCCTCGGTATGCTCCCCCAATAGAGGAGGCGCCTGCCGATACTCCACCGGCGTCTCAGACAGCCGAATAGGGCTAGCCACCTGCGGTACGCTGCCCGCCAGCGGATGCGCAATGCTAACCGCCAATCCACGAGCCAATACCTGCGGGTCCTGGAACATCTGCGCCAAATCGTTGATTGGCCCGCATGGCACGCCGGCCTGTTCCAATTCACTAACCCACTGGGCTGTGGTCTTGAACACTGTGGCCTGGCGAATCAGCGGAATCAGCTCAGCCCGATTGGCGACCCGCAGCTTATTAGTCGCAAAGCGCGGATCGTCCGCCCATTGCGGCTGCCCAGCGACCTCGGCAAATTTACGGAACTGCCCATCATTCCCCACGGTAAGGATGAAATCACCATCGGCAGTGGGAAAGTCCTGATATGGCACGATATTGGGGTGGGCATTCCCCAACCGACGCGGAGCAGTGCCTGTAGTGAGGTAGTTCATTGCCTGGTTAGCCAGGCAGGCCACCTGCACGTCCAGCAACGCCATATCAATATGCTGCCCCACCCCTGACTGGTCACGGTGGGCGAGGGCAGCCAGGATCGCCACGGTGGAGTACAGCCCGGTAAGGATATCGGTCAGCGCAACGCCAACCTTCACCGGCCCGGCACCTTCTTCACCCTCTGGGCGACCGGTCAGGCTCATCAGCCCGCCCAGCCCTTGGATCATGAAGTCATAGCCGGCACGCTTGGCATACGGCCCAGTCTGACCAAAGCCGGTAATCGAGCAATAGATAAGCTTGGGGTTGACCGCCTTCAGGCTGGCATAGTCCAGCCCATAGGCCGCCAGGCCACCGACTTTGAAGTTCTCGATGACGATATCCGACTTCGCCGCCAGTTCGCGCACCAGACGCTGACCTTCTGGTTGGGTGAAGTCGATGGTCACCGAGCGCTTGTTGCGGTTGGCAGACAGATAGTAGGCCGCCTCGCTGGTGTTCTCCCCATAGGCATCCTTGAGGAAGGGTGGCCCCCAGGAGCGGGTATCGTCACCTGCCCCCGGACGCTCGACCTTGATCACGTCAGCCCCAAGGTCGGCGAGGATCTGCCCAGACCAGGGCCCGGCCAGCACACGCGAAAGGTCCAGCACCCGCAGATGTGATAACGCCCCCATGGCCCAGCTCCTCTATTAATAGAACGCCTGGATGCCGGTCTGCGCGCGACCGAGGATCAGCGCGTGGATGTCATGGGTACCTTCATACGTGTTGACCACTTCAAGGTTAACCAGGTGACGGGCTACGCCGAACTCATCGGAAATACCGTTGCCGCCGAGCATGTCGCGGGCCAGGCGGGCAATATCCAGCGCCTTGCCACAGGAGTTGCGCTTCATGATCGAGGTGATTTCCACCGCAGCGGTGCCCTCATCCTTCATCCGCCCCAGACGCAGGCAGCCCTGCAGCCCCAGCGTGATCTCGGTCTGCATGTCCGCCAGCTTCTTCTGGATCAGTTGATTGGCGGCCAGAGGACGGCCGAACTGCTTGCGATCCAGGGTGTATTGGCGCGCGGTGTGCCAGCAGGCTTCTGCCGCACCCAGGGCACCCCAGGAGATGCCATAGCGGGCCGAGTTCAAGCAGGTGAACGGGCCTTTGAGACCACGCACCTCAGGGAAGATGTTTTCTTCAGGAACGAACACGCCGTCCATGACGATCTCGCCGGTGATCGAAGCACGCAGGCCGACCTTGCCGTGAATCGCCGGGGCGCTCAGGCCTTTCCAGCCTTTCTCCAGAATGAAGCCGCGAATGTCCCCGGCATCGTCCTTGGCCCACACGACAAACACATCGGCAATCGGGCTGTTGGTGATCCACATCTTGCTGCCAGTCAGGCTGTAGCCGCCATCAACCTTGCGCGCCCGGGTGATCATCGCGCCTGGATCGGAGCCGTGGTTGGGCTCGGTCAGGCCGAAGCAACCAATCCACTCGCCGCTGGCAAGCTTGGGCAGGTACTTTTGCTTCTGCTGTTCACTGCCGAATTCGTTGATCGGCACCATTACCAGCGAAGATTGCACGCTCATCATCGAGCGGTAGCCGGAGTCGATGCGCTCCACTTCACGGGCGATCAGGCCGTAGCAGACGTAGTTCAGCCCACTGCCGCCGTACTGCTCTGGGATGGTAGCGCCGAGCAGGCCGACTTCGCCCATCTCACGGAAGATCTTCGGATCGGTCTGCTCATGGCGAAACGCCTCGATCACGCGCGGCGCCAGCTTGTCCTGGGCAAACTGATAAGCGCTGTCACGCACCATGCGCTCTTCTTCAGTCAATTGCTGATCGAGCAGCAGTGGGTCGAACCAGTTGAAGCTTGCTTTGCCGGCCATGAGCGAAATCCTCGGAATAGGGGAGCAGGGTGCGTGGGCACTGTTCTTGTGCATTGATCCTAGGCCTGTTCGGCCGTCGGGACAAACGAGGATTACGCACGGTTTAGTGATATTTTCTCACTTCGAAAATCTGCAATTCAGCATACTCAAAGCCAGACAAGTGAGGTTGACGTACATGCGGCGCAAGATTCCCAGTACCACTGCATTGGTCTGTTTTGAGGCCGCAGCGCGTCACGAGAGCTTCACCAAGGCCGCCCAGGAGCTGGCCTTGACCCAAGGCGCCGTCTGTCGACAAATTGGTGGGCTGGAGGAGTTCCTGAATGTCGAGCTGTTTCGCCGCTCGCGTCGCGGGGTAAAACTCACCGAAGCCGGCCTATCCTACAGCCGACAGGTGGCAGCACAGCTGGACGCGGTCGAGCGCGATACCTTGTCGGTAATGCGCCAGCAGGGCGCCAATGTGATCGAATTGGCGGTGGTGCCGACCTTCGGCACCCAGTGGCTGCTGCCGCGCCTGAAGGACTTCCAGCACTGCCACCCAGAGGTCACCGTCAACTTGACCAACCGCACGCGGCCATTCCTGTTCGCCGATACCGCGTTCGATGCAGCGATCTACTTCGGCGATGCCGACTGGTCGGGCACCCAGTCCCACCGCCTGATGGGTGAGAACCCCATGCCAGTGTGCAGCCCGGCCTTGTTGCTCAGCGGCCAGGGCGAACTCGATGCCAAGCGTATTGCCGAACTGCCGCTGCTGCAGCAGACCACCCGACCCTATGCCTGGCGACAGTGGTTCGACGGCTTGGGGATGAGCGTGGAGGGCGACATGACCGGCCCTCGCTATGAACTGTTCTCGATGCTCGCCCAAGCCGCCATGCACGAGATGGGCATCGCGCTGATTCCACCGTTCTTGATCCAGCGCGAGCTGGAGCAGGGTAGGTTGGTGGTCGCCAACAGGCATGCGCTATCGAGTAACAAGGCCTACTATCTAATGATTCCTGAGCGGAAGGTGGAGTCTGCGTCGCTGCGCGCCTTCCGCGACTGGCTGATAGCACAGGCACGCTTGTACGCTTCCACCCACCCAGCAGATGCGACAACTTGACTCGGTAGTCAATTATTTTAAACACCTACAGATGTATTGAATTGTCGCATTTCAATAAACTGTTGCGTATACCCTGAATTCTTGCTTAACCCTGCATACTGCGCGGGTTTCAGGCCTATTTGCGACATTCGCCCAGCTGTCAGCGAAATTTGTTAAAAATAATCTAATTTCTCCCCTAATCTCCCAATAGCCTATGTTTGACGGGCTGCAGCCATACCCTTGCGACATACGGTCACAGGGTGACTTGTAGTTTTAACTTCGTATCGCTCCAGAACCGGTTGAAGGCCTACGTATTCATCTGCAAAATGCTTCGCCCGCCCGGGATCCGGCGGGTTCGAGCCTTACGGCTACGCTGGCGAAGTGCCGCGGATTCAACCCCGCGCATGCCAGCTCAATAAAGATAAGAAGGTCACCGCAGGAGAAAAGTCGTGCACATTGGTGTTCCTCTCGAGACGCAGACGGGCGAGACGCGGGTCGCTGCGACCCCCGAAACCCTCAAGAAGCTGGTTGGCCAAGGCCATCAGGTCACCGTCCAACGGGGGGCAGGGCTCAACGCCAGCATTCCGGACAGTGCCTATGAAGCCGTTGGCGCCTCCCTCGGTACCGCCGCCGATGCCTTCGGCGCGCAACTGGTACTCAAGGTCGTTGCCCCCAGCGAACAGGAGCTTGCCCTGATCAACAGTGGCAGCCTGCTAATTGGCATGCTCAACCCGTTCAACAACGAACTGATCGCCAAGATGGCCGAACGCGGCGTCACCGCTTTCGCCCTCGAAGCGGCGCCACGCACCTCGCGCGCGCAGAGCCTCGACGTGCTGTCGTCGCAGGCCAACATCGCCGGTTACAAGGCGGTGTTGCTGGCCGCGCATCACTACCCGCGCTTCATGCCGATGCTGATGACTGCCGCCGGTACGGTGAAAGCCGCCCGCGTGCTGATTCTTGGCGCCGGCGTTGCCGGCCTGCAGGCCATCGCCACGGCCAAGCGCCTGGGCGCAGTGATCGAAGCCTCGGATGTGCGCCCGGCGGTGAAGGAGCAGATCGAGTCGCTTGGCGCCAAGTTCCTCGACGTCCCCTACGAGACCGATGAAGAACGCGAATGTGCGCAAGGTGTCGGCGGCTATGCCCGGCCCATGCCCGCCAGCTGGATGCAGCGCCAGGCACAAGCGGTGCACGAGCGCGCCAAGCAGGCCGACATCGTCATCACCACCGCACTGATCCCGGGCCGCAAGGCACCGACCCTGCTCAGCGCCGAGACCGTGGCGCAGATGAAGCCCGGCTCCGTGGTGATCGATCTGGCTGCAGCACAAGGCGGCAACTGCCCGCTGACCGTGGCTGACCAAGTAGTGGTAGAAAATGGCGTGACCATCGTCGGCCCCACCAATTTGCCGGCCCAGGTCGGGGCAGACGCTTCGGCGCTGTACGCCCGCAACCTGCTGGACTTCATGAAGCTGCTATTCGACAAGGACGGTGCGCTGGTGATCAACCTCGAAGATGACATTGTCGCTGCGTGCCTGATGTGCCGCGACGGCCAAGTCATCCGTAAGAACGGTTAAGGAGCACGGCTATGGAAGACATGCTGATTTCCCACGGCATCTACAACCTGATCATCTTCGTGCTGGCCATCTACGTGGGCTACCACGTGGTATGGAACGTCACCCCGGCTCTGCACACCCCGCTGATGGCGGTGACCAACGCCATTTCGGCGATCGTCATCGTCGGCGCCATGCTTGCTGCTGCGCTGACCGTGACTCCGGCCGGCAAAGTCATGGGCACCCTGGCCGTGGCCTTGGCGGCAGTCAACGTGTTCGGTGGCTTCCTGGTTACCCGGCGCATGCTGGAAATGTTCAAGAAGAAAACCAAGAACGAGGCGCAGAAGTAAGCATGAGCATGAATCTGGTAACGCTTCTCTACCTGGTCGCTTCGGTCTGCTTCATCCAGGCGCTGAAGGGCCTGTCGCATCCGACCACCTCACGCCGCGGCAACCTGTTCGGCATGATCGGCATGGGCATTGCGATGCTCACCACCGTGGGCCTGATCTATAAGCTCGGCGCCGAGCTGGCCACCGCCGGCATCGGCTACGTCCTGCTCGGCCTGTTGATCGGCGGCACTGCCGGCTCGATCATGGCCAAGCGCGTCGAGATGACCAAGATGCCAGAACTGGTCGCCTTCATGCACAGCATGATCGGCCTGGCAGCAGTGTTCATCGCCATCGCCGCAGTGCTCGAGCCGCAATCGATGGGCATCGTCGCATTGATCAGCGATCCGATCCCGACCGGCAACCGGCTGGAGCTGTTCCTCGGTGCTGCGATTGGTGCCATTACCTTCTCCGGTTCGGTAATCGCCTTCGGCAAGCTGTCGGGCAAGTACAAGTTCCGCCTGTTCCAGGGCGCACCAGTACAGTTCGCGGGCCAGCACAAGCTGAACCTGATCCTCGGCCTAACCACCATCGCCCTGGGTTTGCTGTTCACCTTCACCGGCCACTACAGCGCCTTCACCTTGATGCTGGTTCTGGCCTTCATCATGGGCGTACTGATCATCATCCCAATCGGCGGCGCCGACATGCCGGTGGTGGTGTCGATGCTCAACAGCTATTCGGGCTGGGCAGCGGCCGGCATCGGTTTCTCGCTGAACAACTCGATGCTGATCATCGCCGGCTCCCTGGTCGGTTCGAGCGGTGCGATTCTCTCGTACATCATGTGCAAGGCGATGAACCGCTCGTTCTTCAACGTCATCCTCGGCGGCTTCGGCGGCGAGGCGGACACCGGCGCGGCGGCCGGCTCCAAAGAACAGCGCCCGGTCAAATCAGGTTCGGCGGACGACGCGACCTTCCTGCTGAGCAACGCTGACACTGTGATCATCGTCCCTGGCTACGGCCTGGCGGTGGCGCGCGCGCAGCATGCCCTCAAGGAGCTGACCGAAAAGCTGATCCACAACGGCGTGACCGTGAAGTACGCCATTCACCCGGTAGCCGGGCGTATGCCTGGGCACATGAACGTGCTCTTGGCTGAAGCCGAGGTGCCCTACGACCAGGTGTTCGAGATGGAGGACATCAACGCCGAGTTCGGCCAGGCTGACGTGGTGCTGGTGCTTGGCGCCAACGACGTGGTCAATCCGGCGGCGAAGAACGATCCGAAGTCGCCGATCGCTGGCATGCCGATCCTTGAGGCGTTCAAGGCCAAGACCATCATCGTCAACAAGCGCTCCATGGCCAGTGGCTATGCCGGGCTGGATAACGAGCTGTTCTACCTGGACAAGACCATGATGGTGTTCGGCGACGCCAAGAAGGTCATCGAAGACATGGTCAAGGCAGTGGAATAAAGTCCTTCTATATAGATAGGCATAAACCCCCGGTGATTTATTCCCGGGGGTTTTTACTTTGCTTGATCCAGATCAACGGCTCTAATGCAGGGCTTCTCATACGACCATGGTCGTGGGACGGCGACGGGCGAAATCTCTAGACTGCGCTGCAGTAGCCTCAGTAGCCCGAGATAACAATCCATGTACCGTGATCGTATCCGCTTGTCCTCCCTGCACAGCAAGGTAATGAGTGCGGCCGACGCCGCTGGCCTGATCCAGGACGGCATGACCGTCGGCATGAGCGGTTTTACCCGCGCCGGCGAAGCCAAAGCCGTACCCCATGCCCTTGCTGAACGCGCCAAAGTGTCGCCGCTGAAAATCAGCCTGATGACCGGCGCCAGCCTTGGCAACGACCTGGACAAGCAACTGACCGAGGCCGGCGTGCTCGCCCGCCGTATGCCGTTCCAAGTCGACAGCACCCTACGCAAAGCCATCAACGATGGCCAGGTGATGTTCATCGACCAGCATCTGTCGGAAACCGTCGAGCAGCTGCGCAACAAGCAACTGACCCTGCCGGACATCGCCGTCATTGAAGCGGTGGCCATCACCGAGCAAGGCCACATCGTGCCGACCACTTCGGTGGGCAACTCGGCCAGCTTTGCGATCTTCGCCAAGCAAGTGATCGTCGAGATCAACCTGTCGCACAACGCCAACCTCGAAGGCCTGCACGACATCTATATCCCGACCTATCGCCCGACCCGCACGCCAATCCCGCTGATCAAGGTCGACGACCGCATTGGCAGCACCGCGATCCCGATCGACCCGGCCAAAATCGTCGGCATCGTCATCAGCGACCAGCCCGACTCGCCGTCCACGGTACTGCCGCCTGACCATGAGACCCAAGGTATTGCCAACCACCTGATCAACTTCCTCAAGAGTGAAGTCGACGCTGGCCGCATGACCAACAAGCTCGGCCCGCTGCAAGCTGGCATCGGCAGCATCGCCAACGCGGTCATGTGCGGCCTGATCGATTCGCCGTTCGAAGACCTGACCATGTACTCCGAAGTACTCCAGGACTCGACCTTCGACCTGATCGACGCCGGCAAGCTGAGCTTCGCCTCGGGCAGCTCGATCACCCTGTCGAGCCGGCGCAACGCCGACGTGTTCGGCAACCTGGAGCGTTACAAGGACAAGCTGGTACTGCGTCCGCAGGAAATCTCCAACCACCCAGAAGTGGTGCGTCGCCTGGGCATCATTGGCATCAACACCGCGCTGGAGTTCGACATCTACGGTAACGTCAACTCCACCCACGTCTGCGGCACCCGGATGATGAACGGTATTGGCGGCTCGGGTGACTTCGCCCGCAACGCGCACCTGGCGGTGTTCGTCACCAAGTCGATTGCCAAAGGCGGCGCGATTTCCAGCGTGGTGCCGATGGTCAGCCACGTTGACCACACCGAACATGACGTGGACATCCTGGTCACCGAGCAAGGCCTGGCTGACCTGCGTGGCCTGGCGCCTCGCGAGCGCGCCCGGGCGATCATCGACAACTGTGTCCACCCGGACTATCGCGCGGCGCTGAACGACTACTTCGAACGCGCTTGCCAGCGTGGCGGCCATACCCCGCACATCCTGCGTGAAGCGCTGAGCTGGCACGAAAACCTGGAAGAAAGCGGGCGCATGCTCGCCAGCTGATCCAGCACAGCTATCCGGTCGATGGTGCGCAATGTCCATCGACCGGAACAGCTAACTACAATAAAAGAAAAAAACTGTACAACTGTACCGGTAAAATCTCAGTCTTCCGCTGAAAAATCGCCTCCCGATCCTCATAAACGCACCATATCTGTGCAGACCAGTACAGTTACGCCGATTTCGGGTGCAACAGTGCGCTTAATCAGTTAACTGAACCCGCGCAATACAGATGAACTGTACCTACTGTTATGGACAAGAGAGGAGGATCATTGGCATCAGTTAAATCACTACCTAATGCCGCCACAAGCGGAAGGATGAAACATCATGGAACGCACCCTCAGTTCCGGTCTGGTTTTTGAAAACAACGCTCAGTCCAACGCTTCGCTGCCACTGCGCGCTTTCTCCACGCTTCTGCTGTGGCAACGCCGCATCGCCAGCCGCCGTCAGCTGGCCCGCCTGGATGGTCGCCTTCTGGCTGACGCCGGCATCAGCGAGTCGCAGCGTTACGAAGAGCTGAGCAAGCCTTTCTGGCGCTAAGCACCGGCTAGCCGGTTTCGGCCGGCACCGAGAATTCCAAAAACCCGTTGCAGGGAACTGCGACGGGTTTTTTGTTTCAAAGGTGCGAATTAGAGCGCCTTGCCCCGCGAACAGTACAGTTTCATAGAAACATAAACATACCAGTACAATTGTATTGCTAACCACCCGCGTCACATCCAGAAACAGCAACGCGTGTTACGCTTACTTGAACGGCTCATTAAATAAAGTACCGTGATGAGCCTAGCGAGCGTCCGATAACCAGAACCATCTCGACCCTATGCAGGAGTCTCCGACCATGTCCCGTAACCACTTGTTTGGCGCCGCCCTGTTGTTGGCCTTGGCCGGCACTGCCAACGCCACTAGCTTCATCGTTACCACCGATGCGGTCGTAGGTGCAGTTGCCGCCTCTACTGATGCCACCTCTGATGTCTCCTCGTCGTTCCGTGACGACAAGATTGTCCAGGCCGCCCGCGACGACGCTGCCAGCTTTGTCGGCAGCCAAGGCGCCATCCGCGGTGCCAAGCTTGAAAGTGCGTTCATTCACATTCGCCAGCAGGCGCCCACCCTGCAAGCCAGCGACGCACAATTGGCGCAAGCCATCCTCGCGCTCTAACCCGCAGGTTTCACGCCCGGATACACTGGCTCCGGCCGGTGTATCCGCGGTAGCCTTCGCCATCCAAGCCTAAGCCTTTAGAAGTCCGATGCGTTATCTGTTGCCTTTGCTGTTTGCCCTCGCCGGTATGGGAAGCGCCCATGCCATGGACGTCTCTACCCAAACCCTGGTTGCCAGCGGCTACGTCACCAGCAAAGTGACCAGCGCGCCCTTCGACCGCAAACTGGTCGTGCAGGCCCGCGACGATGCCGCAGCGTTTGTCGCCACCGATGGCTCGATCCGTGGCGCTCGTCTGCAAGCAGCGCTGGATACACTGCGTCATGACAGCGGCTATCACTCTGTCGGCGACCTTGAACTGGCAGAAGCAATTCTCGTCCAATAACCATATTCGACTCCCTGTATTCCTTCGGAGATGCTCCATGCGCAAGACGCTGATCGCCGCCACCCTCGGCATGTTGGTAATGGCCGACCTGGCACAGGCACAGACCCTGGTGGCCACCAGCAACATCATCGTGCGGGCCTTTGGCCGTTCGATCGATTTCACCTCGGACACCACCACTTCGATTCGCGACTCGAAAATCGTCCAAGATGCCCATGACGACGCCGCCAGCTTCGTCGCCAGCAAAGGCGATATCCGCGGCGCGCAGCTCGAAGCCGCCTTCACCACCATTCGCCATCGCGTGCCTGAGGCGCGTGATGCCAGCGATCAGGTACTGGCCGAAGCCATCCTGGCCCTGTGAAGCACATGCGTGCCTGGCTGCTCGGCTGCGTCCTGACGCTGCTGGGCATGCCTGCGCTAGCCGACCTGCAGCTCGACCTGCAGGTGTCTGGGCTTGATCAGCAACAACAGCAAGCCACCCAGGCCTTGCTCGATGAGGCCCTGGCCAAACTTCCCCCCCGCTTCAAGCAACAGCTCGACCGCCGCATCCAAGTCAGTTGGAGCGAGCGCATGCCCGCTGATGCTTATGGCCAGGCTTCGCTGGTGTCCACCCTCGAGCTGAACCGCCGGCTATTGCCCAGCCTGGTCGATGGCAGCGCTGCCCGCGAGCGTACCAACCGTCCGCATGGCACTGTGCGGCAAGAACTACTGGCCACAGTCCTTCACGAACTGACCCACATCTACGACCGCGCCCGTCTCTGGCCGACCCAGGAGCGGTTGATGATCGCCCGCTGCAAGCGCCAGCAGGACACCCTCGGCAAGATCGGCCTGCCGCAAGACTGCCGTGGACAAGCCGAGCGCCGCTTCACCATGAGCGATGATCCACGCCTGCTCGACCTGGCTGGCTGGCAGCAGTACGTTGGCCGGCGCGGCGAGCGCGAACAGCACAACGCCCAGGTGGTGCGCAGCCCCGACAGTTATGAGCTGAGCAGCCCCAAGGAATACATTGCGGTCAACATGGAGTACTTCCTGCTTGATCCCAGCTATGGTTGCCGCCGCCCGGCACTGAACCAGTACCTGCAGCAGCACTTCGCCTGGACTCCACCGCAAACCCCGTGCGCCAAAGGCTTGCCATTCATCAATGCCGGCAACGACTTCGCCCGCCAACCTCTGGGCGAGGTCGACCCGGAACGGGTTTATGAGGTCGACTACCTGCTCGCCGAGGCCAACCAGAACCTGGTCAGCCGTTGGGGCCACAGCATGCTGCGCCTGGTCATCTGTGCACCCGGTCGGCCGCGGGGTCCGGATTGCCGGCTGGACCTGGACCAGCACCTGGTGCTGTCCTACCGGGCCTTCGTCAATGACGTGCAGCTGTCCAGCTGGGACGGCCTGGTCGGCGCTTATCCGTCACGGCTGTTCGTGCTGCCGCTGGGTCAGGTGATCGACGAATACACCAAGACCGAGCTGCGCAGCCTGGCCTCGGTGCCGCTGCGGCTCAACCGCGACGAGGTCGAGAACCTGGTTCGCCAAGCGGCGGAGATGCACTGGAGCTACGACGGCAATTACTGGTTCCTGTCCAACAACTGCGCAGTGGAAGGCCTCAAGCTGCTGCGCAGCGGAACTGCCAACCCAGCCCTGAACGACCTCGACAGCATCATGCCCAACGGCCTGCTCGCGGTGCTCAAGGGACGCGGCCTGGCCGATACCAGCGTGCTCGATGATCCCCGTGAGGCCCTGCGCCTGGGATACCGCTTCGACTCCTACCGTGATCGCTACCAGGCCATGTTCGATGTGCTTAGAAAGCAGTTACCGGTCAAGCAAGAGAAGGTCGAGGACTGGCTCGCCCTGGAGGCCGACCAGCGCCGGCCATGGTTCGCGCGCGCCGACCTGCGCACCAGTGCCGCGTTGTTGTTGCTGGAGCAGGCTGCGCTGCGCCAGCAATTGCTGTTGGCTCAGGATGAAGTGAAGCAGCGGTACCTGAATGCCACTGCGCTCAAGGATGGCAGCATCGATAAAGCCAATCAGACCCTGCAGCAGATGCTGGCCAATAGCGGCTTCCTCAGCCGACCGGCAGAATTGCTGGGCACCGACGGCTATGGCTTGCCGCAGCCAGAGGAGCGTAAGCAATTGGAAAAAGTCAGCAGTGAGCGGCAGGCGCAGCTGCTACGCCTGAGCACCGACCTGGATAAAGAGGTGAGGGCGCTGCTCGATCCGGCCCGGGCCAAGGCGATTGCGGCGGTCGAGGCGAACGTCAAGCAGATTGGCCAGCACCTGCGGGAGCTGCACAAGGCTGCCGGTGGCTTGCAGTTGCCCTGACGGCCTGAGCTTTTTCCGGTCAGTTCAGGCCTCATCGCGGGGCAAGCCCGCTCCCACGCTTGCCCCGCGTTAAGGCCACAGAGCCAAATTAGAGATGCTCCTCAGCCTCCCCAGGCAACTGCTCATCCAGATGCAGCCAAGGCAACCGGCTACTGGTCCAGATGTGCCGGGTGGCCCGTACGTTCTCTGGATGATCCAAGGTCGCCACGGTCACATCGATGGTCTGCGGACTGTGCACAGTGCTCAGCGCCAGATGCGCGCCACAGTCGCCGCAAAAAAACCGGCTGCAACTGGTCGGTGCCACATACATCCGCGGCCTGCCCTTGAGCCATCGAAAACCACTGCGCGGCAGGGTCAACCAGGTCACCACCAACCCGCCGCTGACCCGCCGACAGATCGAGCAGTGGCAATGAGCGATGTCGGTCAGATCCCCTTCCAAGCGATAGCGCAGGGCGCCGCAATGGCAGCCTCCCTCGTAAAATTCGGACATGATTACCTCTCGTCACCTTTGCCGTAGCGAAAGCTGGCTGAAAGCTTGCGCTCATAGGATAGCCCCACTACCGGCACAAGACCGGTCAGCCAGGGCCCCCGGATTGTTCCGCGCCCGGCCCAATCGACAACAACAATGGTGATTCTGATGTATTCCTGTGCCCGCCTTCTCGCAGTCCCCCTCCGGCTATTCCACGCACAGCGCCCCACGCGCTGATTCGCCCGAAGCGTCTTTTCTCTTTCGCCGCGCCACGCCTGGAGTATCGCCATGCTGACCTTCCTCGGCTTTGCCATGGTCATCACCTTCATGTACCTGATCATGACCAAGCGCCTGTCGGCCTTGATCGCCCTGATCCTGGTTCCGATCCTGTTCGCCCTGTTCGGTGGTTTCTCCTCCGATATCGGCCCGATGATGCTGCAAGGCATCAGCAAGCTTGCGCCTACCGGCGTGATGCTGATGTTCGCCATTCTCTACTTTGCCCTGATGATCGACTCCGGCCTGTTCGATCCAGCCGTGCGCCTGATCCTCAAGGCGGTCAAGGGCGATCCACTGAAAGTCTCGGTCGGCACCGCCGTGCTGGCGTTGGTGGTATCGCTCGACGGTGACGGCGCCACCACCTACATGATCTGCTGCGCAGCGATGTTGCCGCTGTACAGCCGCTTAGGCATGAGCCCGCGGATCATGGCCGGCTTGATCATCCTGGCCGGCGGGGTGATGAACATGACCCCTTGGGGTGGCCCTACAGCGCGCGCCGCAAGCGCCCTGCATGTCGATCCGTCGGACATTTTCGTGCCGATGATCCCGGCCATGGCCTTCGGCGTCCTCGCCATCCTGGCGATCGCCTACATGTACGGCAAACGTGAGCGGGCCCGCCTGGGTGAGCTGCACCTGCCGACCGATGACATCGACCACAGTGGCATCAGCGTTTCGCAGTTCCCAGAAGCACGCCGGCCAAAACTGATCTGGTTCAACGGCGCCCTGACCCTGGTCCTGATGATCGCCCTGATCGCAGGTTTGCTGCCGCTGCCGGTACTGTTCATGGTGGCCTTCAGCATCGCCATGATCGTCAACTACCCATGCCTGCAACAGCAGAAGGACCGCATCGCCGCCCACTCCGGTAGCGTCCTGGCCGTGACCGGGTTGATCTTCGCCGCAGGCATCTTCACCGGCATCCTGTCCGGCACCGGCATGGTCGACGCCATGTCCAAGAGCCTGCTGGCGGTGATTCCGGATGCGCTCGGCCCGTACCTGGCAGTAATCACGGCGATCGTCAGCATGCCGTTCACCTTCTTCATGTCCAACGATGCCTTCTACTACGGCGTACTGCCGGTGCTGGCCGAAGCCGCCAGCCACTACGGCATCACCCCGGTGGAAATGGCCCGTGCGTCGATCGTCGGACAACCGGTACACCTGCTCAGCCCGCTGGTACCCTCAACCTACCTGCTGGTCGCACTGGCCGGGATCGAGTTCGGTGATCATCAGCGCTTCACGCTCAAGTGGGCAGTGCTAGTGTGCATGTGCATAATGCTCGGCGCATTGCTCCTGGGGACTTTCCCACTGTTCAGCAGTCTGTAAATACATACGCCCTACAGCGATGCGCCCTACCGGGTGCATCGCCTTTTAACGTTCGAAGGAATACACATGGAATGGCTGACCAGCCCGGAAATCTGGGTTGCCTTTTTCACCCTGACGGCACTTGAAATCGTTCTCGGTATCGACAACATCATCATGATCTCGATCCTGGTCAGCCGCATGCCCAAGCACATGCAGCCACGCACCCGGATCTTCGGCCTGGCCCTGGCCATGGTCACCCGCATCCTGCTGCTGCTCTCGATTACCTGGGTCATGCGCCTGACTGCCGATTTGTTCGAAGTGTTCGGCCAAGGCATCTCCGGTCGCGACCTGATCCTGTTCTTCGGTGGCCTGTTCCTGCTGTGGAAAAGCTCCCAGGAGATCTACCACGGCCTGGAAGGTGAAGACGAAAACCCGGAAGAGCCAAAGGGCGCGGGTGGCAAGTTCATCTACACCATCATCCAGATCGCCATCATCGACATCGTGTTCTCGCTGGACTCGGTGATCACCGCCGTAGGCATGGTCTCGCACGTACCGGTGATGATCGCCGCGATCGTCGTGGCAGTGCTGGTGATGATGCTCTGCGCCGGTGCCATCAGTAATTTCATCGACAAGCACCCTTCGCTGAAGATGCTTGCACTGTCGTTCCTGATCGTCGTCGGTACGGTGCTGATCGCCGAATCCTTCGACGTGCATGTGCCAAAAGGCTACGTGTACTTCGCCATGGCCTTCTCGCTGGCGGTGGAAGCGATCAACATTCGCATGCGCACGGCGCGGGCACGCAAACGCGGCGAAGAGCACGATGCGGTGAAACTGCGCAAGGACATCCCTGGTCAATAAGCTCAGGCGCGCAATCAAGAAAGGCCCTCCGGGGCCTTTTTTCGTTCCTGCCCCTGGGCAAGCGCAGGGCGCTCGCGTGTTTCAAATATGTTTCAGCCATGCCAAGCTGGCGTCAGCTGGGTAAAACAACTAAAGCTTGAGTGAGCACTGGAAAAAACCGCCCACCCCCGGGCCAGGCTCACGGCTTCACCCATTGGCCCCGCGTTGGGGCAACAGCAACAGGGGGGCCTTCGTACATGCTGACCTTGCTCAATCTGCTTTCCGCCGTGGCATTGCTGGTGTGGGGCACGCATATCGTGCGTACCGGCATCCTGCGGGTCTACGGCTCCAACCTGCGCCGGGTGCTCAGCCAGAACATGAGCAAGCGCCCGCTGGCATTTCTCGCCGGCATCGTGGTGACCGCCATGGTGCAGAGCAGCAACGCCACCGCGATGCTGGTGACCTCCTTCGTCGGCCAGGGCCTGATGGCGATGACCCCGGCTTTGGCCATCATGCTCGGCGCCGACGTAGGTACCGCGCTGATGGCCCGGGTGTTGACCTTCGACCTGTCGTGGCTGTCGCCGCTGCTGCTGTTCGTCGGGGTTATTTTCTTTCTCTCGCGCAAACAGACCCGCCTCGGCCAGATGGGCCGCGTGGCGATCGGCCTCGGCCTGATCATCCTGGCCCTGCAACTGATCGTCCAGGCCGCGACGCCGATCACCCAAGCGCAAGGGGTGAAGGTCCTGTTTGCCTCGTTGACCGGCGATATTCTGCTCGATGCCCTGGTCGGCGCGCTGTTCGCGATGATTTCCTACTCAAGCCTGGCCGCCGTGCTGCTGACCGCCACCTTGGCCGGTGCCGAGCTGATCAGCCTGCCAGTGGCGATTGGCCTGGTGGTAGGGGCCAACATCGGCAGCGGTCTGCTGGCGTTTCTCACCACCAGCATGCAGAACGCCGCTGGGCGGCGAGTCGCGCTGGGCAGCCTGCTGTACAAGCTGATCGGCCTGCTGCTGATCATCCCCGTCCTGCATCCACTGGTGGAGTGGATGGACAGCCTCAGCTTCAGCCCCCAGGAATTGGTGATCGGCTTTCACCTGCTCTACAACACGCTGCGCTGCCTGATCATGCTGCCGACCACCAAGCCCATGGGCCGCTTGTGCAATGCGCTACTGCCCGAGCGCGAGAATGGCAATGGCCAGATCCGCCCACGCCACCTGGATGCCTCGGCCCTGCAGACCCCCAGCCTGGCCCTGGCCAACGCCGCGCGCGAAACCCTGCGCCTGGGCGATATCGTGGACAGCCTGCTGGAAGCCATGCTCGGCGCCCTGCGCGGCACCCAGACCGCACTCCCGCAACAGGTCCGTGCGCTCGCCGAGGATGCCGAGGCGCTGTACAGCGCAATCAAACTGTACCTGGCGCAAATGTCGCGCGAAGACTTGAGCGAACAGGACAACCGGCGCTGGGCCGAGATCATCGAGCTGGCCATCAACCTCAAGCTGGCCAGCGACCTGATCGAGCGCATGCTGCGCAAGGTGCAGCAACAGAAGACCTCGCAGCGCCGCGAGTTTTCCCAGGTCGGCCTGGAAGAGCTGACCGGCCTGCAAGAACAGCTGCTGGCCAACCTGCGCCTGGGCCTGTCGGTGTTTCTCAGTGCCGACCCTCAGAGCGCCCAGCTGCTGCTGCGCGAAAAGCGCCGTTTTCGCGCCCAGGAACGGCGTTTGGCCCACGCCCATGTCAGCCGATTGCAACGCAAGGTAGTGCAAAGTATCGAGACCAGTTCGCTACACTTGGAGCTGATCGCCGATATGAAGCGTTTGAACTCTTTGTTCTGCAGCAGTGCCTATGTGGTACTAGGCGGCTCGGACACCGGCGGCTTGTTGCTCGACAGCGTACCGGACGAAGCCCGCCAGCCCTGAACCCGCACTACCGGAGACCCAAGCTCGCCCATGCGTAGCCTGATGTTCGTTTGCCTACTGATCTGCAGCCTGCCGTCGCTGGCCCTCGACCGCTCGAAGGTTGAGGGCTACCTGCTGCCCAATGGCCTGCAGGTGATCCTCAAATCCGGCTATGAGCGCGACCATGTAGCGATCCGCCTGGTGGTAGGGGTGGGCCTGGACGACTTCGAGTGTGACCAGCGCGAGCTGCCGCACCTGCTCGAGCACCTGCTGTTCAGCGGCATCGACGAAACCGGCGAGGGTGGCCTGGAAGAACGCATGCAGGCCCTTGGCGGTGAATGGAACGCCTACACCAGCAGCGCCGACACCACCTTCGTCATCGAAGCGCCGGCGCGCAACCAGCGCAAAGTGCTCGACTTGCTGCTGGCAGCGATCCGCGATACCCAGATCGACGCCAAAGCCCTGGCCACGGCAAAGAAGATCATCGAGCGAGAAGATGGCGGCCACTATGGCCACCTGCAACGCTGGCTCGACCGCCAGGACATCGGCCACCGCGCCAGCGACCAGCTGGCAGTGGAACTTGGGCTGAAATGCCCGGCACGCTCTGACCTCGACGACATGACCCTGGAGCAGGTCCAGGCCCTGCGCGAGCATTGGTATGCGGCCAACAACATGAGCCTGATTATCGTTGGCGGTCTTGACCGCCTGCTGCCGGCCTACCTGGAGCGCACCTATGGCGAGCTGCCAGCGATCGAGCCTGGCGAGCGGCGCAATCTGGACAGCATCAGCCAACAGGCCGAGCAACGCCGGGACCTCACCCGTGGCTGGCTGGGCGACAGCGTGAAACTGCACTGGCTGTTCATCGAGCCGACGCTGGATAACGACCACGACCAGACCCTCGACCTGCTTTCGCGCTACCTGGACTGGGCCTTGTACGACCAGCTACGCCTGCGCCATGGCTTGTCCTACGGCCCGTCGGTGCAGCGCGAGAGCTTTGGCGACAGCGGCATGCTCAGCCTCAACGCCGACCTCGAACGCCAGGATGTCGATAAGGCGGTGAAAGTGCTGCAGGAGTTGTTCGACCACCTGCGCAAGAACGGCCTCGACCCCGACACGTTCTCCCGAATCAAAGAGCTCGCCATCGCCCGGGAAAGCTGGTCTAGCCAGGGCAACAGCGCGCTGGCCGACTATTACTGGGGCGCACTGAACAATTACACCGACGGGCGCTTTACCGATCCGATCCGGCAACTGCGCAAGGTCAGCCTCAAACAGGCTGACGCGGCGCTGCGTGAGCTGCTCAAGGATCCGGGCTACCTGCGCATCGAGAAGCCGCTGCTTGGCTATGACGAGCTCTATGGGCTGGTGGCGTTGTTGTTGGGGCTGATCCTTGCCGTCGGCTTGCTGCGCTGGCGCCGGCATCCGCCAACTCGGCCCAGCGGCGCTACACGGGATAGCTGATTCGGCGGTATCCTGTAGTGGCCGAAGAATATTGGGTCCGCTGCGCGGCCCTTCGCGGGCAAGCCCGCTCCCACAGGGACAGCGCCACTCAGAACCTGTGCGCTAATACCAGGGGGAGCGGGATTGCCCGCGAAGAGGCCGGTGCGGCCGCCAGTGATCTAGGCTCCATTCGCCCATTTCAGTAGCCACACATGCCCCCCATACCCCAATTCATCCAGCGCGTGATCGAACTGCTCAAGCGCTACCCCGGCATCATCGCGCTTGGCGGTTTCCTTTCGGGGATCGGCAGCTTCATTCTGGTCGACCGCCAGGCCGGCCTGGCCAGTTGGGTCGCTATCCTGATGCTGGTCAGCTGGCTCTGGCTGATGCTGGAGAACACCCTCACCGGGCTGTTCACCCGCGCTTTCAAGCGCGAAATCCCGCAGCCACTACTGCGCTATGCGACGCAGATGATCCACCAGGAAAGCCTGTTCTTCGTTCTGCCGTTCTTCTTCATCACCACCACTTGGAACAGCGGCCAGCTGATTTTCACCGGCCTGCTCGGCGCCGCCGGGCTGATCTCGATCATCGATCCGCTGTACTACAAATGGCTGGCACCACGGCGCTGGTTGTTCATGGCGCTGCACACCCTGACCCTGTTCGCCGCACTGCTGACGGCATTGCCGATCATCTTGCACCTGACCACCGCGCAGAGCTTCAAACTGGCCCTGATCGCGGCCATGGCGCTGTCGTTCCCAAGCCTTGCCAGCAGCTTCCCGATCAATAACTGGCGGCGCGCCGTGGCATTGGTGCTGGTTACTCTGTCGGTCGGTGCTGGCGGCTGGCTGTTGCGCTCGTGGGTGCCACCCGCGACCTTGTGGTTGACAGAGGTGGCGGTCAGCACCGAGGTGCTCAATCGTCAGCCAGGCGCGTCGCTGGAAGAGATCCCGGCCAGCCGCATCAAAGGCAGCGGGCTGTATGCCTACACCGCGATCAACGCACCGCGCGGGCTTAACGAGCGTATCTATCACGTGTGGCAGCTGGACGGTAAAGAGGTCGACCGGATCGCCCTGGATATCCATGGCGGACGCAAAGAAGGCTATCGCGCCTGGACCCACAAGCAGAACTTCCCGCCCAATCCGGTCGGCAAGTGGCAGGTGCGAGTGCTGACAGAGGATGGCCAGGTGATCGGCGTATTGCGCTTCAAGGTAGTGAACGACGCAGCGTCGGGCTGATTACAAACCGTATCGCAGCGGCGAGGGAGTGACCTTGCCTGCGCGATAGGGCCAGTGAGCACAGCACCAAGGTGCAATACACTCATGGGCGATGCGCTATGATCTGACCCGTCGCCCCCGCGCCCGTCAGAAGCATGG
>Ga0213821_1000620_pt1 | contig 20218 bp, 17 predicted proteins | sample MC6MC0909MG_FD_179894 | JGI IMG/M metagenome (GOLD analysis project Ga0213821, IMG submission 179894) | Enriched soil aggregate microbial communities from Iowa State University, Ames, United States - MC6-MC0909-MG | ecosystem: Environmental > Terrestrial > Soil > Unclassified | place: USA: Iowa...
GTACAGGCCCTGCGCGGGGCCAACAAGAGCCTGTTGCCGGTCGGTGTGAAAACCGTCCAGGGCAGCTTTCGGCGTGGCGAGATGGTGGTCTGCGTCGGCCCTGATGGCCAGGAGGTCGCGCGCGGCCTCGCCAACTACAGTGCCCTTGAAGCGCAGAAGATCATCGGCCAGCCGTCCGATGCCATCGAAGCCCTGCTCGGCTATAGCGCAGAGCCTGAGCTGGTGCACCGCGATAACCTGGTTCTGGTCTGAGGAAATGACTGTGTTGAAAAGGCTGATTGCCGTGGCGGCGCTGGCGCTGCCGATGGTCGCGAGTGCCGAGGAAGTTGGCCAGGTGTCCACCGTGTTCAAGTTCGTTGGGCCTAATGACCGGATTGTCGTCGAGGCGTTCGACGATCCCAAGGTCGAGGGCGTGACCTGCTACCTGTCGCGGGCCAAGACTGGGGGGTTGAAGGGTGGTTTAGGCTTGGCCGAGGATCGCGCCGAAGCGTCGATTGCTTGCCGTCAGGTTGGGCCGATCAACTTCAAGGGCGAACTCAAGGATGGCGAGGAAGTGTTCAAGGAGCGCACCTCGCTGGTGTTCAAGACCATGCAGGTGGTGCGTTTCCTCGACAAGAAGCGCAATACCTTGGTCTATCTGGTGTACAGCGACCGCCTGATCGAAGGCAGCCCGCAAAATGCGGTGACGGCGATTCCGATCGTGCCGTGGGCGCAGTAAGACTGCGTTGAAATGATCGCGGGGCAAGCCTGCTCCCACGATGCCATCCCGCCATGCTGGGTGGGCTTCGTGGGAGCGGGCTTGCCCCGCGAGGGTTCTACGCCCTGATCAGGCCAATTCTTCGGCCTGATCTTCGCGAACGATGGCCTTCACTTCATCGATGCGGCTGATGTACTTCCAGTCCGACTCGTCGATGTAGATACCATTGGGCCCGCTACCCCCTTCCAGATCGATTGCCACCCGCGCCGACACCTGCGGCTTGACGCTCGCCAGAATTGGCACGAAGCCCAGTTGCTGGCTGGTTTCCAGCAGCGCCGCTTGGTTGCGTTCGTCGATGTCTGCCGCCTCGTCGAGGTAGTAGGGCAGGCGAATACGTCCGGCCAGGTCACGGTCCATCAGGTGCAGCAACAAGTACATGTTGGTCAGCGCCTTGATGGTCATGGTGGTGCCGTTGGAGGCGGCGCCGTCGATGTCGGCGTGGATCACCGGCTGGCTGTTGATCTTGGTGATCTCGAACGCCAGTTCGAACAGGTCCTTGAGGCCCAGCTGGTTGTGGTTGGCCGCCACCAGCCGCGCCAGATACTCCTTGGCCTCTTCGTTCTTGTGATCCTGGTCGGCGCTCTGGGTCAGGTCGAATACCGACAGGGTTTCGCCTTCTTCGTACTGGCCGGCGCTGTGGATGATCTGGTCGATGTGCTTGAGCGCTTCCTTGTTCGGCGCCAGCACCACGCGGAAGCTCTCCAGGTTGGACACCTGGCGCTTGTTGATCTCGCGGTTGAACAGGGCCAGCTGGTGCTCGAGGCTGTCGTAGTCGCTGCGGATGTTGCGCAAGGTCCGGGCGATGTCGGTGACCGCGGCGCGGCGGGCCTTGGCCAGGGTCAGGGCTTCTTCGGTGCGGTGCGAATAGGCGTTGATCAGCAGCTGCAGGCGACGCTCCATATCGTCTTCGCTGTCGAACTTGGCCACGCCCTTGAGGCGTACCTGGGCGTACAGCGCCTCGATCTGGTTGTCGACCCGTTGCAGGCCCTGCCAGCTGTCCTGGTAGTCGTTGAGCAGCGGCAGCAGGTTGTCCATCGAGTCGTCCACCGGCTCCATGAACGGCGTGCCGAACGGAAGGTCGGCCGGCAGCAGCTGACGACGACGCAGGGCGTCTTCGAGGGTGCGTTGCTTGGCTTCGAGGTCGGCGATTTGCCGGCCCACCAGTTGCAGCTTGGCCGAGAGCTGCTGAACGCGCTCGGTGAAGGCGTCGCTGGAGCGCTTGAGCTCGTCCTGGGCCGCTTCCAGCTGGCTCAGTTGCTCCAGCTTCTCCGGCTCTTCGGCGCTCAGGGTTTCAGTGCGGCGGAAGTCTTCCAGGGCTTTCTGCGCATCCAGTACCTGCTGGTACAGGGCTTCGGTCTGGGCCTTGCTCGCCGAACGGTCGGCGGCTACTGCTTGCTGGGTCTTGAGCTGCTTGAGCTCGCGATCCAGGCGGTCTTTCTGGTCGCGCAGGGCGGCGCGGTCGGCCAGTGCTTGCAACGCTGGCGGATCGATGTGCGACAGGTCGATGGACAGGCCAGGCGCTTCGAAACGCTCGCCCTTGAAGCTATCGAGCACGGCTTCGAGGGATTTCACCCACAGGTCGCTGTCATCCAGTTCGATGCCGCGCTCGCCCAGCGGCAGGCTGAACAGGGCGCCGTTGAACAGGCGCATCAGGCGGTCGACGTCCTGTTGCGAGAACTCTTCGCGCAGGCGGGCGTAGCTGTTGTTGTCGGCGTGGTCGAGCTGCTGCTTGACCGCTTTGACGCGCTTTTCCAGATCGCGCACGCGCTCGTCGAGGTCTTCGGCAGAGAACTGTCGCGACTGGGCCAGGGCGCCGGCCAGCTCATCGTGGGCGTCCTTGGCGGCGAGCAACTGCTGCTCCAGGACCTTGACGTCGGTGACCAGGGCAAAGCGATGCTTGAGCACCGACAGTTCACCCAGCCAGCGCTGGATGCCGGTGATCTCACGCTCCAGGCGCATCAGCTCCTGGGTGCCGCCGCGCTGGTCGTTTTGCAGGCGATCTTGCTCGGCGCGGTAGTGCTCGGACTGGATCACCAGCTCTTCCTTGCGCGCCATGGCGTAGTCCTGCCAGGTGCCCAGCAGGTTGTCGAGCAGCGGCGACAGGCGATGCAGCTTGCCGCGCAGGATATCGCGCTGGGCCACGCCGCCGGCCAGGGCCTCGACCAGTGGCCCGGCAGCGACCAGGGCGTTGTAGTCGCCTTCCATGCGGCGTACGTCGCGGAAGGCTTCTTCGCAGGCGGCGATGTAGTCGACGCTACCCGAGCGCAGGCTGTGCTCGAAGGCATCGAGGAACAGCTGCTTGAGCTTGGCGGCGGTGATCTCGCGCATGTGCAGCAGGTTGATGAACAGGGCGCGGAAGGTTTTCAGGCTCTGTTCGCTGGTCGAGCGTAGCGGGATCAGGGTCAGGTCCAACGGCACCGAGGTGTGGCCGCCCACCAGCAGTCGACGCAGTTCGTCCGGCTTGAGCTCGTAGGCCTTCAGGCCGTTGCGCTCAAGGTTGGTGAACAGCTCTTTCTGGCGCAGGCAGGTGTCGTCTTTCTGGTAGTGGGCCAGGTCCAGCTCGCCCTGGTAGGCGAAGAACTGGTGACCGAAACCGCCGCCTGGGCCGCGGCCGACCACGCCGATCACGTGCGGGCCGTGCGGCAGGTTCAGTTCGCAGAGGATGTAGCTGGTGTCGCTGGCAAAGTAGAAGCGCCGCGACTGCTCCAGGCTGTACTTGCCGAAGCTCATGTCGGACATGCGCGCCAGGATCGGGAACTGCAAGGCGTTGATCGAGGCGGACTTGCCCAGGTTGTTGGCGCCGTAAACCGACAGCGGGTGTTCCAGAGGGAACAGGCCCAGGCTGTAGCCGGCGGTGTTGAGCAATGCGAAGCGGCGGATGCCGTAGCGTTCCTGGCTCATGCGTCAATCTCCTGTTGCTCTTCGCGGATGGCCCGGGCCAGGGCGTCTTCTTCGCTTTCCTCGCCGTCGAACGGGCTGAGGTCGAGCGGGTCGTCGGTGCGCGCCAGCTCCTCGGGGCTCTCTTCTTCGACCAGTACCGGCGTCGGCAGGGGCAGGTCGCTGTGCAGGGTGGCGGCCAGGTCGCGGTCCTGCTGGACCGACAGGCACACATCGAGGAAGCGGTGCATCGGCGGCAGGAAGCGGTAGATACCACCTTCTTCATGGGCGAAGCCCAGCTGGGTCATGCGCCGCAGGATCTTTTCTTCCAGCTCGTCGACGGTCTGCACTTCGGCCTGGATGAACAGGTCGCGGTATTTCTCCAGCAGCGACGGCAGTTCATCGCGGCCAATGCTGCCGCCATCGAGCACGGCAATTGGGTCGCGACCCTGGTCGGCCAGGTGCTCGACCAGGATGAAGGTGAACAGCGAGAGGCGCTGGGCGGTCTTGTTGACCTGCGCGGCAGCCAGCTCCGGAACGAAATAGTAGAAGCCGCGGGTATCGCACACCAGCTCGAAGCCCAGGGCCTTGAACAGGGTGCGGTACTGGTCCTGGAAGTTCGACAGCTGGGCGTACAGCTCCGGGTCGCGGCGGCTGACATGGAAGCCCTTGAACAGCTCGCGGAAGATCGGCGCGAGCTGGGACAGTTCGGAAAGATCAAGATGCATTGGCTGGGCTCGCGTTGGATTCAGGCGATGGTGCGGTCAGGGCGAACGAGCGCAGACTCACCCGATGTTCACGGGTGGTGTAGTCACGCCGCTCGAGGCGTTCGCGGCTGAAGCGCTTTTCTCGCGACAGGCGCGAGAACCAGTACAGCAGTTCGTCGGTGGCGCCTTCGGGCTCCTGCTCCAGCAGCCAGACCATCAGGTCGGGCAGGGGCAGGGCGTCCTGGCAGCGTTCGAGCATTTCCTTGACCGTGCGCGGCGCGCGCGGTGCCGGGCCCTTGTTGGTCTTGTGCGCCTTGGGGAAGCGCGCAGGCTTGGGCTCGAAGCGGGCCAGGGCGTAGACGTAGGCCTCGACCTGGCTGGCGCTGCCGAGGAAGGTGCTCTGCGGACGGGTGAACATCGGCATCGCCGCCTGTGGCACGGCGTCGATGCCTTTGCGGCGGATCACCGACAGGGCCAGGGCGGCGCCACGGGTCACGGCGTTATGCCGGCGCGCTTCTTCGCGCAGCGGCAGCAGCAGCTCGCGGGCGTGACGCAGGGTCAGCTGGGCGCTGGTCTGCATCTCGAGGATGCGCGCATGGGTGCGCAGCAACATGTCGTCGTCGACCAGGTGACCGAGTCGCGCCTGTTCGCCGAGCAGGCGCAGCAGCACGGTCTCGACCTTGCGCACGCCTTGCTCGAAGGCGCCGTCGGCGTTGACCAGCTGGATCATCGGCTCGACGTACTCGTCCCAGGTCGCCAGGACCTCGGCATAGCGCTGACGAAGGGGGATCTGGCGGTTGCTGGTCTTGGCCCGTTCGGCCACGGCGACCAGCGCCTGCTCGTCGTTGTCGAGCTTTTTGAGGACGTCACGCACACGCATGTCGAGCAGGCGCAGCTGGCGCGCCAAATCGTCGCTGTCGCGGTTGTCGAAGGCGTCCTGGATATGCCCGGCCAAACGCTCCAGGTGGCGCAGGTAGGCTTCGATCTCCAGGCACAGGCCCAGGCGGTGTTCGCGGCGCAGGTAGGCGAGGAAGTCGTGGATCTGGGCGTTGAGCTCGAAACGGTTCGGGCTTTTCGCCACCGGTACCAGGATATCCAGGCGGATCCACACATCGAGTAGCTGGGTGATGTCCTGCGGGGTGCTTTCCACCTGCTGGCGGCCCAGTTGCTGGCGCAGCTCGATCAGGCTCAGGGTGCCCTGGTCGAAACGCTCGCACAGCGGCTCGATCAATGCCCAGTGTTCGGCTAGGGCGCGCAGGACGCGCTTGGGTTCGATCATTGGCGGGTCGACTCGTTGCCAAGTTAAAAGCGGCGATTGTACTGCATCCGGGGGGGAGGATTTCACCCCTTGGTCTGTAATGAGGATTTGCAGGGCCTGCAGCGCCTTCATCGCGGGGCAAGCCCGCTCCCACGCTGCGCCTACGTATCTGGGCGCTACGTGGGAGCGGGCTTGCCCCGCGATAGCGTCAGTACAGGCAATAAATTTCCGCCAGCCAGTAGCGGCGCAAGCCGGCCAAGGGCGGTAGAATGGCCGACTGACTTCTCCCTGGATGACCGTGCTGTGCTGATCGAGTCCCGCCGCCGCGCCTACCTTTGCGCCATGCAAGTGGTCCATTGGCTGCCGCGCGCCGAACTGCCGTTCGCCGCGCCGTCGCGCCCGGAGCTGCTGTTGCCGCAGGCGCCGGTCGAGGACATCGAGTTCGACGTCCGCCCTGCCGCGCCCAGCGCTACGCCGCCGCCAGCTGCGCCACAAGCGCGCTCCGGCGAACGACCGAAAATCGAGATACCTCGCCCAGCCAGCACCGCCAAGCCTGCGCCCAAGGCGGTCGAGGCCGAAGAAACCGCGCCTGTGGTGCGCCCGGCACCGGTGCCACCGCCACGTTTTGCTTTGCAACTGCTGCGCGCCGGCAGTTGCCTGCTGTTGGTCGAGCTTGCCACCGGCCAGCCGTTCCAGAGCCGCGACCCGTCCTACCTGCTGCTCAAGGACATGCTGCGCGCCGCCGGTCTGCCCGATGCGCCGCAAATCATCGGCGAGCCGGTACGCTGGCCGCTGCTGGTGCGCGGCAATATGGACCAAGGCCCGGAAGCCGCCCGTGATTTCGTCCAGGGTTTTATCCAGGCGCGGCTGGAAGAAACCCCCTGCACCTGCCTGTGGCTGGTCGGCCTGCCAGCGCTGCGCTTTGCCGCTGAAGTTCAGACTGAAGCCTATTACCAAGAACTGAAGGTCGACGGTCTGGGCGATGCCTGGGCCTTGCCTGGCCTTGAACTGTTGATGGACGAGCCGCACCGCAAAGCGGACGTCTGGCAAGCGATGCGCCAGCTGATGGCGCGCTGGAAGAGCGTTGAATGAGTGATTCGATCAGCTTCCGCCCGATGACCGAGGCGGATCTGGATGCCGTGCTTAAGATCGAATATGCCGCGTTCAGTCATCCCTGGACACGTGGAATCTTCCAGGATGCGCTCAAGTCATATGAAGTGTGGCTGATGTTCGACGGTCAGCAGCAAGTCGGCCATGGGGTGATCAACGTGATCATCGACGAGGCGCATCTGCTCAATATCACCGTCAAGCCGGAAAACCAGGGCCGCGGCTTGGGCCTGCGCCTGCTCGAGCACCTGATGGCGCGGGCCTATCAGCTCAACGGCCGCGAGTGCTTCCTGGAAGTGCGCGCCAGCAACCAGTCGGCCTACCGTCTGTACGAACGCTACGGATTCAACGAAGTCGGTCGGCGTCGGGACTACTACCCGATGGCTGGCGGACGCGAAGACGCCCTGGTGATGGCCTGCACTCTGTTCGAAGAGTGACCCCGCAGGGGTAGGTCGAGTCACCCAGGCATAACCTGATGAGGCAAGACCATGCACGACCTGCAGGAATTGATCGACAACAACGAGCGCTGGGCAGATGCCATTACCCAGCGCGATCCCGATTTCTTCGCCAAGCTGGCTCGCCAGCAGACGCCGGAATATCTCTGGATCGGCTGCTCCGATGCGCGGGTGCCGGCCAACGAGATCGTCGGCATGCTGCCGGGTGATCTGTTCGTGCACCGGAACGTCGCCAACGTGGTGTTGCACACCGACCTCAACTGCTTGTCGGTGATTCAGTACGCGGTCGAAGTGCTCAAGGTCAAACACATCCTGGTGACCGGCCACTATGGCTGCGGTGGGGTGCGTGCGGCCATGCAGGATCGTCAGTTGGGCCTGATCGATGGCTGGCTGCGCTCGATCCGCGATCTGTACTACGAGAAGCGTGGCGAACTGGCCAAGCTGGACAGCATCGATGCGCAGGTCGATCGTCTGTGCGAGCTGAACGTGATCCAGCAGGTGGCCAATGTGGCGCACACCAGCATCGTCCAGAATGCCTGGCACCGGGGGCAGGAGCTGTCGATCCATGGTTGCATCTATGGCATCAAAGATGGCCGCTGGAAGAGCCTGGACACCACCATCAGCGGCTTTGCCCAGTTGCCGCCGCAGTACCGCTTGCGGCCTTTGGAGTAAAGCCCCTGAGTATTGCCTGAGCGGCCTTGGCCTGTTCGCGGGCAAGCTCGCTCCCACAAGGACGACACCCATCCCTGTAGGAGCGGGCTTGCCCGCGAACGAGTCGCGCAGCGGCTCGCCGTGCTTAACTGCATCTCAGGCAGCCGACGGATAGGGGGGGCAGGGATGGAGCGAGCAAGGAAACTGATACTGGCAGCGAGTCTGCTGAGCGCTGCGGTCACCCAGGCCGACGAGCGCGACCTGTGGATGTTCGCCCAATGGGCGGGAGACCATCAGACCCGGCCGTTTCGCCAGATGCTGGTCGATGCTCGCCTCTACGGCATCGTGCCGATCCATCAATTGCTGCGTTCAGCCTCCGATTGGCGCCTGTGCAGGGCTTCACCCTTCGCCGTACCACCCGCCAGCCAGTGGCCGGCGGTACGCTCGACCCTGGCCTTGATCAAGACCCTCGACGACCGGGGCGCGCTGCGTCAATTCGAGGTGGTCTCGGCCTATCGCGACCCGCGCCTCAACGCCTGCGCCGGGGGCGCGGTGGGTAGCGCGCATACCCGGGCGTTCGCTGTCGACCTGTTGTTGCCCGCCTGGGCCGATCCCAATCCACTGTGCAGCTTCTGGCAGCAATACGGCCAGGCCTGGAACATGGGCTTGGGTCGCTATCCGTCCGGGCGCATTCATATCGACACGGCGGGCTATCGCACCTGGGGGGGTGATGGCAGCGCTGGCTCGTCGTTCTGCGCCAAGCCTAAGTGAGTCAGGCAAGCCTGGCATTGGTTGATCACCCATTGCGCGAAGCGTTGCCGTTGGCTGCCGTCTTGTAGCGGTTGCGGGCTGAGCAGGTGATAGGCCGAGCCGTCCCGCAGGAAGCCGAAAGGGGCTTGTAGCTGGCCGCTGTCCAACTCGTCACGCACCATCAGGGCCGAGGCCATCGCCAGCCCTAGGCCGGCGCTGGCGGCCTGGATCGACAGATAGAAATGCTCATAGTCACTGCGCTCGGAATGTCGGGCGTGCTGCTTGCTCAAGCGCAGCCAACTGGTCCAGGCGTCTGCCCGGGTGCGGCTGTGCAGCAGGCGTTGGCCATCCAGGCGCTGATCCTGGCCTGGGCGGCAGACCGGGCCGACCCATTCGTCACAGATCTTCAGGCTATGCAACTGGCGGTCCCAGTGAAAATCATCCCGGCGCAGCGCCAGGTCGATGCCGCCGCGGGCAAAATCCACCGGGCCGCCGGCTGCGACCAGATGCAGCTGGATATCTGGATGGGCAGCGTGAAAGCCAGGCAGGCGGGGGATCAGCCAGCGCATGGCGATGGTCGGCTCGCAGGACAGTACCAGCACCTTGTCTTGCTCTTGTTGCTGCACGCGCTGCACCGCGCTTTGCAGTTGCTCGAAGATCGATTGGGTCGCGGCGTGCAAATCGCGCCCGGCGGGGGTGAGGAAAATCGCCCGGTTGCGCCGCTCGAACAGCTCGACTCCGAGGCTCTCTTCAAGTAGGCGCACCTGGCGGCTGACCGCACCGTGGGTGACGTGCAGGCGCTCGGCGGCGCGCACGAAACTCCCGGTTTGTGCGGCGATGTCGAAGTAGCGAAAGGCGTTGAGTGGGGGTGTTTTCATTTTTTGTGTCGGCTGTGCGGGCCTCATCGCGGGGCAAGCCCGCTCCCACGGGGGCCACGTCCCCGCGATGATGCCGGTACAGACAAAGAGAATATGTGAATAAAACTAGCAGATTAGTCGCACTATAAATCGATTTTTACCTGTGGATAAGCCTTCGATAATCAGCCCTCTGTGCATTTTCATCGCCTATCGAGGAGATACCCTGTGAATGAATTGATCGCCGTTGCCCTGTTTACCATCCTTGCTGTCATCAGCCCGGGCGCGGACTTTGCCATGGTCACCCGCAGCAGTTATGCACAGGGCCGCAAAGCTGGACTGGCAGCCGCGTTGGGCATTGCACTGGGCGTGCAGGTGCATGTGCTGTACACCGTGCTGGGGATTGCCGTAATCATCAGCCAAAGCCCGGCGCTGTTTTTGGCCATGAAAGTGCTGGGGGCGGGTTACTTGCTCTACTTGGGCTACAAGTCGCTGACCAACACCACGCGGATTCGCCTTGATGGGCTCGGGCAGGATGACAGTGCAAGCCTGTGGATGGCACTGCGCAGCGGCTTTCTGACCAACGCGCTAAATCCCAAGACCATGCTGTTCGTGGTCAGTGCCTATACCCAGGTGGTCCAGCCAGGTAGCCCATTGGCAGTGGACTTCGCCTATGGCGCATTCATGTCCGTGGCCCATTGGCTGTGGTTCAGCCTGGTGGCGGGGTTCTTTTCCAGTGCAGCCTTGCGCAAGGCCATGATCGAGCGGCAGGTGGTGGTCGATCGGCTGATTGGTGTGGCACTGATTGGCCTGGGCTTGGCGGTGATGGTGTCAGGCGTGCGCTGATGGCTTTTGCCCGGACAAAGAAAAAGGGCTTACCTTGCGGTAAGCCCTTTTCGAATTTGGTGGCTACACAGGGACTTGAACCCCGGACCCCAGCATTATGAATGCTATGCTCTAACCAACTGAGCTATGTAGCCAACTGGCGCGCATTATTCTCTTCAAAGGGCCCTCTGTCAACACTCATTTCAAAAAAAATTTACACGCTTTCAAAAGCTTAGCCGGCTAGGGCCGATTCAGCGGACGATCAGCCACTGCCCAAGCAGGCTGTGCAGCTGCAATTGCTGTTCGCGGGCGAGCTGCTCCAGGCTTTCTGCCGGGCGATCCAGGTTGAAGTCGCCACTGACGCGGCGATAGGCGGTTTGCTCATCCATCAGCCAGACGCGCTTGCCCTGGTAGCCGGCCAAACGCTGCAGGACCTGCGCCAATGGCACGTCCTTAGCGAGCAAGTGACCGTTGCGCCAGGCATCGGCGTGCTTGGCGTCGATCTTCTGTACCGGATCGATGCGGCTGTCGGAGAAGGTCACCCGCTCGCCGGCCGACACCATACGCTGGTCGCCCCCCTGAATAACCATCGCCTTGCCATTGAGCACCACCAGTTCGTCGTGCGCGGGCGTGCGGGCGATCATCAGGCGAGTGCCAAACACCTGGATCCGCGCATCGTCGACCTGAACTTCCATTGCCCGGCCATCGAGCATCACCTCCAGATAGACTTGCCCTTGCACCAGATGCAATTGGCGGGTGCGGCCCCGCAGATCGACGTTCATCGCGCTGGCGCTGTCCAGGTGCAGGGTCGATCCGTCGGCCAGGCGCACGCTGCGCCGCTCGCCGCTGGCGGTATGCAGCTCGCTGGCCAGGCGCTGCATCAGCGGCCAGTAGAGGTAGGCCAGGGCTGCCAGCAGCAACAGGAACACTGCTGCCAAAACCTTGCCCAGATGGCTGCGGCGGGCCTTGAGCAGGCGTGGCCGCGGCCGAGCTGTGGGCGGCTTGAGCTGCTGCCAGTACGCCTCGAGTTCGGCATAGGCACGGGCATTGTCAGGCTCCTGGCACCAGGCGGCGAAGGCGCGGCGTAGCTGCTCGTCGCTACCGGGCTGGCGCAGGCGGGAGAACCACTCCAGCGCCTCGCGTTCGGGATCGGGCTGAAGCTGCAGGGCGGGCATCGGGCTCATGGTCGGGTTGCTCGCGAGAAAGGGCGTAGTCGCGCAATGGTGGCAGGGCAATGTGCCATGGATGCTAAATATATTGAGAACCATTTACAAGTGCGCGGCGGACCGGTGGCAAAAAAGCTAGCTATGTATCTATTTGTTTCCCGATAATCGGATCCCAAACCTGCGGACGGATATCTAGCCCATGGCCATCAGTAGTACCCAGACCACCACCCCTGTGTCGGCTGCCCAAGGCACCAACCCCTTGGTGATGCGCATCATCGGCTTTTGCGCGCTGGCGCATCTGATCAACGACCTGATCCAGTCGGTGCTGCCGGCTATTTATCCGATGCTCAAGGCCAACTACGACCTGAGCTTCGCCCAGATCGGCCTGATCACCCTGACGTTCCAGATCACCGCCTCGCTGTTGCAGCCGTGGGTAGGTTTTTTCACCGACAAGCGTCCGACCCCTAACTTGCTGCCGCTGGGCACCCTGTGCACGCTGGTGGGGATTGTGATGCTGGCGTTTGTCGGCAGCTTCCCGATGATTCTGCTGGCCTCGGCGCTGGTCGGCATCGGCTCCTCCACCTTCCACCCCGAAACCTCGCGTATCGCCCGCCTGGCCTCGGGTGGGCGCTTTGGCCTGGCCCAGTCGACCTTTCAGGTCGGTGGCAACGCCGGTTCCGCGTTCGGCCCGCTGCTGGCGGCGGCGATCGTCATTCCGTTCGGCCAGAGCCATGTCGCCTGGTTTGGCCTGGCAGGGCTGTTCTTCTTTGCCGTGACGCTGATGCTGCGCCGCTGGTACAAGGCCCACCTCAACCAGGCCAAAGCGCGCAAGGCGGTGCAGGCGACCCATGGCCTGTCGCGCCAGCGGGTGATCGCTGCGCTGATCGTGCTCGGCCTGCTGGTGTTCTCCAAGTACTTCTATATGGCCAGTTTCACCAGCTACTTCACCTTCTATCTGATCGAGAAGTTCGAGCTGTCGGTGGCCAGCTCCCAGCTGCATCTGTTCCTGTTCCTTGGCGCGGTGGCGGCGGGGACCTTCTTCGGTGGGCCGATTGGTGATCGCATCGGGCGCAAGGCGGTGATCTGGTTCTCGATTCTTGGGGTGGCGCCGTTCACCCTGGCCCTGCCGTATGCCGACCTGTTCTGGACGACGGTGCTGAGCCTGGTGATCGGCTTTATCCTCGCCTCGGCGTTTTCGGCCATCGTGGTGTATGCCCAGGAACTGGTGCCGGGCAATGTCGGCATGATTGCCGGGATCTTCTTCGGCCTGATGTTTGGCTTTGGCGGGATTGGCGCGGCGCTTCTCGGCTATGTGGCCGACTTGCGCGGGATCGAGTATGTGTATGGGTTGTGCTCGTATCTGCCGCTGTTTGGCTTGTTGGCGGTGTTCTTGCCGTCTACGGGTAAGCGCTGAGATTGTTGGGGCCGCTTCGCGCGGTCCCAACAATTGACGAATCGATCGGCCTTGGCCTAGAGTGCCGCCTCCTCTTTACCTGCGTAGTCGATGCAATGCGCCGTACTCAGCGTCTCCTCCAAGCCCGCCAGCCTGCTGCCCAGGCCTGTCGGCGTGCCTGGCCGAGCGACACGGTGCTCAAGCGGCGACGCAGCGTGCTGTTTGCCTTCACCTTCTCGCCACACCTTGCCCTGAGCTGATCCGCGTGCCTGCGTCCAACGCCTCCCCGGCGTGATTGCGGGCGTTTGCGTGCGAACATTTTTCAGTGATTTCCAGCCGACCGGGCCAGCAAGGCCTGGGTGCGTCGGCTTGCAAGGAGTGGTAATGAACATGCGTTTGCTGGCGGGCCTGTTGTTCGCCGTTTCGGTCGTGGGTTTCAGCCTGGGGGCGAGCCTGCCGCTGGTGTCGTTGCGTCTGCATGAGGCGGGCGCGAGCACCCTTGAAATCGGTATTCTGTCGGCCATTCCAGCAGCGGGCATGATGCTTTCAGCGTTCATGGTCGATGCCTGCTGCCGGCTCCTGACCCGGCGCACCATCTACCTGCTGTGCTTTAGCCTGTGCACCTTGAGCATTGGCTTGCTGGAATGGGCGTTCTCCTCGATCTGGCTGCTGGCCCTACTGCGCCTGGGGTTGGGCCTGGGCATGGGGATTGCGATCATCCTTGGCGAGTCGTGGGTCAACGAACTGTGCCCTGAGCACAATCGCGGCAAGATCATGGCCTTGTACGCGACTAGCTTCACCGGGTTCCAGGTGCTGGGGCCGGCGATGCTGGCGGTGGTCGGCGCCAACAGCCCTTGGGTCACCGGCGTGGTGACGGCCTGCTATGGCCTGGCTTTGCTGTGCATCCTGGTTACCGTGCCGAACGACCATGTACAGCACGAAGATGACGGCGAGAAGAGCTTCACCCTGGCCGGGTTCTTCCGTGTGGCCCCGGCGCTGTGCGTGGCCGTGCTGTTTTTCTCGTTCTTCGACGCCGTGGTGCTGTCGTTGCTGCCGGTATACGCCAGCAGCCATGGCTTTGCTGTGGCGGTGGCGGCACTGATGGTGACCGTGGTGTTCGCTGGCGACATGCTGTTCCAGTTGCCGTTGGGCTGGCTGGCTGACCGGGTCGAGCGGACCGGGCTGCATTTGCTGTGCGGTTTGATAGCGATGGCGATCGGTATCGCTCTGCCGTGGCTGCTCAACCTGACTTGGCTGCTGTGGCCGATGCTGGTGCTGCTGGGCGCGGTTGCCGGTGGCATCTATACCTTGGCGCTGGTGTTGATCGGCCAGCGCTTCAAGGGCCGTGACCTGGTTACGGCCAATGCCAGCGTCGGCTTGCTGTGGGGCGTCGGTAGCCTGGTCGGGCCATTGGTCAGTGGCGCGGCGATGGGTGTTGCCCCGCACGGCTTGCCGATGGCCTTGGCGTTGATGGCAGGGTTGTTCGTGTGCTTTGCCCGGCAATCGTATCGCCGGGCCGCAAGGCTCAAGGTGGTGGCTGAGTGATGTTTTTGCCGTGAACGAGGGCAGAGCCCTCGTTTGGCTCAGAAAGTCCCGCGCAGCGTTACCGACACATTGCGCGGATCACCCCAGTAATAGCCGGTTGGGGTAGCCGCTACCTGGCGGTAGTACTTTTTGTCGAACAGGTTGTTGGCATTGAGCTGCAGCGAGTAATGCTGGTTGAAGCGGTAGTTGACCATCGCGTTGTAGACTGCATAGCCCGACTGACTCGCCACGGCATCGGCGTTAACCCCGCGCGAGCTGGCAGTCGCCTTGGAGTAGATGTCACTCTGCGCCTGCACGCCGCCGCCAATGGTCCAGGCATCGAGCTCACCCGGCAGGCGATAGCTGGTGAACAGTTTGAGCATGCGCTTGGGGTCGGTAGTGCGCACCGCATTGCCCTGGTTGTTAGGGTCATTGAGGTATTCGGTGGTGTTGTAGGTATAGCCACCGCTCACGTTCCAGCCGGGCAGCACTTCCCCGGAAATCTCCAGCTCGAAGCCCTGGCTGCGGTTCTTGCCAGCAGCGATCTTGCAATAGCCGGTGTTGCCGCCACAGGGCATGCCGCTGGCTACGTCGTCGATGCCATTGCCAACCTGGTAAATGCGAAAGAACGCTAACGATGCATTCAGCCGGCCATCGTAGAACTCACCTTTGATACCGGTTTCATAGGCTTCGCCCTCGACTGGCTTGAGCACCGAGCCGCTGATGTCGGTGGTGGTTTGCGGGTTGAATATCTCGGTGTAGCTGGCGTAGGTGCTGAAGTTCTCGTTGAGGTCGTAGATCAGCGCGGCGTACGGCACGATCTTGTTGTCGACGCTGAACTTGCCATTACCGCTGGTGTTGTTCTCCTGCTCGTAGTCGTACCAGTTGCTGCGCGCACCGATGATCGCGGTGAGCGGCTCGGCCAGCGAGATACGCCAGGTGGCATAGGCCCCTTCTTGAGTGGTACGGGTGCGCACCGGGTGGGCGGTGATGTCGATGTCCGGTTCAGGCAGGCTGGTCTTTGGGTCCCAGTCGCGGATGTCGAATTGGCCGGAGGCAGTGAAGTTGGTGGCCGAGGCATAGGAGTCGTTGCGGATACGCTCGACCCCAAGCATCAGCTCATGGGTGCGCCCCAGCAGCTCGAACGGGCCGTTGAGGGTGGCGCTGAGGTTGTTCTGGATACTCTCGCCGCCATCGCCCTCGGTGACCTGATAATTCATCAGGTAGGGGTTGTTGGTCGGGTTGGCGCTGCCCGTGGCACGGCTGAAGTAGGTCTGCTTGAAGCCATGATCATCGAGCTCGAAATGCGTGCGCTGGGCCATCAGCTTGAGCTTCCAGTCGTTGTCGAAGCGGTGCTCAAGCTCAGCGAATGTCTGTAGGTTGCTGCGATCCCAACGGTTCCAGTCCGCGCCCAGGTAGGTGCTGCGGCCCAGCGGCAGCGGCGAGCCGTCGTAGTCGGCGGGCAGGTTGCCCCAGGCGCCAGTGGCGTCCAGCTTGGTCCACTCAAGGCCGGTGGTCAGGGTAGTGCTGTCGTTCAGGTCGAAGGCGAGCACGCCGTAGAACACTTCCTTGCGCTCCATGCGCGAGTCCTGGAAGTGATCCTTGTCGTCATGCACGGCAATGACTCGGCCGCGCACGTTGCCGGTTTCGGTCAGCGGGCCGGAGAGGTCGGCGACGTAGCGCTGGGCATCCCACGAGCCGAGGGTCACGCTGCCTTCGCCCTGGAACTCGGCGGTCGGCCGTTTGCGCACCAGGTTGACCGTGCCGGATGGGTTACCCGCGCCGCGCAGCATGCCGGTCGCTCCTCGCAGGATCTCGGCGCGATCGATGATCGCCGAATCGCTCTGAATGAACGAACCACCCCCACTGCCTTGCACCACGGTGGCGCCGTCATACTGAATGGCGTCGATCGAGTACCCACGCGAGTAGTACTGCACGCGCTCGCTGTCGGTCATGTTGACCACCACGCCCGGGGTCTGCTCGAGCAGATTGGTGAGGTTGGTGATGTTCTGGTCGTCGATGCGTTGGCGGGTCACCACGGTCACCGATTGTGGTGTGCGCCGAATGCTCTGCGGCGACTTGCCGATGGTGACTGCACCGGTGGTGTAGGAGCCGGAGTGCTCGGTGGTCTCACCCAGCTGGTTGCTGGAGATAGTAGTGGCGCCCAGCTCCATGGCATCGCCGACCTGCAAGGCGGGGATCAACAAAAAGCTCTTGTCACTCTCCTGTTGCACCTGCACGTCACTGCCTTGCAACACAATCGACAGGGCCTGGGCGCTGTCATAGTGGCCTTGCACACCGCGGGTGGTCTTGCCTTGCAGGCTGTTCGCATCGAACGACAGGTTCAGGCCACCTTGCCGGGCCATCTGGTCCAGCGCAGGGGCCAATGGGCCAGCGGCAATGTTCCAGTCCAACTGCTGGCTCTGGCTGGCCGCTGCGTGGGCCACCAGCGGCAGCGCGCAGCTGCTCGCCAGGCTCAAGCCGAACACGGCGGCGCGTACGGCGTGGCGTAGCCTGACGTTGCGGGGAGAACAAGGGTGAATCATGAAGCGCTCCTGAAGGTTGTGAAGACCACTTTTCGGGCTTTGTTCCTTCAGGCCGAGCGAGAATGAGATTCCACCTCATTTATTTTCAGGTTTTTCATGCAGCCCCGATGCTGACCCAATAGCGCGTGCGGTAGTCGATCCGCAGCGGCAGGCTGCGCGCCAGCAGCTGGAGGATTTGCTCGGTGTCGGCCAGTTGATAGGTGCCGGACACTTTCAGGTCGGCTACTTCAGGTGCGCAGCGCAACAGCCCCGGGCGATAACGCGACAGTTCAGCGGTGAATTCGCTGAGCGGCATCTGCTGCACGCTGAGTACACCCTCGGTCCAGCCCCAGGGATCGCCATGCACCAGCGCGGGCTGGATTGCGCCGGACGCGGCCAGCTGCAGCACTTCGCCTGGGTGCACCTGGCGTAACGGCGCCGAGTTGGGCATCAGGGTGACCTCGCCGCGGCGCACTGCCAGCAACAGGCCTTGAGCGTTTTCGCGCAGTAACAGTTGGCCGTCGTGGGTGCTCAACGCACCGAGTTGGGTGGCGATGATGAAGGGGCGCTTGTCGTTGGCATTGCTGTCCAGCGTCAGCTCGCCGCGAATCAGCGTCAGCAGGCGTTGATCGGCGCTGTAGCGCAAGTCGATGGCGCTGGCGGTGTTGAGCTGGATGCGGCTGCCGTCGCTGCCTTGCACGTCACGGCGCTCGCCTGTTGCGGTGCTGCTGTCGGCCAGCAGGGCGGGCAGGCCCAGCGGCTCGCGCGCCGCCCAAGCGAGGCTGCCACCCACCGCCAGGACGGCGAGCAACTTGAGATGATCGCGCCGACTGATCTGCTGGCGCCGGCTGCCTTCGAGGGTGCGCCGGCTGAGGTCGCTGGGCAGGCCGGCGAGTTCGTCGCTCAGCGTTCTCACCCGCTGCCAGGCCAAGGCGTTGTGCGGGTGGCTGGCCAGCCACTGCTGGAACTGCCGCTCGGTGCGCGCACTCGGTTCGTCGAAGCGTAGCTTCACCAGCCAGTCGATGGCTTGATCGACCTGCGCTTGTGCGGGAATGCGCTCAGGCGTCGGCATAGCGCAACCGATAGCAGGTGCCCAGGGCCTTGGCCAAATCACGTTCGATGGTCGCGCGCGAGACATTTAGGCGCAGGGCGATCTGGGCGATGCTCAGGCCATCGAGCTGGGCCAGCAGAAAAGCCTGGCGCACTCGCGGTTTCAACTGGTGCAGGGCACGGTCGAGGCGCTCGAGCGTGTCGAGAATCACCATTCGATACTCTTCGCTGGGCGCCTCGCCTTCTGGCAAGTTGGCCAGGCTCTCTTGATAAGCCCGCTCCAGCGCCCGACGGCGGAACTGATCGATCATCAGGCCACGGGCGATGCTGCTCAGGTAGGCGCGTGGCTCTTTCAATGGCGAAACCTGGCGCGCCCGCAGCAGGCGCACGAAGGTGTCCTGGGCCAGGTCGGCGGCGTTCTCCCGGCAACCGACCCGGGCCTTGAGCCAGCCGCGCAGCCAGGCATGATGGGTCTGATAGAGCAGATCGATTTCGGCCGGCTTGAGCGTGTCGTTCATCGGCATCGTGGCAACGGCCCTGACCCTGGAAGTAAGTGCGTTTGTTAATAGTTCTCAATTCTAGGCGGGGTCGATGAGCCAGGGCAACGGTATACCAAGAAATTACCGCGCAAGATTCAGCGTTTCTCCGATAAACGGCTGGGCTAAGGTGATAATCCTGTTCACTTAAGATTTTTGGGCCGCTTTGCGCCCCTTCGCGGGCAAGCCCGCGAAGGGGCGCAGAGCGGCCCAAAAGCAGGCGACAAGGGCTTTGAGTGAACCGTATTAGGGCTAAGATGAGGGTTTTCTGCACTGGGTAGTCGTCGATGATCCTGGCCGATCTTTCACCCGCCGCGTTTCGCGAGGCTGCAGATTATCTCGCGGCGCTCGATCCGCATTGGTCCCAGCACATTGCTGCGACCGGGCCATGCCTGCATCAGGCCACGCCCGGGCGCGAGCCCTATGAAGCGCTGGTGCGAGCGATTGCCTACCAGCAACTGCATGCGCGTGCGGCCGAGGCGATCCTGGGGCGGATGCTGGCGCTGTTTCCTGGTTCGGCGTTTCCCAGCCCTGAACAACTGTTGGCGACCCGCCCCGAGGCGTTGCGTGCCTGTGGTTTTTCGGCGAGCAAGTTGGCGACTGTGCAGGGCATTGCCCAGGCCCGCCTGGACGGTATCGTGCCCAGTCGTGAGCAAGCGCTGGGGCTTGCCGATGAGGTGCTGATCGAGCGGCTGGTGACCTTGCGTGGGGTAGGGCGGTGGACGGTGGAGATGCTCTTGATCTACTGCCTGGAGCGCTCGGACATACTGCCTGTGGATGATTTCGGCGTGCGCGAAGGCTATCGGCGGATCAAGGGCCTGGACAAGGCGCCGACACCCGCCCAGATGAGATCGCTGGCAAGTGTGTGGAGCCCGCACCGGACCGTGGCCGCCTGGTATCTGTGGCGGGCGGTAGGTTGATGGGGCTGCGCTGCCGCGCAGGGAAACAGGGTTCCAGCGTGGGAGTGGGCTTGCCCCGCGATCACCGGCAAAGCCGGTGCCAAACGCTGCATCGCGGGGCAAGCCCGCTTCCACGCTGCCCCAGTCAAATCAAAGAATTATGTTTTGTTCCATGAGAGCGAGCTTGCCTGCGAAGGGCCGCGCAGCGGCCCCATAATCGTGAAGTTTACCCGCAAGAATCGGAGTGAACCCGGCACCGGCAGCTGGCAATCTCACTCCCTACCACCGCCAGGAGCCACCCCCCATGAAGCCCGCCTACGCCACCGACGCCGAGCGCTGGCTCGCCGTGCAAAACCGCGACAACAGCGCAGCCGGGCACTTCGTCTACGCCGTGCGCACCACGGGCATCTACTGTCAACCTGGCTGTAAGTCACGCCTGGCCAAGCGCGAAAACGTCACTTTCTTCGCTGATCCTGGCGCCGCCGAAGCGGCAGGCTTTCGCGCCTGCCAACGCTGCGCTGGAGCATCCCGGCGCAGCGATCTGATCGCCCGCGCCTGTCGCCTGATCGAAGCCAGCGACAGTGCCCCCAACCTCGATCAGCTGGGCCTTGAACTGTGCCTCAGCCCGTTCCACCTGCACCGCCTGTTCAAGGCCGAAACCGGCTTGACGCCAAAAGCCTACGCCTCGGCCTTCCGCGCCCAGCGCCTGCGTGATCGCCTGGGCGACAAAACCAGCTCGGTGACCGACGCCATTTACGACGCCGGCTACAACTCCAACAGCCGCTTCTACGAAAGCGCCGGTCAGCGCCTGGGCATGCTGCCCAAGCAGTACCGTGCAGGTGGCCAAGGCGCCAGCATCCGTTTCGCCCTGGGCCAATGCGCGC
>Ga0213821_1000622_pt1 | contig 20209 bp, 15 predicted proteins | sample MC6MC0909MG_FD_179894 | JGI IMG/M metagenome (GOLD analysis project Ga0213821, IMG submission 179894) | Enriched soil aggregate microbial communities from Iowa State University, Ames, United States - MC6-MC0909-MG | ecosystem: Environmental > Terrestrial > Soil > Unclassified | place: USA: Iowa...
GCCTATACATGGTGGTCATACATGAGCAAGGTCCGTGAACGGAACATTGGCTGGCGAATTGATTACTTTATCGTATCAGAAAAATTACTAGAGTCCCTCAAGAATGCTGATATTCATTGCAATGTAATGGGGAGTGATCATTGCCCAATCGTACTAGAACTTCATTAATTAAGGTCAATAACTTTTTCTTATTGTAAATAATAAAATACCTGTAATTTTCTTTATGAAGTATCTGCTTTATAGTTTTGTTATAAAGAGAATTTCGGGGGGATGAAACATGGATCTCAAAAATGATGTTCAAAAGCAATTTGGAAAAAGTGCTGATTCGTATGTGAGCAGTACCATTCATAAAGATGGAAAAGACTTGGTGAAGCTGTGTGAAATGGCATCCATAATTGGGGAAGAAACGGTGCTGGATGTGGCGACAGGAGGCGGTCATACCGCAAATGCCATTGCTCCATATGTGAAAATGGTAACGGCAGTGGATTTGACACCTGAGATGTTAGGGGCAGCAGAAAAATTTATTAAAGGGAATGGGCATCGAAATGTAGATTTTGTTCAAGGTGACGCGGAGAACCTTCCTTTTCCAAATGAAGGTTTTGATATTGTGACATGCCGAATTGCCCCGCACCATTTCCCTAATGTAAAAAAGTTCGTTGAAGAAGTACATCGTGTTCTTATGCCAAATGGACAATTTTTGCTTGATGATAATGTCGTTCCTGAAGAAGATGATTTCGATCTATTTTATAATACAATTGAAAAATGGCGTGATTACAGTCATTACCGGGCATGGAAGAAGAGTGAGTGGCTTCGCATGCTTGAAATGTCTGATTTTGAAATTTATGAATGGCATCGTTTTGATAAAACCTTCCGTTTCGATCCTTGGTGTAACCGTATGAACTTACCACAAGACGAAAAGGAAAAATTGGCGGAATACATGAAAGGAGCATCTCAAAAAATTAAAAATAAATTTAAAATTGTTATCGAGGCAGATAAAATTATTTCCTTTCAAGGTGAAGCTGTTGTAATAAAGGCAATCAGAAGATAACTAAAAATCCCCTTGCAACATGAGTAAGTCCTCTTGTTGTAAAGGGGGTTTTTAGTGTGATTAAATATCGTTCAGGGCAGTGCCAATTTCATCGAACTCTGGTAATTTCTCATTTTGATTCGCATTCTCTAAAAGTTCTTGGTCAACCGGAGTAATCAATCTGTTGTTTTCCTCTTTTTTCTGAGGGTGAAAACTCAATTTAGCTGCATCTCCTTTAATAATGATTTACTAAATTATTTTTTCCAAGAAAAAATGATCTAAACCCAATTTTTAATCTCTTCGAAATTTCCCCATCACTTCAATCGCTCTAGTAATATGGACAAATGCTGACGGATCATTTTTTTGAATGGTTTCTTTCGTTTCGGCTAACTCGTATTTCGTAATGACCGTTGTTAGCACTTTTTTAGGATGATGGGAATAAACTCCCTCTGCTTCTGTCATCGTGATTCCCCGTGGATGCAATTGAATCAAGGCTTCACTCAATTCCTTCCACTTCTCTGTTACGATGGTAACAGTTAGTTTTGTGTGATTCGTGTGAACGGTATCAACAGCCTTCCCGGAAGAAAAAATCGCAAAAAGAGTATAAAGTGTTTTATCAACCCCAAAAACGATTGCTGAAACTAGTACAATTGCATAATTTAAGCAAGTAATGATAAAGCCAACAGACATTTCCTTCTTTTTGGCTAATATTAAACTGATAATATCCACCCCTCCTGCTGAAGCACCTACACGAATATTTGCGCCAACACTCAATCCGAATAGTACACCGCCAAACACACTCGATAACAATATGTCATCGCTAAAGGCATGGACAGGAATAATCTTCATTAAAACCGACAACAGGATAACAGAATAAACAGTTAAAATCATAAATTTTTTGCCCAAAGAAAAATAGCCTAGTATAAATAAAGGTAGATTAATAGTAAGTATAATCCAACCTGTGTTTATAGGTAGATAATTATTTATGATGATGGCAATCCCTGCGATTCCACCAGTTAAAACTTTATGCGGAATAAGAAAGGTGTTCAAAGTATAGGCCATAATTACTGTAAAAAAGGTTACTGCAATGGTTTGAATAACAGTTTGTTTCATTTTCATGCACCTCATTATTTTTCATTTGTTCTATAGAAAGCACACGTATACATGTTGTAGTTTATAAGGTAAAAAAGCGATTGACCAGAGAAGAATTTGTGACAAATAGGATAATAGTGTAAATACATTTCTAGTGCATTAAAAAAATCGTAAAATAAATTATTGACGGACTAAAGTAGAGATAGTATGATAATCAATGTCGCTGTTACGAAATGCCCTAGTTCACAAGAGATTCTAAAAAACATTTTTAAATGAACTTGACATCGGATGAATGTTATGTTAGAATATCAAATGTTGTTAGATTAGTAGACAGAATTTTTTAAAAATAGTAATTGTTCTCAGTGCCGATTGTAGTTGGGGCTTTGCCACAGTGAGAGTAGGACATTGCCAAGCTATTATATATGGAGGATTAGCTCAGCTGGGAGAGCATCTGCCTTACAAGCAGAGGGTCGGCGGTTCGATCCCGTCATCCTCCACCATTTTTTCGATTTAGGACAATTGGTAGTGCACGATCGATTAAGCTTCCTGGATGAGCTTTCGTTTACTGACCGAGCAGCTGCTTGAAAAGGCATTCTGAGGTCAAGATGACGTTCACTAGGAAAGCGTGTACAAGCTATATAATATCTTACTACTATGCCGGTTTAGCTCAATTGGTAGAGCACGATCGAATAAGCTTCCTGAATGTGCTTCAGCATACTGACCGAGCAGCTGCTTGAAAAGGTATTCTGAGGTCAGGATGACGATCACTAGGCAAGCGTGTACAAGCTATATATTATCTCAAATTATGCCGGTTTAGCTCAATTGGTAGAGCAACTGACTTGTAATCAGTAGGTTGGGGGTTCAAGTCCTCTAGCCGGCACCTTTATAATCCTTTATTTTAGACTGCTAGAATATAAAATGCGGGTGTGGCGGAATTGGCAGACGCACCAGACTTAGGATCTGGCGCCGCAAGGCGTGGGGGTTCGACTCCCTTCACCCGCACCATACAATCTTCATTTGCGGAAGTAGTTCAGTGGTAGAACACCACCTTGCCAAGGTGGGGGTCGCGGGTTCGAATCCCGTCTTCCGCTCCAATAGTGCCGGGGTGGCGGAACTGGCAGACGCACAGGACTTAAAATCCTGCGGTAGGTGACTACCGTACCGGTTCGATTCCGGTCCTCGGCACCATTCGTTTTCGGGAAGTAGCTCAGCTTGGTAGAGCACTTGGTTTGGGACCAAGGGGTCGCAGGTTCGAATCCTGTCTTCCCGACCAGCAGAGGTTTTCTAATAATATGATTTTTGGCGGTGTAGCTCAGCTGGCTAGAGCGTACGGTTCATACCCGTAAGGTCGGGGGTTCGATCCCCTCCGCCGCTACCAAATACTTTTTGTGAAAAATGGAGGAATACCCAAGTCCGGCTGAAGGGATCGGTCTTGAAAACCGACAGGCGGGTTAAACCGCGCGGGGGTTCGAATCCCTCTTCCTCCGCCATTTTTTTTGATTCTAATATGTGGAGGGGTAGCGAAGTGGCTAAACGCGGCGGACTGTAAATCCGCTCCCTCCGGGTTCGGCGGTTCGAATCCGTCCCCCTCCACCACTTTAGGGGCATAGTTTAAAGGTAGAACTAAGGTCTCCAAAACCTTCAGTGTGGGTTCAATTCCTACTGCCCCTGCCAAATCGTGCTTTTTTATTCCTGGTTTATCTATCAGGATTTTCTATTCTAGTTTTGCCGATGTGGCGGAATTGGCAGACGCGCACGACTCAAAATCGTGTTCCGTGAGGAGTGTCGGTTCGACCCCGACCATCGGTATCAGTTAAAGGTTTAAAGCCTTATAGGTCAATGCTTTGTGTAATTCAAAGTATTGACCTTTTTGTTTTTAGTCAACTAAAGTGTTGATCTAATCGTGTTGACATTAGTTTACGATTATTAAAGGATTTTAGAGGCCGCATTCCTAATTATTGAGTTTTTAGGAGAGGCTTTAGAGAGACAGGTGAAAGAAACAAAATTAAGAGAGTAATGGTTTCCTATATCGAAAAAAGGAGAATATTAATTAAATAACAGTATTATATCTCAATAGGGCATAATTCCCCTTCGGTTAAATAAAATGGATTGGAGAGTTTTATCCCGTCTTGTTTAATTTGACCTTTCAAATGGTTCTCATGTGTAGAGAACCATTGTTATTTCTTACTTGAATGGGGGATTTTTATGGCTGTTATTAGTTTGGAACCTTATTTACATGTTCGTACTGCAAAAAATCCAGTATATGCTCCTGTTGGTAACAAGCTAAGCTTTATTGCGGATTATACTGGTTTACCACAGGTATGGGAGCTCGACCGGGGGGAAGCTTGGCCTGGCCAATTATCTTTTACGAAGGATAGTATTACCCTTGTTAAATATGTAAACGGTACCTCTAATCTAATTATCGGGATGGATGTAGGGGGAAATGAAAAGCAGCAATTGTACTTATTAAAAAAGGACAGTACGCTAATCGATCTAACGAACTCGCCAGAACATGTTCATGTTTACGGTGGGAGCTCTCCGGATGGAAAATGGATTGCCTGGTCCAGTAACCGCCGCAATCCGTCATATTTGGATATCTATATACAAAATCTCGAAACAATGGAAATTCGTCTAGTGTACAGCGAAAATGGGATGTTTGCAGCGGTTAAATGGTCTCCAGACGGAAAATCTCTTTTGATTCAAAAGACAAATTCAGCTCTGGATAATAATTTGGGTATGCTTGATCTTTCAACTGGGGTCCTGATCTGGGTCACAGAACATACAGGTGAAGCAAGTTTTAAAAATGCCCATTTTAATAAGGATGGAGATCATATCTATTTATTATCAAATAAAGACAGAGAATTCTTTGGGCTTGCTCTTATCAACTTACAGACTAAACATTTCGTTTGGCTGGAACTCGGAAAGTGGGATTTTGAAAATTTAGAAATGAATAAGGATAAAAATAAGTTGGCTTTTACGATCAATGAGGGAGGAATTTCCAAGGGTATAATCTTAGACTTAAAGACAAGTTATCTTTATACATGGAAAACTCCAATAGGTGTTATATCCAATCTGAAATTTTCGCCTGATAATCAAAAATTAGCATATGTATTTAATGGTCCGGCATATCCACCGGATATATGGGAACTTGATCTTAGGACCATTCAAGCAGAGAGGCTTACATATGTATCCCGCACGCCAGCTCTGAACGAGAGATTGATTGAGCCGGAACTAATCACCTTTCATTCTTTCGACAACCTCCAAATTCCGGCGTTTTACTATCAGCCAAAAAACTCCACAAAGAAACTGCCTGTTGTCCTTTATATTCACGGTGGGCCCGAGAGCCAAAGCCGTGCTGTTTACAACCCAATCCTGCAATACTTATTAAACATTGGTTATGCAGTTTGTACACCAAACGTTCGGGGTAGTACAGGTTACGGAAAAACGTACACCCATCTTGATGATGTTCGTAAAAGAATGGACGCTGTACAGGATTTGGTTTATTTAGTTGAATGGCTAAAGGTGAATCGGAACATCGATTTTGAAAAGATTTCGATCATGGGCGGCAGCTATGGAGGGTTTATGGTTCTTGCTTCCATTACCCATTTTCCAAAGTATTGGTCTGCCGCTATTGATATTGTTGGAATTTCGAGTATTAAAACCTTCCTCAAAACAACAAGCCCCTGGCGTAAAAAACAAAGGGAGGTTGAATATGGTACAATAGAAAGAGACGGAGAATTTTTTGATAGAATTGATCCATTGAATCATACAGATAGAATCACCTCTCCACTATTGGTTCTCCATGGGGAAAACGACGCACGCGTTCCAATAAAAGAAGCTGAGCAAATGGTCAATAAATTAAAGGAACGAAATCACCCAGTAGAATTTATTCGCTTCGAAGACGAGGGGCATCATATCGAAAAACTTAAAAATAGAATTACAGCCTATACGGAAATTGTACAATTCCTCAAACAGTATATTGGTAATTGATTGCGCAATGATGTCCTTTCACGTGGAAAGGAACTAAAAAATATTTGGAATTAAACGAATGGGACTTTCAAAATTGGAGGTCCTATTTTTCATGTGTTTTTGAGATGAGCAGGAGAAACCATGAAAAAATACGAAATGTTTTTAATAAAACTATCATCCCGAACTTATTTTTCTTGTTTACGTAAAATAAAGAAATAGGAAAATGAAGTGAGGATAAATATGTTTTATATAAGAGAAACTTTTCAAGTTCTCCCTGGAAAAGTCAGTGAATTTAATAAATTTTTTCATGAATACTTGTACCCCAATCATTTGAAAAACGGCGCAAAATTAATCGGTCGTTGGGTAACAATGTCAGAAGAAGAGATCATAGCAATTTGGGAGTATCCCAGCTATGAAGAGTATGTAAAAATTGAAGAAAGAGTTTTAAGAGATGAAATGCATCAACGCACACAATCTCAGCTTAAGAAATTAGGAAAGCTTTTTTTAGACATCCGAAAAGACTTTCTAACTTCAACAGGAGCATACAGCTCTCCAAAACAAACAGTAACGGTAAGTGGGTATATTACAAATGAAAAAAATGAAACATTGCTAGTAAAAACTTTTTGGAGAACAGATACGTGGGAACTTCCAGGAGGTGGAGTAGATGATGGTGAAACACTTGACGTGGCACTGTGTCGGGAAATTATGGAAGAGACAGGAATAATAGTAAAATTACAAGGTGTGAGCGGAGTATACTCTAATGGAAGTACAGTTTCAATTGTCTTTCTAGGAACAAGTATTGGAGGAAATCCAAAAACATCTAATGAAACAAAAGATGTTCGTTTTATCAAACTCAACTCAGGAAATGTTCAACAATATATAAAACGCGGAAAGTTCATTCCAAGAGTATTGGATGCTATGAAAGGAATTTGCGTACCGTATGAAGCATTTAAGGTTCGTCCTTATGAACTACTGAAGAGGCTTAATGGGAATGAAGAAAAAGAATAATTAGACCAAAATCTCGTCGAATTGTGGCGGGATTTTTTATTGAGTAAATACTTTGTTATTAAATAGTTTGCAATTTTGTCAAAAAAAAATAAAAGATATTGTTTCGATTTTTATTTAAATGTAATATACTATATACAAATAAGTATATCACATTTATAATTAATACATAAAATATATCATATTAATTGTAAATTAGGGGGTGGTAATGATTAAACTAACAAAGCGCCAGGATGAAATACTACAGATTGTTAAACTAAGTGGACCGATAACGGGAAAAGAAATTGCCGAAAAGCTTTCCTTATCTCGGGCAGCGTTAAGACCAGATCTTGCCATCTTAACGATGTCAGGCAGCTTAGATGCAAGGCCTCGAGTAGGTTATTTTTTTAATGAAAAAATACAAGTAAAGCGCCAAGCTGAAAAATTTCTTCACCAAAAAGTAAATGCTTATAAAGCACTCCCAATTGTCGTTGGAAAATCAACATCTGTATATGATGCCATCGTGCAGTTGTTTTTAGAGGATGTTGGAACACTTTACGCTGTCGATGCGGATGGGCATTTAGCAGGGGTTATTTCAAGGAAGGATTTACTAAGAGCATCACTAGGAAATCGAAATCTGAATGAATTGCCTGTTAGTGTTATCATGACAAGAATGCCAAATATTATCACCATTAATCCTGAAGAAACTTTGCTCGAAGCAGCTAAGAAGATGATTTACAATCACATCGATTCCTTACCAGTTGTAAAGGAAATGGCCGGGCAAATAAATACATATTTGCTAGTCGGCCGCATTACGAAAACAACGATCACACGTGCATATTTAGAAATTATGGATGAAAAATCAGACTAAGGGAGTGGCTGGAATTTTGGTACAGAAAGAAGTTGTCTATGTGGTATCAGACTCAGTAGGGGAAACGGCTGAGTTTGTTGTAAAAGCAGTTGCAACACAGTTTAACGGCGGTCAAGTAGACATCCGCCGCAATTCATATGTGGATGACTTTGAAGATATTGAAGATGTGATTATTTTAGCCAAAAAGGACCATTCGATTATCGCTTATACGATTGTCATTCCAGCATTGAAAGAGTATATAGATCGGCGTGCTAGTGAAGAAGGAATAATGGCGGTGGACTTACTTAGTCCGTTAATGAATGCGTTCATCACAAAATTTAATAAGGAGCCACAACATCAACCGGGATTAATGAGAAAACTGGATGAAGAATACTTCAGGAAAATTGAAGCGATCGAATTTGCTGTTAAATATGATGATGGCCGTGACCCAAGAGGAATTACAAAGGCGGATATTGTTTTAGTAGGTGTTTCGAGAACCTCGAAGACCCCGTTGTCCATGTACTTGGCCCATCAGCGCTTCAAAGTCGCCAATGTTCCGTTAGTACCTGAGGTGCAGCCGCCGGATGAATTGTTCAAAATCCCACGCAAAAATTGTATTGGGTTAATTATTTCACCCGATAAGTTGAATGAAATTCGCAAGGAACGCCTAAGAGCATTAGGGTTAGCCTCACAGGCAAATTATGCAAGCTTTGAGAGGATTTTAGAAGAATTAGATCATGCTGAAAAAATTATGAAACGCGTGGGCTGTCCTGTCATTGATGTATCAAATAAGGCAGTAGAAGAAACAGCTGGGTTAATTTTAGACGTGTTGAAAAAAGAGAGGAGCTTTTAATCATGGATCAATTTGTTTACTTATTTAATGAAGGAAATGGCAATATGAGAGAATTGCTAGGAGGAAAAGGGGCTAATCTAGCAGAAATGACGCGAATTGGCTTACCGGTACCTTATGGTTTTACTATCACAACACAGGCTTGTAATGCATACTATGAAGCTAGTAAAATCATTCCTACGTTAGTAGAAAAGCAAACTTTAGAAGCTCTATCTCGCTTAGAAGATAAAATGGGTAAAAAACTGGGAGACCCACAAGATCCATTGCTCGTTTCCGTTCGTTCAGGTTCTGTTTTTTCCATGCCTGGGATGATGGATACTATTTTAAACCTTGGGATGAATGATGAAACCGTTATCGGTATGGCAAAATTAACGAATAACGCCCGTTTTTCCTATGATTCATACCGCCGCTTCATTCAAATGTTTAGTAATGTTGTGCTTGAAATCGATACCTACTATTTTGAACAATTTTTAGAAGAAACGAGAGAGCATAAAGGATATTCTTCAGATCCAGAAATGACCGCAGAAGATTGGCAGGAGGTTATTGCTGGGTATAAAGGAATTGTTAAAAAGCATACAAGAAAGGATTTCCCGCAAGATCCAAAGGAACAGCTATTCCTTGCCATTAACGCTGTGTTTAATTCTTGGAACAACCAGCGGGCAATTGTGTACCGCCGTCTTAATAAAATACCGGATCACCTCGGCACTGCTGTAAACATTCAAAGTATGGTATTTGGAAATATGGGGGATGATTCCGGCACAGGCGTTGCTTTCACTAGAAATCCGTCCACAGGCGAGCATGTTTTATACGGGGAGTATTTAATCAATGCTCAAGGGGAAGATGTGGTAGCGGGGATTCGGACTCCGCAGCCAATTGCAACATTAAAGAACGAAATGCCAGGAGTATACAAACAATTTTCAGATACATGCAAACTCCTTGAGAAGCATTATCAAGAAATGCAGGATATTGAATTCACTGTTGAACGCGGCCAGCTTTTCATCCTGCAAACTCGTAACGGTAAACGTACGGCGCAGGCAGCGATACGTATTGCTGTTGAAATGGTCGAAGAAGGAATCATTGATAAAAAGACAGCCTTACTGCGGGTTGACCCAGACCAATTAAATCAATTGCTGCACCGCCGCATCGATGACAAATTTGAAAAGAGAATTTTAGCAAAAGGCTTGCCGGCATCTCCTGGGGCAGCAACAGGCCAAGTGGTGTTTGATGCAGATGAGGCAGAGACTCTTGGAAATGACGGTAAAAAGGTGATTTTAGTTCGACCTGAAACAACACCGGATGATATCCATGGGATTGTCGCTTCTCAAGCCATTTTGACAAGCCGTGGCGGTATGACAAGCCACGCAGCCGTTGTTGCACGTGGGATGGGAAAAGCATGTATTTGTGGATGTGAAGCATTAAAGATTGATTTAAAGGTGAAACATTTCACAGTTGGAGAAACGCTTGTGAACTATGGTGATACCATAACGATTGATGGATCCACAGGTGAAATTATGCTTGGGGAAATTCCGATGATTGAACCAGAATTATCTGATGAGTTCCAGCTTCTGCTTGCTTGGGCAGACCAAGAGCGAAAAATTGGCGTTCGTGCCAATGCAGATAATCCGGAAGATGCAAAGAAATCATTTGAATTCGGTGCTGAAGGAGTTGGATTGTGCCGAACTGAACATATGTTTATGGATATAAACCGTGTTCCAATTGTTCAAAAAATGATTCTAGCAGAGAATTATCAGGAGAGAATGGAAGCACTTGATTTGCTTTTACCAATGCAGCAAGGAGATTTTGAAGGAATCTTTGAAGCAATGCAAGGGTTACCGGTAACAATCCGTTTATTAGATCCTCCATTACATGAGTTTATGCCAGATAAAGAGGAACTATTAGTGGAAGTAACAAAGATGCAAATCTTAAATCCTCAATCTGAGGAATTAAAGGAAAAAGAGCATTTGCTTAAAAAGATTCGTCAATTAGATGAGGTCAACCCAATGCTCGGCCACCGCGGCTGCCGTCTTGGAATGATTTTCCCTGAAATTTATGAAATGCAAGCGAAAGCGATTTTCTATGCTGCAGCGACACTTGCAGACAAAGGCATGGAAATTAAGCCTGAAATCATGATTCCTTTGGTTGGTCATGTGAATGAGTTAAGGCAAATGCGCCAGTTAGTGATTGATGCAGCATTAAGTGTACAGGAAGAAACCGGAAAGAATTTCAAGTATACAATTGGGACGATGATTGAGATTCCACGTGCTGCTTTAACCGCTGACGAAATTGCTGAAGAAGCCGATTTCTTCTCGTTTGGAACGAATGATTTAACACAAACAACCTTTGGCTATAGCCGTGATGATGCTGAAGGAAAGTTCCTGCAAGCATATATCGAAAATAAAGTACTTCCAGAAAATCCATTTGCTGTCCTAGACCGGGATGGTGTGGGTAAGTTAGTTGAAATGGGAGTAAAGCTTGGACGGAAAACCAAGCCATCTCTTAAAGTCGGGATTTGTGGTGAAGTTGGAGGAGAAAAGAGTTCAATTGAGTTCCTCTATCAAAATGGTTTAGATTATGTAAGCTGTTCACCATACCGTGTGCCTCTCGCTCGTTTGGCTGCTGCACAGGCAACGATACGTCATGAGCTTTATAAAGAAGAGGTATATACAACTGCATAATTGATTTAATAAAGAGGATGTGTGCAAAGTGAGCCATCCTCTTTATTTTTTGAAGGGCAAATTTAGCTTAATATGGAAAAACATCATAACTGCTGAAAAATGAGCCAATGGATAAGGAAATGAGCAAAAAATCTAACAAATCGTCCATAATGAAGTAAAAATGAGCCTATTGCCAATACAATGCCGTCTATTATCCTCTTAAATAGGAGTATCTCACTATTTTCTGTTTATACTATAATAAAAAATGAAAGAGGGAACTATTTATGGGAGCTATTGAACGCAGCGGATATCGATTTGTTCCGGAATTTAGTGTCATTCAACAAAATGGAGCGGTTCATGTGTATAACAAAGACCAATTTATCGAAGAAATACAATTTCAGTTTTCAGGTAAATTTCCTGAACTAGATCAAATCGAAGACTTAGTTGATCAATATTGCCAACAACATAATATATAAGGAACACTTGTTCGATATTTTGATTAATGCTATAATGAAAATGCAATAGAATAGTTTTCTCAAGGGTGGACGGCACATCTCCTTTTGAAAGGGGGTGATGCTTGTGACAGTTTTTCAGGCATTGATGTTGGCTTTATCGTTCGCTAGTCTCATTGTCACAGTTCTGTCTTTCCACAAAAAAAAATAATCCACCCTTGAGCCGGCAAGCATAAGCGGTGGATTATTGCCCTTTACGCCGATCCCCTTTAAGGGAATCAACTATTGCATGACCGAGCAGTTTGACGTCATGCTCGGTCTTTTTTACTATATGATCTTCTCTATTCACATTATACATAACTTTCATGAAAAAAGAAATCAATTTAAAGAGGAGGGATTCGTATGAGCAAGTTACAAACCATTTACCCTCAAGCAATTGAACATACAAAAATGAAAGTGGTTGAAGATATTGACCACTATCTAGAAACGAAAGAAATACTTCCATCCTTTAATCAATACCTTGCAGATAGAGGCCATTATGTAGAGCAAATTTGGGTGAACGTTTGGCTTAATAAATCGACAAATGATGTTCCGAAAAATGAAAAGAAGCAATTTCTAAGTGAAAAAGGGTACGAGGTACAAGGGATTGACAGAAAACTTCTGAATAAATTATTCAGAGATGAAATGAGAACATATCAGCCTTTCAATGCTATGGAGTGGGTAAACGAAACATTCGCTAGAGAGGAAGAAATATGGGCGGAGCGCTATCAGGATGCAAAGGACAGTTTTTTAAAGCGTGAGGAAAAGAAACAGCTTGAAGAACAGAAGTTAACGTTTCTAAGAGAAATCGAGGATTTTGCAGTTGGAATTATGGAAGAACAATATGAACTATTTTATATAAATGTCCGTCACTTCGTTGCGAAACAATTAGCTTCCGACCTGCAAAATAATGTGAAGTTTCAATCTGTGGATACCTTTGCACTTGAGGAAAAATTAGTTAATCAGGGTTCGTTTGATCCGTCGGCCTATACAACAGTAGCAACTTTTTTTAAAGAATTGACTGGTGATATTCATAAGACACTAAACTGGGGCCGAAGTTTATTTGAATATCAAACCTATTTTTTTGTTTATGAAAGTTTAATTTCTGATTATCTATCAGAGCTGATCCCGCAGAAAATACTAGAGCTTCTTTCAGACGAGATTAAGGATGATTTTCACGATATCTTTCATGAGAAAATATCGGTTTCGTTTGTAAAAGGCAGCATTGCACAGCTTTTATATGACGTTGAGAGTTATTTTATCGAAGATATTCAAGAAGAATATGTTTCTGACTTAATAAAGTTAGTAGAAATTCCTTTTGATCCTAAGGTACATAAGGATATTTTAAAGAACGACCTCAAGGAACGGGAAAAGAAACAGAAAGAAGAGCAGGAAGAACTTCAGCGGAAAAAAGAAGCCGAAGAGCGAATGATGAGAGACATATTTGGGGCGGAATACGACCCTTCGCTACAACGTCATGTCCGCTATGTCCTCCACATTGGTGAAACGAATACCGGGAAAACACATCATGCGTTAGAAAAAATGAAAGCAGCAAAAAGCGGCTTGTATTTGGCTCCGCTTCGTCTGTTAGCCTTAGAGGTTTTTGATAAATTGAATACGGAAGGGACACGCTGCTCTTTAAAAACGGGCGAAGAAGAAAAAATGGTCTTAGATGCTCATCATACCTCTTGTACCGTGGAAATGTTCCATGAAAAAGAGTATTACGAAGTGGTCGTGATTGATGAGGCACAAATGATTACTGATAAAGATCGGGGTTTTTCATGGTATAAGGCCATCACCAAAGCTAATGCCGAAGAAGTACATATCATCGGAAGCAAGAATTCAAAAACAATGCTACTCGAGCTGTTAGGTAATTCAGATATCGAAATTCATGAGTACAGCCGCGAAACACCGCTTGAGGTGGAAACGAAGGAATTTCATATTAAGCACATAAAAAAGGGTGATGCCCTGATTTGTTTTTCACGAAGACGTGTACTTGAAACGGCCTCACGTCTGCAAAATGACGGCCATTCTGTCAGCATGATTTACGGCAGTATGCCGCCGGAAACTCGGAAAAAGCAGATCGAGCAGTTTAACAAAGGAAAAACAAAGGTGATCGTCGCTACGGATGCAATTGGAATGGGGTTAAACCTGCCGATTCGCAGGATTGTTTTCTTGGAGAATGATAAATTCGATGGAACACGAAGGCGGCTGCTTACCTCCCAAGAAGTAAAACAAATTGCCGGCCGTGCCGGTCGCAAAGGAATTTATGATGTCGGAAAAGTTGCTTTTACAAGTGATATCAAAAAAATGCGAAACCTGCTCTTGCAGGAGGATGAGCCAGTTCATACGTTTGCGATTGCTCCAACCAATTCTGTGTTCGAACGCTTTCAACGGTATTATCATGATTTGGGGGCATTTTTTGAGCTTTGGGGAAAATTTGAAAGTCCAAAGGGTACGAAAAAAGCTTCGCTTTCAGAGGAGAAGTCGCTATATCAACTCATTGCTGGGACAGAAATAGAAGCGCGGCTATCCTTAATGGATCTTTATGGGTTCTTACATCTTCCATTTTCAAAAAATGAACAAGTATTGACGAGACAATGGGAAGATACGATGTATGCCATCATCCAGGGCAGGGAGCTTCCAGAACCAATTGTTAAGGACAGAAGCTTAGAAGAGTTAGAATTAAGTTATAAAGCGATAGGGCTTCATCTTTTATTTTTATATCGCTTGGGCGAGCGAACGGAAGCAATTTATTGGGAACGGCTGCGGGAGGAAATCAGTGATCAGGTTCAGGAGCGGTTAAAAACAGACATAAAGAAATTCGTTAAAAAATGCAAGACGTGCGGTAAAAAACTGCCTTGGGATCATTCATTTCCAACATGTGATGCCTGTCATGCAGCAAAATACAGAAGATACCGGTATGATGAATTTGAATTTTAAAGATCCCGGGGTTCCCAGTCTATCCGATTTCAGTCCTCATTAACACCTCATGAGGGCTGTTTTCTCTTGTCCATTTCGATATCTGTCATCATGATCGCTTATCATATGTTGAATCAGCGTGTTTTTTTGTTTCATTGATTAACAATTAAGTATATTAATATCTCAAACCCATATGATTGTTATAGGGGGGGAGAGTTTTATGGCCGTTCATGTGGTTATAGCTGGGGAAAATCTATGGACAATTTCGAATAGGTACAATGTATCCATACAATCCATTGTTGATTTGAACGGATTACCGTCTGCGACTTCGATTGTTCCTGGTCTAGCATTATATATCCCAAATAGTCTTCCGCCGTTCCGCTATTATCGAATAATGGCCGGAGATCAAATCTGGAAGTTGGCACAGCAATTCAATACTGACCCCTCAGCGATTCTAGCCGTGAATCCTGGAATAAATCCGAATCAACTCCACATCGGTCAAGTCATCATCATTCCTTCACCAGAAAAATTAGAAATTGCCACACTTGGATTTATTGTTCCATCGTCTGAGAATAACGTTTTAACTATACTTGATTCTATTTCTGGACAGTTAACCTATTTAGCTATTGTCGCTTATTCGTTTACAGAAGAAGGATTCGCATATAATCAGATAGAGGATACAGCAATCATAGCCAAAAGTAATCAATTAAACATCACACCATTATTAATGATTCGAAATTTTACCGGAAGTGATTTCAGTCCTGAGCTGGCAGGGAGGGTGCTGGAAAATCCAACCTATCGCGGAAATTTAGTCGCAAGTATTGTGAATTTAACGATACAAAGAGGTTTTGGCGGCGTCAGCATCGACCTGGAATTTATTCCTCCGGCAAGACGCAGGGATTTTATTACTTTTTTAACAGAATTAAAGAATGAATTAGGCGAGCTTATTTTGCATGTAAATGTTCACGCAAAAACAGCCGATATTCCAACCAATCGAATTATAGGTGCCTATGATTATGCCGCGATAGGCAATGCAGCAGATATTGTAGCAGTGATGACGATTGATTACGGTTATCCTGGCGGTCCGCCCGACCCGATTGCCCCGATTACATGGATGGAGCAAGTGATTCAGTACTCCATTACCCAAATCAATCCTGGTAAACTGCAAATCGCTATGGCACTTTACGGGTATGATAAAGTTGTCCATTCCAATAAAACAAATGCTAAATCAGTTCTTGCTGCCCAAAATCAAGCGATTACCACCGGTACGCCAATTGAATTCAACAGCACCGCTAAATCCCCGTGGTATCGGTACTGGCATGGAGTAGAGGAGCATGTTGTCTGGTTTGAAGATATTCGTAGTTATATAGAAAAGTACCGTTTAATTGATGTTTATCATTTAAGCGGCACGACCTTTTGGCAAATTAGTCTGGAGGCACCACAGAATTGGGCATATCTCAGTAAAAATATAGCTGTTGTGAAGAATATGGACTAAAAAATATACTTGTTATTGAGCAAGAGGTGAAAGATCTTTTTCCATTTTTGTATTTTTAAAGGTCACAACAAGGAATGCATCAGGGATGGTACAAACATCCAAAGTTCCCATTTTTGATACAAATTTGGTCTTTTGGACAAACTCTAAGGAAAAAGGGAAGGCTGGATCAAGATTGATGATAAGAGTTAAATATTACGTCCTAATATTCTTCACAGTGATTTCTGCTGCCATTCCCAGCATACAAGTTAACGCCAATGGCCATGAGAATATGGTTCAGCAAATTAATCAACTAATTCAAAACGACCCGGATTTAAAGGGGGGCATTGCAGGAATAAGTATACGTTCTGCTACAAGCGGTGAAATCATTTATGACCATCAAGGGGATATTCGATTGCGGCCCGCCTCCAATATGAAGCTGTTTACAGCTGCAGCTGCCTTAAACGTCCTAGGTGAAAATTATACTTTCACGACTGAAGTCCTTACAAATGCGCAAGTGAAAAAGAATACACTGCAAGGTAATCTTTTTCTAAAAGGAAAAGGTGACCCGACCTTGTTAAAAGCTGATTTTGACAAAATGGCATTGGAAATAAAGAAGCTGGGTATTAAACGGATAAAGGGAAATTTGGTCGGGGATGATTCGCGTTATGATGACGTGCGTTATTCACTCGATCTGCCATGGAGCGATGAAACCACTTATTATGGTGCGCAGATATCTGCACTAACTGCCTCACCGACAACTAATTATGATTCAGGTTCTGTTAAGGTAAAGGTTAAACCTGGAATAAAAAGTGGGGACAAGGTGGCAGTAGAGGTAACCCCAAAAACTAACTATGTAAAGATCGTCAATCATGCTGAAACAGTTCAAGAAGATGGAAAAAAGGAAATAATAATCGAGCGGGAACACGCAAAGAACACGATAACCATTGAAGGGACATTACCTGTAAAAGCGAAGACAGTAAATGAATGGATTGGCTTGTGGGATCCGACTAGGTATGCAATAACTCTTTTTAAACAATCACTCGCCAACCAGGGGATAGATCTAACGGGAAAAATAACAACAGGAACTGTGCCTGATACCGCAAAAGTTTTGACGAGCCATCAATCAATGCCTTTATCTGAATTGCTCGTTCCATTTATGAAGCTGAGTAATAATGTCCATGCCGAAATATTAATTAAGGAAATGGGAAGGGTGATGAAAGGAGAAGGAAGCTGGGAAAAGGGGTTAACTGTATTGGAAACAGAAACTGCTAAATTCGGAGTTAATACAAAAACTATGGTGATTCGGGATGGTTCAGGAATTTCACATGTAGATCTAATTCCAGCCAATCAACTCACACTGCTGTTATTTGCTGTACAGAAGGAAAAGTGGTTTCCAGCATACCTAAATTCACTTCCAGTTGCTGGTGTTCAAAACAAAATGGTGGGTGGTTCATTAAGGAACCGCATGAAAAATTCAAGTACCGTTGGAAAAGTGAAGGCGAAAACAGGCACCATCTCTACAGTCAGCACACTATCGGGCTATGTGACCACCAAAAGTGGACAAACACTGATTTTTTCCATTATGTTAAATAACCTGCTCGACGATTCGGAAGGTAAAAAAATTGAGGACAGGCTGGTAACCATTTTAGCCAACCAATAACGGGGGCAGTGTCAATAGGATACTGCTCCCGTTATTGGTTTAACGGTTGCAAATCGTACATCCGCTTTTCAATTTTTTTCGATAAACCTAAATAGACTTTCTATTAACATAGGAAAAGGTTTTGCTTGAAAATTTTTAGAATTGATTTTACCATAAAAATGGTGAATAAATAAGATAATGAAGTATTGTAAATGGGAGAGCATGATTATGAATATGACTAAAAAACAAGGACAACTGCTATCGGAGCGTTTTGAAGTGGCTTACAATCAAGTTCATGACGCCTTAAGAGACATCGTTCAAATCAATGATGAAAGATTCGTAGTTTTGGTGAAAGTTGGGGCCAAAAAATATCAAATTATTGAAACATTCAAGAAAGACTTGGAGCAATACGCACGGTTAAGAAATGCAATTGTCCATGAAAAAATGGAAGTTGGCTTCTATATTGCAGAACCTAATGCTAAGGTTGTCAATCATATCGAAAAAATTGCCAATGTATTAAGCCGTCCAAATTATGCACTTGCCATTGCTTCAAAAAATGTTGTTTATTTTGACGTTCAGGACAGCATCTTAAAAGTGACAGATGCGATTAAAGAATACGGTTATTCTAAATTTCCAATTTATAAAAATACAAAATGCATTGGCCTGTTAACAGCAGGATCGATTGTGAAGTGGATGGCGCAAAATATGGAAAGCGGCAAGGTGAATCTATCGGATATCCATGTTTCAGAAATAATGCACTACGAGAAAGAACGTCCAATTGAGATTGCAGCCAAAGATATTAATATTTTTGAGGTTGAAAATATTTTTGAAAAAGCCCATAAAAAGAAAAGGAAAATTGAGGGTGTCATTATCACCGAAAATGGGAAAATAGATGAGGCGCCTTTAGGGATTATCACCGCTTGGGATTTAATTGAAATTGATTATACAGTAGATTAAATTAAGAGGGAGCACCCAAATGGCTGCTCCCTGCAATGTTTAAGGCATGGCATCAAAATTAAACTCGCTTAATTGATCCATGTGGCTGGCAATCATGGCGATAATTGTGGATGCTTCTTCTTTACTAAAAATAAAATGGGATTCGTCTTTGATTAATTCATCATCAGTCGTCCATATCCGGTTAATCCGTTTGAGGACACCGTCACCTGTTGCTTGAACGATCCCAAACTGATAAGTTACTTCCACCTCATCTTCATGCTTGAAGGCTGTAACTTCAGGCGTAGACCAATCGACATCAATTTCCTCAAAGATATCATCGCTGTTGATTTGTTCTGCCTCAAAATACTCATCATCATCATCAACGGTTTCACAATCTTCTTCATCAAAACCTTCATCTGACTGCAGATAGACTCCATCATCTGTGTAGTGGTCATCACCGTTGATGTAGTCATGAAAACTTGCGTGAACTTCCTCGATAATCTCCTCTATGTCGGAAAGGATGATTTTCGCCGTGTGTCCGCTGTCGACATCGAAGGTATCAATGTAAAATTCTTCGTTTTGCGGGTCGAAGAATATCGTACAGAAAAAATCACGGTCAAGTTCTTCGGCATCTACATCCGCAGTATCAACGAAAAACTCAATCCTTGGATGTTTGGCAGCTCTTTCAACTGTCATTTGACCAACCTGATCGTATTCTTCACAAATAGATTCAAGATGATCCTGTAATTCTCCACATACTCTGTCAAACCATTCTAACGACATCAAACATCCATCCTTTCCATGTTTCACCTTATAAAGATTATTATTTCCAGGCGAGAAAAATTTATGTTCATTAATAAAAATCGTTAGAAATAGGCAAACCAAGTATCCTGAAGATATTAAATAAAGAAAAGTAGATTTTCAATGCAGTAGTAAAGAAAAGGAGGATTTATTCAATAAAATCACCGAACCATGCTTCTATTTGACTAGCATATTTGTTTCTTTGTGTTCTTCTTCAGCCACTTTTTTCACTCTTTCACAAAATTGAACGACAATTTTATCACTTGCCAAAAACAAAAATAACTTTAGGAACGATTTCAACGGACGATTGGTGCATGTGTATGTAAACAGGGTCTTATGATCGTTGAGCTGACTTAATTCATACAAGGCGGTAATTTCAAACATGTTTGCAAGTGTAAATCCTACTTTTATTTTCTTTTTATCAGGAGTATTCAAAAATTCTAATGTTTCCACATCGTACTCTTGAATCCGATTTCCTTCTTTATATTTTTGGCGATAGATGCTTCCAACACCTTCATCC
>Ga0213821_1000623_pt1 | contig 20171 bp, 17 predicted proteins | sample MC6MC0909MG_FD_179894 | JGI IMG/M metagenome (GOLD analysis project Ga0213821, IMG submission 179894) | Enriched soil aggregate microbial communities from Iowa State University, Ames, United States - MC6-MC0909-MG | ecosystem: Environmental > Terrestrial > Soil > Unclassified | place: USA: Iowa...
TGCCGCTAAATTCGGCGTGTACTGCCTTCGTAGATTTCGCTCGCTAGCTCTCCTTTCCGGCATAGGTGGGGTACTAAGGTACTACGGCTCTCCAAGACAATTTCCTGAAGGACCGCTATGGGTCGAATGCCGCCAGTTGTGAATGGCTGCAATCGACCCGAAGCGGACAGTCACGACAATCAACGTTTGGCTTGCTGGCTGTTGCCGGAGTAGGAGGTTGGCGTACAATCGCCCCCCCCAAAAAAATGGCGCGCATGGCGAGAAGGAGCTTCGGTGCAGCGGGTGATGATTATTGGTCAACCTGGGTCGGGCAAAAGCACTTTGGCGCGTGAGCTTGGTCTGCGCACGGGCTTGCCTGTCGTTCATATAGACACTATCCACTGGCAGCCAGGGTGGGTTGAACGAAGTCGGGAAGAGAAAACGCGACTTTGTTCCGAGGTCGAGGCTCGTGATCGCTGGATATTCGAAGGCGGCCATTCCGTTACTTGGGCGAATCGGATGGCGCGGGCAGATCTTTTGATATGGATTGATCGTTCGGCGCCGCTTCGATTTTGGCGCGTGCTGCTAAGAACGCTGCTCCAGCGCGGCCGTTCTCGGGCCGATTTGCCGGAGAACTGCCCCGAACTGCTGGCGAATCTGCCAGCGTTTTTAAGATTTATGTGGCGGACGAGAAAATCAGCACGAGTCAATATGCAAAAGCTGGTGGCGACGGCCCCCTCGACATGCCGCGTTGTTCGCCTGCGCTCTAATCGAGATACCTACCTGTTTCTTTCGGGGATTGGCCCACGAGATTGATCGACGAGCGGCTGCGCTATCGAAACAAGCGACGGCGATCGGCTAATAGGGGACGGCCAGCAGCAAATAAATCTGTCCCCTTTTCCATGTCCCCTTTCCGGTGGTTGACGCGTTTATGCTGAGCAACTACAGCTAGGCCGTTGGCACTGTCCCGCCGTCAATTACAAACTCGCTCCCCGTAATGGATGCCGCACGGGGCGATGCCAGGAAGGCAATCAGGTCAGCAACTTCTGACGGCGTGGAAGGGCGGCCGAGTGGAATACCACCGAGTGCATCCATGATGATGCGTTTGCCGCCTGCGTAGTCCGTACCGGCTTCCTGCGCCAGCCGCTCGGCCAAGGCGACCGACGCTTGGGTCTCGATCCAGCCCGGCGACACCCGTACAACACGCACGCCTTGTGGCGAGACTTCTTTCGACAGGCTTTTGCTGTAGGTCGACAGCGCCGCCTTGGCCGCTGCGTAAGCCGTAGTGGCTTCGGGCAAGGGCAGGCAGTTCTGAATCGAGGTTACATGGATGATCACGCCGCTCTTGCGCTGCAGCATCGATGGGAGCAGGGCGCGGTCCAGGCGCACGGCCGGCATCAGGTTCAGGTCGAGCTCGCGTTGCCACTGCGCGTCATCCAACACCGCGAAGCCGCCGCTAGGTGCCGACGAACCACCCAGGACGTGGACGATGATGTCTATGCTGCCCAGCCGTTGCTTAGCTGCGGCTATCAGTGTTTCGCAGCCTTCTGGGGTCGCGAGGTCAGCCTGCACGAACAGCTCAGCCGGCAGATCGCTGGTTGCCTGCCGAGCCGAGGTCAGCACCTTGGCGCCCTCTGCGAGGAACAGCTCGACGACCGCGCGGCCGACGCCTTTGGTACCGCCGGTGACCAGCACTTGCTTGCCGCCAAGATCAAGGTTCATGGCGCAATCTCCAGTGAGCGGATCTGGCCGTCGTGCAGCAGGAATAGATGATTCAGCTGCAGCGGGCTGCCAGGGAAGTTACCGACCAGACGCGCCGTTACGCTCAGCGAATCGTCATTCTGCGTCGCCGCCAGCGGCTCGACGCTGTAGGTGAATGCCTGGCGGGCCTCCTGTTGCCAGGCTTCGATGGCTGCAATGCCCTGGTGCGTGCGGTTTTCGTCGGTCACCCTGGCGTCCGCCCAGAAGCAGGCGGCAAGGCGCGAGATGTCGCCGCCATTGCTGACATCGAAGTAGGTTTGTACGGCGTCAGGCAGTTGCAGGTTCATGGCCTGATCTCCTCTCACAGTGGGTTGGGGTTTACGACTGTGATCTTGCCGCTCAGTTGATAGTTTGCTCAACTGGGATAGACATTAACGACCTATCCCGAATATGAGGACAATTACGTGGCAGATTCGCGCCTTGCTCTCAATGAGCTGGAAGCTGTACTGGCCGTGGCGCGGAGGGCGTCGTTTCGACAGGCAGCCATTGATCTGGATGTTTCGACCACGGCATTGAGCAGCACCATTGCCAAGCTGGAGGCGAGCCTAGAAACGCGGCTGTTCAATCGCACCACCCGCAGCGTGTCTCTGACCGAGGCGGGGGCTATGTACCTGGAGCAGGTCGGTCCGGCTCTGCAGGATGTGCGAGCGGCGCTGGAAGCGGTGCGTTCGCACAATGCCGGGCCGTCAGGCGTGTTGCGCATCAATGCCTTCGCCAGTGCCGCCCGCGCCGCGTTGCTGCCGCTGGTGCTGGAGTTTCTGCAGCGTTACCCGAAGGTGCATATCGATCTGGTGACCGAAGGCCGCTTGGTGGACATAGTCGCGGACGGTTTCGATCTGGGCGTACGTTCTGCGAATCTTGTGCCCAGCGATATGATCGTTATTCCGCTCGGCCAGCCGCAATGCTATGCCGTGGTCGGCTCCCCTGCCTACTTCGCCAAGCACGGCCGGCCGCGTAGCCCGGCGGACCTGCTCCAGCATCAGTGCATGCGCATCCGCCTACCCAATGGGGCGATCTATCCCTGGCATTTTGAACGCGCGGGGGAGGTGACCCGGCTTGATGTGACTGGCCAGCTCACCCTGGACGAGCCTAGTGTCGCCAAGGCGGTGGTGCAGGAAGGCGTGGGCCTGGGCTTTTTTATGCAGCAGGACGTTCAGGCTGAACTGGACGCCGGACAGTTCGAGCGGGTGCTGGAAGAGTGGACGCCGCCCAGAGACAACCTGTGCCTGTACTACCCGAACCGGCGCAACCCCTCCGCTGCGCTCAAGGCATTCACTGCCCTGGCCCGCGACAATCTGCCGAGCAAAGACCAGCAATGATAATTCACCGACTGCCCCCCAGCGGCTGCTATCAGGCGATCAAGCCCAGGGTCAGCCCCTTCAAGGTGGCGGCCGCGCGGGTGGAGCAACCCAGCTTGCGGAAAATGCTTTCCATGTGGGTGCGTACGGTACTCGGGCTGATCTCCAGTCGCCGCGCCACTTCCTTGTTGCTGGCGCCACGGCTGATCTCCATGAGGATGGAGCACTCGCGGGTGGTGAGCAGCGTGCTTTTCGGCTGAGGCAGTCGGCGTTCGCCACGTGCGGCAGCGATTACCGCTGCGCAGATTTCGGCGTCAAACAGGCCGCGGCTGGCGTCCTGTTTGAGCAGCCGCGCCGCCTCCGATTCGCTATGCGCGGGTCGCCAGGGCCTGGCGCTTCTTAACGCTACCCAGGCGACAGCGCTGGCGAGCAAGCGATAGGCGGCGCACTGGGCATCGGCCGATGCACCGCGAAAGTAGCCGCTGCCGTCGAGCCGTTCGTAGGCATGGGCGGCAATTTCGCCAGGGATGGTCAGCTCAGTGATCTGCCGTGATGCCTTGTGCGTCCAGTAAGGGACGAGGTGGATACGTTCTGTGGCGCCGTAGGGTAGCGGCCCCGCGGTGTTCCACAATTGATTGGAGACGGCTGCCCGCCCCAGGCCATGGATCAACGCGGCTTTGCCAATCTCCGTCTGGTCGGGCTCTGGCAGTCCCCACAAGCGGGCGGCCTCGACGGCAATCTGCGCCACCTGCCGGGAGTAACCTGCCAGCCAGGGCAACTTCAGATCGATCACATCACCCACCAGCGTCAGTGACACGGGACGTTCGAGCCGGGTGTCGTCCAGCCCACCGGGCGTTGTTTCCAGTTCCGCTAACCATACCTTGGCATTGCGCACCAGCAAGGCGGCGAGGGCGGCGGGGTAGCGGCGGTCGGCCTGTTCGGTGATCCAGCTCAGCGCCGTGTCCAGGCCATGGGCGCGGCTGAGGATGTCCAGGTCTCCGGCCAGTACCACTTGGTAGGCCGCGTCCGGAATGTGCACATGGCTCACGCCAAACGGCCTGCCGGTTCCGTCAAAGGTTTCGAATATCCGGCACAAGCCGGCTTCGACCGCTGCGCCAAGTTCGAGCGTTTTCGCGATCTGGCCAGACACCTCGCAGTGCACCACGGCGAGCGGTGCCGCTTGATGCACGGCGTTCATCTGTTCGGCGCCCAGGGTCTGGTCGAGCATCGCGCGGCGGCCATCGACATCATTGCCAAGCAGATGGGCGAAGCCATCGGCGTTGGCGGTGCAGCCGGACCAGCGCAGCAAGGCGACCTGTTGCGCTGTCACCAGATGCTCGCCTTCGCCGTGCATGGCGCGGGCTAGCATCTGCGCCAGGCGGGCAACACGTTGGGAGTGGCCAAGGGGCTGGCCCATGCTGAGGTCGCCGACCTGGGAGATAGCCCCCAGTGCGCCGCTCAATGAGATGTCGAATCGTAGCGCGCTATCCATGAAAAAAGCCTCAGGGTCGGATAAATGACCGATACCCGCCAAGCATGTGGGTCCGCAGAATTTGAACTCCCAACACAGGAGTTCAGCCCATGAAAGCATTCAAGTCGCAACTCGTCACCGTCGCCTTCGCCCTGACCAGCACCCTTATGGTGAGTGTCAGCCAGGCTGCCGAGGCAACGCCGTCGGTGGTCATCGTACACGGCGCCTTCGCCGACGGCTCTGACTGGGCCAAGGTAGTGCCGTATTTGCAGGCTGAAGGGGTGGCGGTGACGGTGGTGCAAAACCCGCTGACCTCGCTGGCCGACGACGTTGCCGCCACGCAGCGCGTGCTGAACAACCAGTCAGGCAAGGTGGTGCTGGTCGGCCACTCCTGGGGCGGTACCGTGATCAGCGAAGCCGGCGCCCATGAGAAAGTCAGCGCCCTGGTGTACGTCGCCGCCTTCGCACCTGATGCAGGCCAGTTCAGTGGCGAACAGGGCAAGGGCGCGCCTATCCCGCCTGGCATCAGCCAGATCAAGGCAGACGGCAACGGTTTCCTTTACCTGACGGCAGAAGGCATGGCCAAGGACTTCGCCCAAGATCTCCCGGCGGCACAAACCGCAGTGATGACCGCTACCCAAGGCCCGATCAAGGCATCGGCCTTCGATGATCGGACCACGGTCGCTGCCTGGAAGACCAAGCCGTCCTGGTACCTGCTCGCCACTGACGATCGCATGATCCACCCCGACGTCCAGCGCTCCAGTGCCAAGCGGATCGGCGCCACCCTGACCGAACTGCGCGCCAGCCATGTGCCGCAGCAGTCACAGCCTGGCGAAGTGGCCAAGGTGATTCTCAAGGCGGTAAGCAGTGTTGGCGAGCGGTGATCGCGGCTGGCGCACCGCTATGAGCTGGCTGCCCTCAGGCAGCGCCTGTAACGCACCGTTGACGGTGTAATCAATGCAGGGATACCGCCCCACCCAATGGGGTAGATAAAGGCCAGGTGCTCGGCCCAGGTGATGTCGGCCTGGGCCCTGAGCAGATCGGGTTCCAGTGGCTGCGCTTGCCGGTAGCCGCTGCGTAGTACCGGGTCAAAGCTCAAAGCATCAAGCCGTAACACCCTTACATCATGGTCGGCACTTCTGGCCGCCTCGAGATAACCCTCGGTCAGCGCTGCGCAGAAACTCTCGCTTGACGGGTGCCCCAGCACCACTAGTACTCGTTTGCTCATCATCACTTCATCCTGAACATGAAGCGTGCAGGGTAAAGCCTGACCATAACGGGAGAGTCAACTGCTCAGGCTGCTCTGGGGCCGTTGCAGTGCTGACGGCAGAATTCAGCTGGATAACCCTACGTATTTTCAGACAGGCTGGTTGAGTCGAAGGCAATTCTCCGAAAACGCATTTGTTCTCGAATATCTACTGATCACTCGCCGCTTCCGACGCTTCATTGAAAGGCCTGATTTGATGAAACCTCCTAAATCAAGTGGGTGCATGAAATAAGTCGCAGTGCGATTTGAGTAGACTTTGGCAGTGCTCTCGGAGTCTTCCTTAACGCTATCGGCGTCGTCTAGTTCGCATGGCCAAGACCGCAATCATCAGAGGATGAACTACGCTTTTAGAGCAACACCGCAGATCGAAGAAACATTGCACGCGACCGCTACGGCCAGGTGCTGGTGGTAAGGGAATGCCCATTCTTCGGGATCCGACACCCTCAGCGCCATCAGCCGGGGTACGCACCGTGAGAACTAAACAATCTCTGCTTGCCCTTTTGTTATTCACGTTCCTGTTTGATGGCTGCACCACCCCTAAGGTCTTTCACGAACCGAGTCAGGCCTTGCCTGCCGAAAACTCGGCGTTCGGTCGTTCTATTCAGGCCCAGGTTGCTCCTCATCAAGGCCAATCTGGCTTTCGTTTGTTCTCCGAGAGTGCTGAAGCGTTCGCAGCCCGCGCCGAGCTGATTCGCAATGCTCAAAGCAGCATCGACCTACAGTACTACATCGTCCACGACGGTATCAGCACTCGAATACTGCTGAGCGAGCTGCTCGTCGCTGCCGATCGAGGAGTGCGCGTGAGAATTTTGCTCGATGACACCAGCAGTGATGACTTGGAGGAAACCATCGCGACACTCGCCAGTCATCCGCGTATACAGATCCGTGTTTTCAATCCGCTGAAGTTGGGTCGTAGTACCGTCGTGACGCGTACGATGGGCCGCCTGTTCAACCTGTCGCAGCAGCACCGGCGTATGCATAACAAATTGTGGTTGGTAGACAATAGTGCGGCTATCGTCGGAGGACGTAATTTGGGCGATGAGTACTTCGATGCCGAGCCCAACAGAAATTTTACTGACATCGACATGCTCTGCGTCGGCCCGGTCGCAGAACAGTTGGGACATAGTTTTGACCAGTACTGGAACAGCGCCCTGAGCAAGCCCATCGAGCAGTTCATAGCGTTCAAGCCGACCAGCAGAGACTTGACAGATCTTCGCAGTCGGCTGGAGAAATCCTTGGAAGAAACGCGTAAACAAAACCATCGACTCTATCAACAGTTGATGACCTATACCTCTCACCCACGCTTGAACAACTGGCGCCGGGAGTTGATTTGGGCCTGGAATAAAGCGATGTGGGATGCGCCAAGCAAGGTCTTGGCGGATGGCGAACCCGCTGCGTATTTACTCTTGACCACCCAGTTGACACCCGAACTTAACGGCGTCACCAAGGAGCTGATTCTAGTCTCGGCCTATATGGTACCCGGCCAACCAGGGGCGGTGTATTTGACACGTCGTGCCGACGCAGGCGTGTCGGTCAGCTTGCTGACCAATTCACTGGAAGCAAACGATGTTCCTGCTGCACATGGTGCCTACGCGCCTTATCGCAAGACCTTGCTCGAGCATGGTGTGCAATTGTTCGAACTGCGCCGCCAACCCGGTGCAAATAGCGACAGCAAGCCGCGTCTCTTTCACAAAGGATCCTCCAGCAGTTCCGACTCCAGCCTGCATACCAAGGCGATGATTTTCGACCAGCAGAAAGCCTTCATCGGCTCGTTTAATTTCGACTCGCGCTCTTTGCTGTGGAACACCGAAGTCGGGGTGCTAGTCGACGATCCGGAGCTCGCCGGGCGGGTGCGTGAACTGGCTTTGGAGGGGATGGCACCAGCCCTCAGTTATCACGTCCGGTTGGAAGATTCGCAGCTAGTATGGGTCACCGAAGAAAATGGTAAACAGCATACGTTGACCAAGGAGCCGGGGAGTTGGTGGCGGCGCTTCAATGCGTGGCTCAGTAGCTCTATTGGACTGGAAAAGATGTTATAGCGTGGGAAACATAAATGATGCGAATGCGGATGCGGACGAAAGACGCGAGTAGCGGTCAACTGGGTCGCCGTCGGCATCTTCTATGGCCTGCTGACGGCTTTCGCCAGTGAGGAATTCGAAAAGGGTTGAGAGCACCTGCGCAGTGAGTGAACAGCGCCATTGCAAACGGCTCAGCAGCCGATCAGCTTCTATCAAGCCTTCCTGTTCTGGGCTTTGGCCGCGATAGTTGCCGTTCGCGGGTGGTTGCCATCGACCCCATGCAGGCATGTAGATGTCCGGGCCGATACTGATGCTAGCGCCTTTGAGGGATTAGTTTCGATAGTTGATAACAGCCCTACATTTGATAGGGAAGTTGACCGAGTTGGCAATGAAACACTCGTGGTGAGCATCGTCATGCAAGCGCATTGCAAGATCTCTATCTGATTGCCTACTAATGACGACCTGAGGTCTCAGCTCTGCTTCCTTGAAATGGCCCTTGCGCTGGCCATCGCCTTCGATCATACGGCCCACCGGGTGGTCGACGTATGCCAGCACGCACACGTTGTTAACGGCGCACAGATGAAGATACCAGAGCTTGTGGCAGGCCGAGATCGATGCCAGCAACATGTCTTCAGGGTTCCAGCATTCGGGATTACCCCGAAAAGCAGGGTCGGCGGATCCAGGGATAGGCGCTTTCCCTGGCGACTCGACAGTGAAGTCTCTCTGGTAAGCGGTATAGCTGGCAGTACCCTCGCCGGTGTTGCCTATCCAATTGATGGTGACAGCATAATTGTGTTCTCTCATCGTCACTCCTGTGTTGAAAGATGCCCAGAAGATGATCCGCTCTTCTCGCGTCAGCACTGTAATCTTGCGCGTTAAGTGTGGCTCCCAACCAGCTTCTCTTGTTTGCATTGACGCATGCGTTGGTTGTGCGAAAGCAATGAGCCCGGCCAGCGAGGTAGCCTTATGGCTGGCTGGACAGTGCTTGCTGGCATGTCGGTTCCACGCCTTACCATTTGCGTGCTCAGGTGATGTAAAGGCCTCATCGCCGGCGTACCGGCTGAGTTATGTCGTCATCTGCATCCAGAGCCGACAGAAATCGCACCTCAACCCAAGTAATCTTGTCATTTGCAATCGCTTAGGGCAGGGTCGATACCACGGACATCTCTGCCAAAGGAGTCACACCATGTCAAAGATCTATCCCGATATTGATCCAGAGGGACTGGTCGAGTACTCGGTGGTTTACACCGACCGCTCGCTCAACCACATGTCGCAGTCGTTTCAAGGTGTGATGAAGAACATTTCCAGCACCCTGAAGCAGGTCTACAACGCCCAGGCGGTTGCGGTAGTCCCCGGCAGTGGCACATTCGGCATGGAAGCGGTGGCGCGCCAGTTCGCCAACGGCCAGCAATGTTTGGTGATACGCAACGGCTGGTTCAGTTACCGCTGGAGCCAGATCCTTGAGATGGGCAACATCCCGGCGGCCACTGCGGTGCTAAAAGCCCGACCGGTCGATACCGAGCGCCAGGCTGCCTACGCTCCGCCCCCTCTGGACGAAGTGCTGGCAGCCATTGAGGCGCACAAGCCGCAGATTGTCTTCGCCCCCCACGTTGAAACGTCATCAGGGATCATCCTGCCCGATGAGTACCTGCGGGCGGTAGGCGACGCGGTGCATGCGCAGGGTGGCCTGTTCGTGCTGGACTGCATCGCCTCAGGCGCGCTTTGGGTTGATATGCACAAATGCGCGGTCGACCTGCTGATCAGCGCACCGCAGAAGGGCTGGAGCGCCTCTCCTTGCTGCGCCCTGGTGATGCTCAGCGCTTTGGCCCTCGAGCGCATCGGGCAGACGCAAAGCAGCAGCTTCGCCTGCGACCTGAAAAAGTGGCTTCAGATCATGCAGGCTTATGAACAGGGTGGACATGCTTACCATGCGACCATGCCCAGCGATTCTCTCGCGCGATTTAACGAAGTGATGAAGGAGATGCAAACCTACGGTTTCGACAAGGTCCGCGACGAACAGCAGGCCCTGGGTGATCGGGTGCGCGCAATGATGGCCGGCAAAGGTATCAAGAGCGTGGCAGCAGTCGGCTTTCAGGCCCCTGGCGTAGTGGTGAGCTACACCGATGATGCCGATATCAAGAGCGGTAAGAAGTTTGCCGACCACAGCCTGCAGATCGCCGCCGGTGTGCCGTTGCAATGTGACGAGCCGGCCGACTTCCAGACCTTCCGCATCGGTCTGTTCGGGCTCGAAAAGCTGCACAACATCGATCGCACAGTCGACATCCTTGAGCAAGCACTGGACGAGGTGATGGTTAACTAGACGCGCAGTTGGAGGACTTGCAATGACGACGAACGCTGTGAAGTCCCGATTCAAAGCAAAGCTTCTTCGTCCGGCAAAGCCCGGTGATGATACGTCGTGGGCTTTCGCAGTCCTTCCAAGAGACGCGAGTGAACGGTTCCCGAGGCGTGGAAGGACGACAGCCGAAGGCACAATCAATGGGCACCCTTTCCGCGCAACCCTTGAGCCCGATGGCCAGCTGAGCCATTGGCTGAAGGTAGGTCGCGAGTTACTCGACGCCGCAGGTGTGGCCGTTGGAGATATCGTTACCCTCGAGTTAACCCCTGTGAAGAAGGAACCCGAGCCTGATATTCCGGCAGATTTTGAGCAAGCACTGGCAGCCTGGCCTGAGGCTCGCAGAGGTTGGAACAATACAACGACCATCGCGCGCGTAGACTGGATCCACTGGATTACTTCAGCGAAGCAACTCAAGACACGCGAAAAGCGAATGGGTGATGCCTGCGATATGCTTGCAACCGGCAAGAAACAGGTTTGCTGTTTCGACCCGTCCGGCTATTACAGTAAAGCCTTCCGGGCGCCGGAGGCAGACAGTTAACCCAGCTCATCTTGTGGCACGTCAACCACGTGGTCGTCACCCTCAACAAGCTGGCGATCAACTGCGAAGAGAATGAACACTCAAGCCACATCGCTGATACGTTGTGCCGATTCAGAGACTGTCCGGGTCGCCGAAGAACATCTGAATCCTCGAACGCAACCAACGCTCCGCCGGATCATTATCCTGCGCCCCACGCCAGGCCATATGCAGCTCAAAGCTACGCACTTCGATCGGCAGATCCTCCGCCCGCAAACCGCCGCCGGCGGTGAGGGCTGCGGCGGTGTAGTCCGGCACCGTGGCGACGATATCGGTCCCGGCCAGCAGGCTGCCCAGGCCGTTGAACTGAGGCACCGCCAGCACCACATGGCGCTTGCGGCCGATCTCGTCCAGCGCTTCATCGATAAAACCGGACAAATCGCCAGCAAACGACACCAGCGCGTGCGGCCGGGCGCAGAAGTCGTCCAGGGTGATGCTGCCGGGCATGCTGTCGGCGCGCAGCAGTTTCGGCTTGCTGCGGCGCAGCACCTTGCGCTTGGCGTTGGCGGGCAGGTCGCTGGTGTAGCTGACGCCCACCGAGATCTCGCCTGAGGCGAGCAGGGTGGGCATCAGCAGGTAGTTGACCCGGCGCACCACCAGGACGATGCCGGGCGCTTCGGCGCGGATGCGTTTGAGCAACTGCGGCAGCAGGGCGAATTCGGCGTCATCCGACAGGCCGATGCGAAACACCGAGGTGCTGGTGGCGGGATCGAACTCGGCGGCGCGGCTGACGGCGGTGGAGATCGAGTCCAGCGCGGGCGACAGCAGGGCGAAGATTTCATGGGCGCGGGCCGAGGGCTCCATGCTGCGCCCAGTCCGCACGAACAGCGGGTCGTCGAACAGGTTGCGCAGGCGCGACAAGGCGGCGCTGATCGCCGGCTGGCCGAGAAACAGCTTCTCGGCGGCGCGGGTCACGCTGCGCTCGTGCATCAGAGTTTCGAACACGATCAGCAGGTTGAGGTCTACGCGACGCAGGTCGTTACGGTTCATCGATGCGCTTAGCCTATTCGCCAAAGGTGGGGCAGGGGTGAATCTTAAGGCCAAAGGCTGTTACCCTGCACCGATTTCCGGGGGCCAATGTGCGAAATTGCCAGGGGCCCAATCAATGACAAGCATGTCGACTATTAACGGCCACTGATGGTCTAACGCTCAAAGCCCGGATAAAGTCCATGGTAATACGAGGTTCACACAGGCGAGGTATGCGATGTCCCGCATGATCCGATTCCATACGTTCGGCGCGGCCGATGTGCTCCGTTGCGAGGAGCAGGGCGAGCCGTCGCCCGCCGCCGGCGAGCTGCAGATCCGCGTCGAGGCGATCGGCGTCAGCTGGTACGACGTGCTCTGGCGACAGAACCTGGCGCCGTCCAAGGCGCGCCTGCCGGCGGGCATCGGCCATGAGATGGCCGGTGTAGTGACGGCAGTCGGCGAAGGCGTCGACGATATTGCTGTCGGCGACCGGGTGGCTAGCTTCCCGGCCACCAGCGCCAATGATCACCCGGTGTACGGCGATGTCATCGTCTTGCCGCGCACGGCCATTACCCGTTACCCCGATAACCTGACGCCGATCGAGGCCAGCGTTCACTACACGCCGCTGCTGATCGCCTATTTCGCCTATGTCGACCTGGCCCGGGCCAAGGCCGGGCAGACAGCATTGGTGACCGATGCCAGCCACTGCGCAGGGCCGGCCTTCGTGCAGTTGGGCAAGGCCTTGGGGCTGAAGGTATTTGCCGCCACCAAAGAGCCGGAGCAGCGTGATTACCTGTTGAGCCTGGGGGCTGACAAGGTCATCGTCACCGAAGAGCAGGACCTGCTCATGCAGATCGGTAAATACACCGATGGGCGTGGCGTCGATATGGTCCTGGATGGCCTCGGTGGCCCGCAGATGTCGCTGCTTGGCGATGTCCTGGCGCCACGTGGCAGCCTGGTGCTGTACGGGCTGCAGGGCGGCAACCAGACGCCATTTCCGGCGTGCGCTGCGTTCCAGAAGAATATTCAGTTCTACGTGCACTGCATCGGCAATTTCACCGGTAAGCCCGAACTGGGCATCACCCAGGACCAGGTGGCGCTGCAACGGGCGCTGCGCGATATCAACCAGTTCACCGCCGACAAGCTGCTGACGCCGCAGATCATCAAGGTCTATCCGTTCGAGCAGGTGGTCGAGGCGCATCGTTACATGGACGAATGCCCATGCGGTGGTCGCGTGGTGTTGGACATGGGGCAAGCCTGAGCGCTGTCTATCTAGTTCAAACTAGGCCTTAACCCTCAAACGCCCGGTGCAATGCATCGGGCGTTTTGCTTTTCTGGGGCTATGAGGCCGATCTGAGGTGTTGATTCACCCTTGCCTTAGCAACCCTCAGCAGACCTGCTGACGACTCACAGGGCTGCTCAGCAGCCGCTTTACCCAAGGCCTGTCCTGCACCCGCTGGACCTGCGTTCATTCAGCAGCGATCACTCTGCGTCAGGCAGCCTCTGCCTCCCAAGCGACCCACCGTAGTGACAACGTCGCTACATCAGCGGGTGCGGCTGACGACCTGCGTTTTGCGACCCATAAAAAAGCCCCGCGGACCAAGGCCAGCGGGGCAAACGGTTGGGGGAGGAGCCAACCAAAGGAGTCGTTAAATCAGTATCAAGAATCAGCGCACACTGGCCACCGTCTCAGGCTGCCAGCCACCGCCCAAGGCCTTGTAGATCGCGACGATGCCGCGATACAGCTCGACCTCGCCCTGGGCCTGGGCATCCTCGGCACTGAGCCGTTCGCGCTCGGCGTCCAGCAGTACCAGGTAATCCACCGTGCCTTCGCGGTAGCGCACTGAAGCCAGCTCTGCGGCTTTGCGGCTGGCATCGCTCTGGCGCATCAACGCCTGCAAGCGTTGCTGGGTCTTGCCGTAATCGCTGAAGGCATTGGACGATTCTTCCAGCGCCAGCAATACCTGCTGCTCATAGTTGGCCAGCGCGCCATCGGCATCGGCCTTGGCCCCGCGCAGGCGGGCACGCACGCTGCCTAGATCGAACGCTGCCCACGTGATGCTTGGGCCAAGCGCCCAGGCGTTGGCGGCGGACGAGCCGATCTGCGAGCCGCGGGCGGCGGTGAAGCCGAGAAAACCACTGAGGCTGACCCGAGGGAACAGGTCGGCGGTGGCCACGCCGACGTTCGCCGTGGCCGCTGCCAGCTGCCGTTCGGCGCTACGGATGTCTGGGCGACGACGCAGCAGCTCACCTGGATCACCCACTGGCAGCGCCTTGGCAATCGCCGGCAACTGCTTGGGCGACAGATCCACGCTCAGCGCGTCGGGCCGCTGCCCAAGCAGGGTGGCGATGCGGTTGCGGGCACGTACCTGCTCGGCCTGCAACTGCGGCACCGTGGCTTCGACTGCTGCCAGCCGGGCATCGGCGCGGACCACGTCCAGCTCGTTGCCCACGCCAGCATCGCGCAGGGTCTCGGTGATGCTGCGTGAGTCCTGCTGGGTCTTGAGGTTGGCCAGGGCGATTTTCTCGCGCAGTTGCGCACCGCGCAGTTGCCCATAGGCATCGACCAGCTCGGCGATCAGGCTGACCTGCAGTTGTTGCAGGTCGGCTTCGGCTGCCGCTTCCTGGGCTTCGCTGGCTTCGATCTGGCGGGCAATGCGGCCGAACAGGTCAAGCTCCCAGGCCATGTCCAGGCCCAGGTCATAGCGTTCGCTATTGACCCGGCGCTCGGTCTGGCCAGGAATCTGGCCCTTGCCCAGCTCGCTGCTGGCGCGGCTGCTGACCACCGGCAAATTGTCGTTCTCGGCATCTTCGCGAATCGCCCGGGCGGCCTTGAGGCGGGCAAACGCCACGCGCAGGTCACGGTTGCCTTGCAGCGAGGCCTGCACCAACTGGTTCAGCGCCGGGTCGTCGAATTGCTTCCACCACACGCTTTCAAAGCGGCTGCGATCGAACGCGTTGGCCTGTACGTCAGTGTCCAGCCTTGCCGGTTCGGTGTTCGGCGCCTGGTAGTCCGGGCCCACTGCGCAGGCCGCCAAGGCCAACGCCAGCAGGCTCGGGGTCAGGGGTTTGAGCAGCTTCATGCATGGTTCTCCAGCGGCTTGGCGTGCGCAGCCTTGCGGGCCTGGCGACGCTCGACGAATCGGCGGATCAGGAAGAAGAACACCGGGGTCAGGAACAAGCCGAACAGCGTCACCCCAATCATCCCCGAGAACACTGCAACACCCATGGCATGGCGCATCTCGCTACCGGCACCGGAAGAGAACACCAGTGGCACCACACCCATGATGAAGGCAATCGAGGTCATCAGGATCGGACGCAGGCGCAGACGGCAGGCCTCCAATACCGCAGCCAGCGGATCCAGGCCTTCGGCCTGTTTATCCTTGGCGAACTCGACGATCAGGATGGCGTTCTTGCACGCCAGGCCCACCAGTACGATCAAGCCGATCTGGGTGAAGATGTTGTTGTCGCCCCCGGAGATGATCACCCCGGTAATCGCCGACAAAAGGGTCATCGGTACGATCAGGATCACCGCCAGCGGCAGGCTCCAGCTTTCGTACTGGGCCGCCAGTACCAGGAAGGCCAGCAATACGCAGAGCGGGAATACCAGCAGTGCGGTGTTGCCGGACAGGATCTGCTGGTAGGTCAGGTCGGTCCATTCGAAGGTCATGCCGTTGGGCAGTTCCTCTTTGATCAGTTTCTCGATGGCCGCCTCGGCCTGGCCGGAGCTGTAGCCGGGGGCCGCAGCACCGTTGATTTCGGCGGTAATGAAGCCGTTGTAATGCATCACCCGATCAGGCCCGGAGGTGTCGCTGACCTTGAGGAAGGTCGCCAGCGGGATCATCTCGCCGAGGTTGTTGCGCACCTTCAACTGGCCGATCTGCTCGGCGTCGAGGCGGAACTGCTGCTCGGCCTGGACGTTGACCTGGTAAGTGCGGCCAAAGCGGTTGAAGTCGTTGGTGTACAGCGAGCCCAGGTACACCTGCAGGGTGTCGAAAATGTCATTGATGGCCACGCCATGGGTCTTGGCCTTTTCCCGGTCGATGGCAGCATCGACCTGCGGCACGTTGACCTGATAGCTGGTGAACAGGCCCGCCAGCTCCGGCACGTTGTGGCTCTTGGCAATGATGTTCTGGGTTTCTTTGTACAGCGCCTCATAGCCCAGGTTGCCGCGGTCCTCGATCTGCAGGCGGAAGCCGCCGATGGTGCCCAGGCCCTGTACCGGCGGCGGTGGGAAGATCGCGATGTAGGCATCCTGGATATCAGCGAACTTGGCGTTCAGCGCGGCAGCGATGGCCGCCGCCGACTGGCTTGGGTCCTTGCGCTCGTCGAACGGCTTGAGCGGGGTGAACACGATGCCGCTGTTGGGGCTGTTGGTGAAACCGTTGATCGACAGGCCCGGGAAGGCCACCGAATCGGCCACACCTGGCTGCTCCAGGGCGATCTCGCTCATGCGCTTGATCACAGCTTCCGTGCGATCCAGGCTGGCCGCATCCGGCAGCTGGGCGAACGCTACCAGGTACTGCTTGTCCTGGGCCGGGACGAAGCCGGTCGGTGTGGACGAAAAGCCGAGGTAGGTCAGGCCCATCAAGCCGGCGTAGACGAACAGGGCGATACCACTGGAACGGATGACCCGACCCACACCGCCGACATAGCGATTGCTGGCGCGGTCGAAGAAACGGTTGAACGGGGCGAACAGCCAGCCGCCTAACAGCCGCTCGAGCAGCCGCGAGAAGCGGTCCTTGGGTGCATGGTGCTCCTTGAGCAGCACCGCAGCCAGGGCCGGTGACAGGGTCAGCGAGTTGAACGCCGAGATAACCGTGGAGATGGCGATGGTCAGGGCGAACTGCTTGTAGAACTGCCCGGTAAGGCCGGAGATGAACGCCGCCGGGACGAACACGGCGCACAGCACCAGCGCCGTGGCGATGATCGGCCCGGTCACTTCGCCCATGGCTTTTTGCGTGGCTTGCAGCGGTTTCAGGCCAAGGCCGATGTTACGTTCAACGTTTTCTACGACGACGATGGCGTCGTCCACCACGATACCGATCGCCAGTACCAAGCCAAACAAGGACAAGGCGTTGAGCGAGAAGCCGAACAGGTGCATCACGGCAAAGGTACCGATCAGCGACACCGGCACGGCCAGCAGCGGGATGATCGATGCGCGCCAGGTTTGCAGGAACAGGATCACCACCAACACGACCAGGATCAGCGCTTCGAACAGGGTGTGCACCACCGCTTCGATCGAGCCTCGGACGAACACGGTCGGGTCATAGACGATGCTGTAGTCCATCCCTTCAGGGAAGTCCTTCTTCAGCTCGGCCATCTTCGCCCGCACTTCGTCGGAGATCTCGATGGCGTTCGAGCCTGGGCGTTGGAAGATCGGCAGCGCCACCGCCGGCTGGTTGTTCAGCAGCGAGCGCAGGGCGTACTGGCTGGAGCCGAGTTCAACCCGGGCGATGTCCTTGAGGCGAGTGATCTCGCCATCGGCGCCGGCGCGGATGATGATGTTCTCGAACTCTTCTTCATTGACCAGACGGCCCTGGGTGTTGACCGACAGCTGAAAGCTGGTCGAACCTGGCGCGGGCGGCGCGCCGAGCTGGCCGGCAGCGACCTGGCGGTTCTGCTCGCGAATCGCCGCCACCACATCACTGGCCGTCAGGTTGCGCGAAGCGGTCTTGTTCGGGTCGAGCCAGACCCGCAGGGAGTAGTCGCCCATGCCGAACAGCTGCACGTCACCGACACCGCCCAGGCGCGCCAGCTCATCCTTGATGTTGAGGATGGCGTAGTTGGACAGGTAGAGCATGTCGTAGCGCTGGTCCGGCGAGGTCAGGTGCACGACCATGGTCAGGTCGGGCGAGGCCTTGTCGACGGTGATACCAATGCGCGTGACTTCTTCCGGCAGCTTGGGCTGGGTGCGGGTGACACGGTTCTGCACCTGCACCTGGGCGTTGTCCAGGTCAGTGCCCAGGGCGAAGGTGATGGTCAGGGTCAGCTTGCCGTCGGCGGTCGACTGGGAGGACATGTAGAGCATGTTCTCCACCCCGGTGATGGCCTGCTCCAGCGGTGCGGCGACGGTTTCGCCGATCACCTTGGGGTTGGCGCCGGGGAAGTTGGCACGCACCACCACGGTGGGCGGGACCACTTCCGGGTATTCGCTGATCGGCAGCTGGAACAGCGCGATCGAGCCTGCAATCAGCAGGATCAGCGAGAGCACGGCGGCAAAGATCGGCCGTGTGATGAAGAATTTCGAGAAGTTCATCGGTGTTGTCCCTTAACCGCGCGGTGCCTGGGCACTGGCGACTTTCTCACTGGAGCCGGCCACGCGCGGCGCCGGGTTGCTGGCTTCGAGCGCCTGGCGCTGACGGGCCAGGGTGGCGAGGGTCTGCTCACTGGCCATGGCGATTTCTTCCGGGGTCACCGGCGAGCCCGGGCGTACCCGTTGCAGGCCCTTGACCACGATGCGGTCGTCCTTGCCCAGGCCGCTACGCACGATGCGCAGGCCTTCAAGCTTGGGTCCCAGCTCCACCGCGCGGTAGGCGGCCTTGTTGTCCTTGTCCATGACCAGCACGAACTTCTTGCCAAGGTCGGTGCCAACCGCTTCGTCGTTGATCAGCACGGCGTCGTACTTGGCGCTGCCGACCAGCTTGAGACGGGCGTACAGCCCCGGAGTGAACTGACCGTCGCGGTTGTCGAACACGGCACGGCCACGGATGGTGCCGGTACGCGGGTTGACCTGATTGTCGACAAAGTTCATCTGGCCCAGGTGCGGGTTGCCAGCTTCGTTGGTCAGGCCCAGGTAGACCGGGGTGCTCTGGCCGCGCTGGCCTTCGCGCGCCAGCTGGGTGTACTTGAGGTACACGCGCTCGTCGGCGTCGAAGTAGGCGTAGACCTTGTCGGTGGACACTACCGAGGTCAGCGGGGTGACGTCGGCAGTGACGATGTTGCCGGCAGTGAACTCGGCGCGGCTGACCCGGCCGCTGATCGGCGCGGTGACGCGGGTGAAGCTCAGGTTCAGGCGGGCCAGGTCCAGCTGGGCCTGGATCGCAGCGACACCGGCACGCGCTTCGGCAGCAGCGCTGGTGCGCGATTCGGCAAGCTCGGCAGAGATCGCGTTGCTGTCGCGCAGACGCTCGCCACGACGCGCTTCGTTTTCGCTGCGCACGGCGGTGGCGCGGGCTTGTTGCAGCTGTGCTTCGAGGCGGCGGACTTCGGCCTGGAACGGGCGCGGGTCGATCTGGAACAGCAGGTCGCCTTTTTTCACTTGGGCGCCTTCGGTGAAGCCCACCAGGTCGATCTGGCCCGAGACCCGCGGCCGCACCTCGACGGTTTCCGGGGCTTCCAGGCGCCCAGTGAACTCGTCCCACTCGTTGATCGGCTGCTCGATCACCTTCGCCACACTGACCTTGGGCGCAGCGGGGGCCTGCACGGCGTCGGGGGTTCGACCGCAAGCGCTGATCACCAGCACTGCCAGGGCAGCGAGGGGATAGCGCAGGGGTTTGAGTGATGGTTCCATGGAGAACTCCGCCAATTATTGGATAGTGGGCGGATTCTGCGGCTCGTGCGCGCAGGGAACGAATCGAACGCGGCGAAGGTTATTATCACGCAGATTGATATGTCGCGATATTTCATCGATGGCGGGCATGATGCTTGGCGTCAATCAACTCAGGGACTGATGAGGCCGCTCAGGCTTGGAGCTAAGGGCTAGTGAGAATCCTCAGGCACACACGTAGCGCCCACGCCTGGATGCTCGCTTCGTCCAGTCCACTGCTGCGAAGATCCGCCGCAGCGTTGACGACCGCCAGTATGCCCGCCACCGCTGTGCGCCGGTCCATCACCCGAAAGCGCCCGCTGCGCTGTCCCTGCTCGATGATCGCCAGCAACGGCGCCTTTAACCGCTCAAGCCGCTGTTCGAGCCAGCGCCGCTGATCATCCAGCAGGTGCCGAGCCTCATGGCGCAACAATACCTCCTCCAACGGATGCGAACACTGGCGTGCCAGCACATACTCCAGGTAGGTGCGCAGTTCGCGTTTGTTCCGGCGTACTCGCCAAGCGGCCAAGCGCCGATCCAGCACATCCATCAACACCAGCAACAATAGGTCCTGCTTACCGGTGACGTGATGATAGAGGCTGCCTGGCAGCATGCCCACTCGACTGGCCAACTGGCGCATGCTCATCGCGCCAAAGCCAATTTCAGCCATCAATTCGGCGGCTGCCTCAAGGATCGACGGCGGGCAACCGCCGCGCGCATCAGCGGCTTGCGCGGTGCAGGAGCGCGCGGGCACGGAGGATCACCGGTGCATCGATCATCTGGCCATCCAGGGTGAAGACCCCGGCACCGTCTTCAGCCTGCGCCACCACACGCTGTGCCCACTGCAGCTCGGCGGTATCGGGCATGAAGGCTTGATGGATCAGGGCCACCTGCGCCGGGTGGATGCACAAGGCGCCGCCAAAACCCATGTCGCGGGCAAAGCCGATATGTCG
>Ga0213821_1000624_pt1 | contig 20137 bp, 19 predicted proteins | sample MC6MC0909MG_FD_179894 | JGI IMG/M metagenome (GOLD analysis project Ga0213821, IMG submission 179894) | Enriched soil aggregate microbial communities from Iowa State University, Ames, United States - MC6-MC0909-MG | ecosystem: Environmental > Terrestrial > Soil > Unclassified | place: USA: Iowa...
CCAGTCATTGCTTGCCTCACCTTTGCTCAGCTATTTCGCTTTCGCTCTTCTGTATTAAGCCTGTAGCGCTTCTCTAAACACGGCACCAGTTCATGCTCTCGCCACTACGAGAGCGGCTGGGTGCGGCCCGCCAGACAGGCTGGCGAGCAGTTGGCGTATTTTCACAGGCGCCTTGGCAGACATCGAAACGACGTTTTGTAGTCCGCGCCAGCGCATACTACATGAAGCAGTAGGCTGGTAAACATCAGACTAAAAGCGTCGCTCTGCGACCGGGTGGTCGCGTCGGGTCACGCTGGGAGTTGGTATGTTCGCAAAAAACCGGTGGATTGTTCCAGATAAATCTTGAAACAGTACACGATTAGTTCGGCGGACCGCCCTGCGGCAGGTTGCCGCGCCTTGCCTATACTGAGTCGACCCCCCTATTTGCGCCGCTTTGGGCGGCTCGACGCAGAGGAAGCCCCTGTGGATCATCTTGTACTGACCGTGATCGCCCCTGACAAGGCCGGCCAGGTCGAACGCATTGCCCAGTGCATCGCCGACCACAACGGTAACTGGTTGGAGAGCCGTATGTCGCGCATGGCCGGCCAGTTCGCGGGGATCCTGCGGGTGGCGGTGCCTGCAGAAAACTACGATGAGCTGGTGAAGTCGCTGCAGGCGTTGGGCCAATACGACATTCGCGTGTTGATTGCCGAGAGCGGCATCGAGCCTTCGTGTACCTGGAAGCCGATTGCCATGGAGCTGGTGGGCAACGACCGGCCCGGCATCGTCCGTGACATTACCCGTTTGCTGGCCGAGCAGGGTGTGAACCTGGAGCGCTTTACCACCGAAGTGCGCCCTGCGCCCATGAGCAGCGAGCCGCTGTTCCATGCCGATGCCTTGCTTGCGCTGCCGTTGACCCTGTCGCTGGATGACCTGCAGCAAAAGCTGGAGAGCCTGGCGGATGATTTGATGGTGGAGTTGAAGCTGCGGCCGGAGGATTGAGCTGTGGGCGGGGCCGCTGCGCGACCCTATCGCCGGCAAGCCGGCTCTCACAAAGTCTGCCCGAACCCTGTGGGAGCCGGCTTGCCGGCGATTGGGCGCGAAGCGGCCCCGCGTTATCCCGGTTTTACGGGGACGGCCCTGTGGATAAGCTGGGGGTGCACCTCGCCAGCCCACTAACGGCGGGGCTCCTGGCGATTTGAGCAAAAAACGTCCACTAATTAGTCGCTTGTGCACAAACCACGGGGACGAGGGTGTGGATAACCTCTGGAGATGTTCTGCTAGGCCACGAACTGCGTGGCCTGCAGAATTTTGATCATTTATTGATCAGGCGCGCTTGCGTAAATTCAGCCAGGCGTCGACGCTGTACAGCGCCAAACCTGCCCAGATGCACACGAATGCCACCAGGCTGCTCGAAGACAAATGCTCATCGAACAACAGCACTGCCTGCAGCAACACCAGGGTAGGCGCCAGGTACTGCAGAAAGCCAAGCGTGGTGTAGGGCAGATGCCGGGCAGCGGCGTTGAAGCACACCAGCGGGATCAGCGTCACCGGCCCTGCAGCCATCAGCCACAGCGCCTCGCTGCTGGTGTAAAAGGCGCCCTGCGCGCTCATTGCGGCGGGGTGCAGCAGCAGCCAACCAAGCGCCAGAGGCACCAGCATCCAGGTTTCCACCACCAGCCCCGGCAGTGCCGCAACCGGTGCCTGCTTGCGGATTAGCCCATAGAAACCAAAGGTTAGCGCCAGCACCAGTGACACCCATGGCAGGCTGCCGACCTGCCATACCTGTTGCGCCACACCCAACGCAGCCAACCCCACCGCCAGCCATTGCAGGCGGCGCAGGCGCTCACCCAGCAAAAGCATGCCCAACAGCACGTTGACCAGCGGATTGATGTAGTAACCCAGGCTGGCTTCGAGCATGCGCCCGTTGTTCACCGACCAGACGTAAGTCAGCCAGTTGCCGGCAATCAAGGTGCCGCTCAGGGCCAGCACAGCTAGCCGGCGTGGGTTGTCGCGCAGCTCCCGCCACCAGCCTGGGTGCTTCCAGACCAGCAGTAACAGCGAGCCGAACAGTGCCGACCAAAGCACCCGGTGGACGATGATTTCCACCGCCGGAACGCTCTGTATGGCTTTGAAGTACAGCGGGAACAAGCCCCAGATGATGTAGGCCGAAAGGCCAAGAATGTACCCGCGACGCGGGTTTGCGGCGTGCATGCAGAATCCTTGCTTAGGTAGCTAAATACAGCGACGCCTATTGTAGACAGACCCTCGTGGGCATTTAGAACAATTTCAGCGGTGGCTCGTCGAGCGCCGCCGTTTGCTCGCGCAGGGCAAGGATCTGATCGCCCCAGTAACGCGGCTGGCCAAACCAGGGGAAGCTGCGGGGGAATGCCGGGTCATCCCAGCGCCGCGCCAGCCAGGCGCAGTGGTGCAGCTGGCGCAGGGCCCGTAAGGGCTCGATCAGTGGCAGCTCGCGCGGGTCGAAGTCGTGGAACTCGTTGTAGCCGTCGATCAGCTCTGCCAGTTGTCCGAGGCGTTCTTCACGGCTGCCGGCGAGCATCATCCACAGGTCCTGGACCGCCGGGCCCATCCGGCAGTCGTCGAGATCGACCACGTGATACACCTCGTCGCGATGCATCAGGTTGCCCGGGTGCAAGTCGCCGTGCAGGCGCATCACCTTATGTGGCGTGCGTGCGTAGATGTCCTCGACCCGTTTCAGCAGTTCGCGGGCTACGGATTCGAATGCGGGCAGCAATTCGCGGGGGACGAAGTTGCCTTCCAGCAGGGTTTGCAGTGAAGCGTGGCCGAAGTTGTCCACAGTCAGCGCTTCGCGATGCTCGAACGGCCGTGTCGCGGCCACCGCGTGCAGGCGGCCAAGCAGCTGGCCGAGCCGGTAGAGCTGATCGAGGTTGCCGGGTTCCGGTGCATGGCCGCCGCGGCGGGGAAACAGCGTGAAGCGAAAGCCCTGGTGCTCGAACAGCGTGCGGCCATCGCGCTGCAGGGGGGCGACCACGGGTACTTCACAGTCGGCGAGCTCGGCGGTGAAGCGATGTTCTTCAAGGATCGCCTCATCGCTCCAGCGCCCGGGGCGATAGAACTTGGCGATCAGCGGTTGTTCGCCTTCGATGCCCACCTGATACACGCGATTTTCGTAGCTGTTCAGCGCCAGGATCCGGGCATCGCTGAGAAAGCCGATGCTTTCAACGGCATCCAGGACCAGGTCTGGGGTGAGGGTATCGAAAGGGTGGGACATGAAAGCTCCGCAGGGGGAATGGGGCATCGAGCCCGCATTGTAATGACGCTCTGAGCGTTCAGCCTCCCCCAATCGGTTCGCAGGCGCAAGCGATCGCAGTGTCGCGCAGGCCTGCTGGGTACGTAGCATTTCTGCCAGTACCCGCAAAAAGCTGCTGGTTTACTGTCCTGCTTTTCAGCAATGCACCCTGACCTAGACCGGCACGCCCAGCAGGACGAAGGACGGGTGAAACTGCACCCTGGCCTCGTTACCCGCGTTCAGGCCTTGCTGGGCCAGCCAGTCGGTGTCGGCAAGTGCGCACAACGTCTGGCCGTTGCCCAGCGCCAATCGCAGCTCGCTCTGGCCGCTTTCATCCGCCAGCACTTCTTCAATGCAGACCGGGAGGCAGTTACTGCCAGGCTCCGGTACATCATCTGGCCCAAGCAGCTGAACCCACCCGGCCTTGAGCAGCGCCACCACCGTTGTGCCCAGGGTCAGCTCCAGGCGTGCGGTGCTGTCGTGGGTAATCAGCGCCTCGATCTGCAGGCCACCGCCCAGCGCCAGGCTCACGCAATCATGCCGGCCTTCACGGCGCAGGCCGCTGACCTTGCCCTGCAGCTGATTGCGCGCGCTGGTACGCAGCATCAGGCGCCCGAGCAGGTCGAGGTCGCTGGACTCTTCGGCGGCTTCAAGGATTTGCGCCTGCAGTGTTTGCAGGCGTTGATAAAGGCGCAGCACGCGTTCGCCTTCGACCGACAAGCGTGCGCCGCCGCCCCCACGCCCACCCGTGCTGCGCTCGACCAGAGGCTGGCTGGCCAGGTTGTTGAGCTCGTCGATGGCATCCCAGGCAGCTTTGTAGCTGATGCCGGCGGCTTTGGCGGCGCGGGTGATCGAGCCTTGCTCGGCGATGTGTTGGAGCAGGGCGATGCGTTGCGGGCGGCGGGCGATGTGCTGGGTGAGTAAAGCGGGCAAGGACATGATGGCGCCTATCTGGGACTGACCCGTCAAGCTTGCCCCGGTTTTGCCGTGCGTGCCAGGCAATACACATCGACCTGCCGCGCACCGGCCCCGCGCAGCAGTGTGGCAATGGCCTGTGCGGTGGCCCCGGTGGTCAGCACGTCATCGACCACGGCCACATGCAGGCCCTTGAAAACGCCCTCGTCGACCAAGGCAAAGGCCCGCCGCAGATTCCGCCGACGCGCCTTGGCATCCAAGCTTTGCTGCGCAGGTGTCTCGCGGGTGCGCTGCAGCAAACGTTCGTTGAAGGCTATCGCCAGGCGCTTCGACAGCCAGCGCGCCAACATGCCGGCCTGGTTGAAGCCGCGCTCCCGCTGTCGACGCCTGGCCAGGGGTACTGGTAACAGCAGATCAGGCCTGGCCAGGCCTTCGGCATAGCGATGCTGCAGGCCAGAACTCAACATTTCGGCCATCAAACGGCCCAGCGGCCATTGGCGGTTGTGCTTGAAACGGCTGATCAGCGTATCCACGGGAAAGCCGTAATGCCAAAGCGCGACGACCTGCTCAAAGGCCGGCGCGCGGCGGCTGCACTGGCCACAGGTGAGCCCGCACATGGGTAGCGGCAGCGCACAGCGCAGGCAGTATTCACTTAACCACGGCAGCTCCTGCTCGCAGGCTACGCATAAAGGGTAGGGCTGTTCGGCCAGTTCATCGCACAGCAAGCAGCGGTGGTTAATATTTATACACTTGTAAACCAGTGCTTTTAACCAAGGTTGACAGTTCATAGGCCTTCCATGACTATGCGAGCTATCCGTGATGCGCTGGTGGGCATTCCTGTCCCGGCGCCAGCTACAGCCTAAACAAGGAAACGCCGATGAGCGCCAGCACAACTGCAACAACACGTCACGACTGGACACTGGCCGAGGTCAAGGCACTGTTCCAGCAACCGTTCAATGACTTGCTGTTCCAGGCGCAGACCGTGCATCGCGCGCATTTCGACCCCAACCGCGTGCAGGTTTCGACATTGCTGTCGATCAAGACCGGCGCCTGCCCGGAAGATTGCAAATATTGTCCGCAGTCTGGCCACTACAACACCGGGCTGGAAAAACAGAAGCTGATGGAAGTGCAGAAGGTGCTGGAGGAGGCCGCAAGGGCCAAGGCCATCGGGTCGACCCGCTTCTGCATGGGCGCGGCCTGGAAGCACCCATCGACAAAAGACATGCCTTACGTGCTGGAGATGGTCAAAGGGGTCAAGGCCATGGGCCTGGAAACCTGCATGACCCTCGGCAAGCTCGATCAGGATCAGACCCAGGCCCTGGCCCAGGCTGGCCTCGACTACTACAACCACAACCTCGACACCTCGCCGGAGTTCTACGGCAGCATCATTACCACCCGCACCTATAGCGAGCGCCTGCAGACCCTGGCCTATGTGCGTGATGCCGGCATGAAGATCTGCTCCGGTGGCATCCTCGGCATGGGCGAGTCGCTGGACGACCGCGCGGGCCTCTTGATCCAGCTGGCCAACCTGCCCGAGCACCCGGAATCGGTGCCGATCAACATGCTGGTGAAGGTGGCCGGTACGCCGCTGGCTGATGAAGAAGACGTCGACCCGTTCGACTTCATCCGCATGCTGGCGGTCGCGCGGTTGCTGATGCCCAAGTCGCACGTGCGTCTGTCCGCTGGCCGCGAGCAGATGAACGAGCAGATGCAGGCCCTGGCCTTCATGGCCGGCGCCAACTCGATTTTCTACGGTGAAAAACTGCTGACCACCGCCAACCCGCAGGCCGACAAGGATATGCAGCTGTTCGCTCGCCTGGGCATCAAGCCCGAAGCGCGCGAAGAGCATGCCGACGAAGTGCACCAGGCCGCCATCGAGCAGGCACTGGTCGAGCAACGCAGCAGCGAGCTGTTCTATAACGCCGCGTCTGCCTGACATGGCCTTTGATCTGGCGGCGCGCCTGGCCGAACGGCGCGCCGCAGACCTCTACCGGCAGCGGCCACTGCTGCAGAGCCCGCAAGGGCCGCACGTGGTGGTCGATGGCCAGCCATTGCTGGCCTTCTGCAGCAATGACTACCTGGGCCTGGCCAACCACCCCGAGGTGATCGCCGCCTGGCAGGCGGGTGCCGAGCGCTGGGGGGTAGGCGGCGGCGCTTCGCATCTGGTCATCGGCCACAGCACCCCTCACCACCAGGTGGAAGAAGCGCTCGCCGAGTTGACCGGTCGCCCCCGTGCGCTGCTGTTTTCCACCGGCTATATGGCCAACCTTGGCGCTATTACCGCGCTGGTGGGGCAGGGCGACACGGTGCTGCAGGACCGCCTGAATCACGCCTCGCTACTGGACGGCGGTTTGCTCAGTGGTGCCCGCTTCAATCGTTACCTGCACAACGATGCGGCCAGCCTGGCCAAGCGCCTGGACAAAGCCACCGGCAATACCTTGGTGGTCACGGACGGCGTGTTCAGCATGGACGGCGACCTTGCCGACTTGCCCGCACTGGCCGAGGTCGCGCGGGCTCGCGGTGCCTGGTTGATGGTCGACGATGCACACGGCCTGGGCACCTTGGGAGCACAGGGCGGGGGTATCGTCGAGCACTTCGGCCTGGGCATCGAAGACGTGCCTGTGCTGATCGGCACGCTGGGCAAGGCCTGCGGTACGGCGGGTGCTTTTGTCGCCGGCAGCGAGGAGCTGATCGAAGCGCTGGTGCAGTTTGCCCGGCCCTACATCTACACCACCAGTCAGCCACCGGCTCTGGCTTGCGCGACACTCAAGAGCCTGCAACTGCTGCGCAGCGGAACCTGGCGCCGTGAGCACCTGGGCGCGTTGATCCGCCAGTTCCGCCTGGGTGCCGAAGCGATCGGCCTGACGCTGGTGGACAGCCCGACGCCGATCCAGCCCATCCTGATTGGCGACAGCGCACAGGCGCTGCGGCTGTCACAGATGTTGCGCGAACGTGGCCTGCTGGTTACCGCCATTCGCCCGCCCACCGTGCCTGCCGGCAGCGCACGCTTGCGGGTTACCTTGAGCGCCGCGCACAGCGAGGCGCAGGTGCAGCTATTGTTGAATGCATTGGCCGAGTGTTATCCACAGCTGGAGGCCGCCGATGCGTAACCGACTGATCCTTTTACCGGGCTGGGGGCTGGGTACTGCGGCCCTTGAGCCGCTGGCGGCAAGCCTGCGCGCCCAGGATGCCCGCCTGCAGGTCGAGCTGATGCCCCTGCCGGAGCTGGCCGAAGCCGATATTCAGGCCTGGGTCGACCACCTTGACCGCAAAGTGCCCAGTGATACCTGGCTGGGCGGCTGGTCGCTGGGCGGCATGCTCGCCAGCGAACTTGCGCGCAAGCGCGGTGACCATTGTTGCGGGCTGCTGACCTTGGCCAGCAACCCAAGCTTCGTGGCCCGTGCCGATTGGCCCTACGGCATGGCCAATGACACCTTCGGGACCTTCCTGGATGGGTGCCGCAGCCATACGTCCGTGACCCTCAAGCGCTTTCGCAGCTTGTGCAGCGACGGGGCCCAGCAACCGCGCACCCTGCTGCGCCAACTGGGCGTTGGTGTGCCGGAGACAGACCCGCTTTACCTCGCCACTGGGCTGGAAGTATTGGCCCAGCTGGATACCCGCGAGGCACTGCAGGCCTATGGGGGGCCGCAACTGCACTTGTTCGCTGGCAGCGATGCTTTGGTCCCGGCCGAGGCGGCGAAAGCGCTGAGCGAGTTGCTACCCGACGTGGAGGTCGGGCTGGTTGAAGACAGTTCCCACGCCTTCCTGCTGGAATACCCACAGGAGCTGGCGGCGGGCATCAAGATTTTCCTGCATGAGAGTGGCGATGACTGACCTTTCCCGTCCAACCCTGCCCGGCGCACTGCCGGACAAGCGCCAGGTAGCGGCTTCGTTTTCCCGCGCAGCGGCCAGCTACGACAGCGTGGCAGCCCTGCAGCGTGCGGTGGGCGTGAGCCTGTTGCAGCAGCTGCCGGACGAACTGGCGCCATCACGCTGGCTCGACCTGGGCAGTGGCACCGGCTACTTCAGCCGCGTGCTGGCTGAGCGCTTCGCACCCGCCAGTGGTTTGGCTGTGGACATTGCCGAAGGCATGTTGCGCCATGCCCGTGGCGAGCAGGGCGGGGCGCAGTATCACGTAGCGGGCGATGCCGAGCGCCTGCCGCTGGCCGATGGCAGCGTCGACCTGGTGTTCTCCAGCCTGGCGGTGCAGTGGTGCGGGCAGTTCGCCAGCGTGCTGGAAGAAGCCCGGCGGGTATTGCGCCCAGGTGGCGTGCTGGCCTTCAGCAGCCTGTGTGTCGGCACCCTCGATGAGCTGCGTGCCAGTTGGCAGGCCGTGGATGGCATGGTGCACGTCAATCGCTTCCGCCGCTTCGAGGACTACCAGCGCCTGTGCGCGGCAAGTGGCCTGGAACAACTCGGCCTGCAGCAGCAGGCACATGTGCTGCACTACCCGCATGTCCGTGGCCTGACCCATGAACTCAAGGCCCTTGGTGCGCACAATCTCAACCCCGGGCGGCCATCAGGCCTGACTGGCCGCGCCCGTATGCAGGGGCTGTTGCAGGCTTACGAAGCATTCCGTCAACCGCAAGGGCTGCCAGCCACCTATCAGGTGGTCTATGGTGTGTTGCGCAAGCCACAGGCGTAAGAGGAGCGACATGAGCCAGGCCTATTTCATCGCGGGGACCGATACCGATGTCGGCAAGACCACCATTGCCGCCGGGCTGTTGCATGCAGCGCGGCTGCAAGGCCTGAGTACGCTGGGCGCGAAGCCGGTGGCGTCCGGTTGTAGCGCAACTGCCAAAGGGCTGCGCAACGCAGATGCCCTGGCGCTGATCGACGAAAGCTCGGTCAAGCTGGCCTATGAAGAGGTCAACCCCTTCGCCTTCGAACCTGCCATCGCGCCGCATGTGGCCGCGCGCGAGGCGGGTGTTGCACTGGAAGTGCCGGCCTTGCTGAAGGCCATGCGCCATGTGCTGGACCAGGATGCGGATTTCACCTTGGTCGAAGGTGCAGGTGGCTGGCGCGTACCGCTTTCCGATCACGCCAACCTGTCCGACCTGGCGATTGCCCTGAAACTGCCGGTGATCCTGGTGGTGGGCGTGCGCCTTGGTTGCATCAACCACGCCTTGCTCAGCGCGGAAGCGATCGCCCGTGATGGCCTGCAGCTCGCGGGGTGGGTGGCCAATATCATCGAGCCGCGTACTGCGCGCCTGGAAGAGAACCTGGCCAGCCTGGCCGAGCGGCTGCCCGCGCCGTGCCTGGGGCGGGTGCCCAAGCTCAAGGTGGCGACGGCCGATGCGGTGGCCGAACACCTGCAACTGGACTTGCTGGACTGAGGCAGCATGCCTCATGTCTATTGGCTGGCACTGAGCTATTAGGGATTTAAACGGGCCTTTTGTGCCCTGGCCTGCTTTAATTGCCACTGATCACATCCAGCGTCATTGGAGTCCTGACATGGAAATCACCGGTAGCTCCGCGTACTACGCGGGCCTCAGCGCCATCCAGAGCGGGCACAACCGCATCGACCAGGCGGCCAGCCAGATCGCCAACAACAGTGTCGAGCGCGCCGCCACCAGCCAGTCGAGCGACTATCAGGCCGAGCGCCTGCGCGCGGTCGATCGCAGCCAGCAGATGGACCTAGCCACCAGCACGGTGCAACTGTCCCTGGGCAAAACCGAAGTCGAATTGGGCGCAAAGGTCGCCAAGGCTTCCGACGAAATGCTCGGTCGGTTCATCGACACCTACGCCTGAAATCGATTTATCACGCTGCAACCTCTGTGGGAGCGGGCTTGCCCCGCGAATGTGTCAGAACAGGCAATCTGTTCTGGGCTGACGCATTCGCGGGGCGAGGCCGCTCCCACAGTCGTAAATGGCTTCGAAAAAGGCCGATGGCGTAAATGCCATCTTTCGCGGCATAAATGGCACCATAGTCCCTCCTTGACATCGGTCAGTGCTAAACGTAAGTTTCAAACAACTGTTTGACCGAAAGCCGGCAAGAGCTGGTCGGTATCAGCGGTCTCCCCACCGGACTCATCACAGAGGTTCATCGCAATGCCTGATTACAAAGCCCCCTTGCGTGATATTCGCTTCGTTCGCGACGAGCTGCTCGGCTATGAGGCGCACTATCAGAGCCTGCCGGGTTGCCAGGACGCGACGCCCGACATGGTCGACGCGATCCTCGAAGAAGGCGCGAAATTCTGTGAGCAGGTGCTGGCCCCGCTGAACCGTGTCGGTGACCTGGAAGGCTGTACCTGGAGCGAGTCCGGCGTCAAGACCCCGACCGGCTTCAAGGAAGCCTACGAGCAGTTCGTCGAAGGCGGCTGGCCGAGCCTGGCGCATGACGTTGCCCATGGCGGCCAAGGCCTGCCCGAATCGCTGGGCCTGGCCCTGAGCGAGATGGTGGGTGAGGCGAACTGGTCGTGGGGCATGTACCCAGGCCTGTCCCATGGCGCGATGAACACCATTTCGGCGCACGGCACCGAAGAGCAGCAGCACACCTACCTGACCAAACTGGTCAGCGGCGAGTGGACCGGCACCATGTGCCTGACCGAGCCGCACTGCGGCACCGACCTGGGCATGCTGCGCACCAAGGCCGAGCCGCAGGCCGACGGTTCGTACAAAGTGTCCGGCACCAAGATCTTCATCTCTGCCGGCGAGCACGACATGGCCGGCAACATCGTCCATATCGTTCTGGCCCGCCTGCCCGATGCCCCGGCTGGCACCAAAGGCATCTCGCTGTTCATCGTGCCGAAGTTCCTGCCCACCGCCGAAGGCGGCGTAGGTGAGCGCAACGGTGTGAGCTGCGGTTCGCTGGAACACAAGATGGGCATCCACGGCAACGCCACCTGCGTGATGAACTTCGACAGCGCCACCGGCTACCTGATCGGCCCAGCCAACAAGGGCCTGAACTGCATGTTCACTTTCATGAACACCGCTCGCCTGGGCACGGCGCTGCAAGGCCTGGCGCATGCCGAGGTGGCCTTCCAGGGTGGCCTGAAGTACGCCCGTGACCGCCTGCAGATGCGCTCGCTCACCGGCCCTAAAGCGCCCGACAAGGCTGCCGACCCGATCATCGTGCACCCGGACGTGCGCCGCATGCTGCTGACCATGAAGGCCTTCGCCGAAGGCAACCGCGCCATGGTCTACTTCACTGCCAAGCAGGTGGACATCGTCAAGTACAGCCAGGACGAGGAAGAGCGCAAGAAGGCCGACGCCCTGCTGGCCTTCCTCACCCCGATCGCCAAGGCCTTCATGACCGAAGTCGGCTTCGAGTCGGCCAACCACGGTGTGCAGATCTACGGTGGCCACGGCTTCATCGCCGAGTGGGGCATGGAGCAGAACGTGCGCGACAGCCGTATCTCCATGCTGTACGAAGGCACCACCGGCATCCAGGCGCTCGACCTGCTCGGCCGTAAAGTGCTGATGACCCAAGGCGAAGCGCTCAAGGGCTTCACCAAGATCGTGCACAAGTTCTGCCAGGCGCAGGAAGGTGTCGAGGCGATCAAGGAGTTCGTCGAGCCGCTGGCCGCGATCAACAAGGAGTGGGGCGAGCTGACCATGAAAGTGGGCATGGCTGCCATGAAGGACCGCGAGGAAGTGGGCGCCGCTTCGGTGGATTACCTGATGTACTCCGGTTATGCGTGCCTGGCCTACTTCTGGGCCGACATCGCCCGCCTGGCCGCGGAGAAGCTGGCTGCCGGTACTTCCGAAGAGGCATTCTACACCGCCAAACTGCAGACTGCGCGCTTCTACTTCCAGCGTATCCTGCCGCGCACCCGCACTCACGTGGCAACCATGTTGTCCGGTGCTGGCAACCTGATGGCGATGAAAGAAGAAGACTTCGGTCTGTCGATCTAAGCCTCCAGCCCGTCGAAAACCCGTCTGCCTTGTCGGCTGGCGGGTTTTCGCGTTTTTGGGCGCGGCCACACGCCCGAAAATCCGCTAGCAAGAAAAACCTCAAGCCCTCCGTCCCTGCTGCCGTTAACCCCCCGTGTATTAATCAATTCATGTGCGCTGCCGATGAAGTAAAGGCACAATGCCATTATTGATCTGCCGGGTTCGGAGATTACCCTTGTTTCGTTTAAACGCTGTACGCGCAAGCCACTTCCTGCCTTCGCTTTTCCTCTTGTTGGCAGGGCTTGCGGCGGCTTACGTAAGAGACCTCAGCGTCTTCTTCACGTCACTGTTCAACGTGCTGCCCACCTTGGTTCTGCTGCTGGGCGGCGCCTACTGCGCGGTGTATCGCCGCCAGCGCGAACTGTTCCTGATGGTCGCGGTGTATATCGCCTACTTTCTGCTCGATACCCAGACCGACTATTACCGCGACAACGGCCGTGTGCGCGAAGACGCAGCGGTGATCTTCCACCTGGTGTGCCTGCTGTTGCCGGCGCTGTATGGCCTGTTCGGCGCCTGGCAGGAGCGTACCCACCTGGCCCAGGACCTGCTCGCCCGCTTTGCCGTGCTGTTCGCCGTCGGTAGCGTGGCCGTGGCCCTTGAGCAGAGTTTTCCCGAAGCGCTGCTGGGCTGGCTGGCGGAAATCCGCTGGCCGTCGCTGCATGGCCAGTGGATGAGCCTGATCCAGATGGTCTACCCGTTGTTCATCGGTGTGTTCATCCTGCTGGTGGTGCAGTACCTGCGGGAGCCAAGGCCATTGCACGCGGCGCAGGTCATTGGCTTGATCGGCATCTTCTGGATGCTGCCCAAAACCTTCATCCTGCCCTTCACGCTGAACATCATGTGCAGCCAGGTGATGCTGATGATCGCTGCGGCGGTTTCCCACGAGGCCTACCAGATGGCGTTTCGCGATGAGTTGACTGGCTTGCCCGGGCGTCGCGCGCTGAATGAGCGCATGCAGCGCTTGGGGCGCAACTACGTGATTGCCATGACCGATGTGGACCACTTCAAGAAATTCAACGACACCCATGGCCATGACGTCGGTGACCAGGTGCTGCGCCTGGTGGCCAGCCGGCTGGCCAAGGTGACCGGCGGTGGCCGCGCCTACCGCTATGGCGGCGAAGAATTTGCCTTGGTATTCGCCGGCAAGACGGCCGAAGAATGCGTGCCCCATGTGGAAGCGGTGCGCGAGATGATCGCCAATTACACCATGCACCTGCGTGACCAGAACAATCGCCCGCAGGATGACTCCGCCGGCCGCCAGCGGCGCAGTGGCAGTGCCAGTGGCACCGTGTCGGTGACCATCAGCATCGGCGTCGCCGAACGCCTGGCCGAGCACCGCAACCCCGAAGAAGTGCTCAAGTGCGCCGACCAGGCGCTGTACAGCGCCAAGGGCGCAGGGCGCAACTGTGTCATGGTTCATGGGCAACAATCACGGCGCGGGGCGGTACGTACCGCGTGACCGTAATTGACTATGTGGTCGCGTGATGACCCTATGTCTCGCAAAAGTTGTTCGGTTACACTGGATTCAACCCCGTGCCGCGGTCCCTGGAGACCGCCCCGACCCGACTAGCGAGAGGTTGTCATGGCTGACTATAAAGCGCCGCTGCGCGACATGCGCTTCGTTCTGAATGAAGTCTTCAACGTGGCAGAACTGTGGGCGCAACTGCCCGAGCTGGCCGAGGCAGTCGATGCCGAGACGGCCATTGCCGTACTCGAAGAGGCTGGCAAAGTCACCAGCAAGTCCATCGCCCCGCTCAGCCGCGCCGCTGACGAAGAGGGCTGCCACTGGGACAACGGTACCGTGCGCACGCCAGCGGGCTTTATCGAGGCCTACAACACCTACGCCGAAGGCGGCTGGGTGGGCGTGGGCGGCGACCCGCTGTTCGGCGGCATGGGCATGCCCAAGGCAATCTCCGCCCAGGTCGAAGAAATGGTCAACGCTTCGAGCCTGGCCTTCGGCCTTTACCCAATGCTGACCGCCGGCGCCTGCCTGTCGATCAATGCCCATGCCAGCGAGGCACTGAAGGAAAAGTACCTGCCGAACATGTACGCCGGCGTGTGGGCCGGCTCCATGTGCCTGACCGAGCCGCATGCCGGCACGGACCTGGGGATCATCCGCACCAAGGCCGAGCCCCAGGCCGATGGCAGCTACAAGGTCAGCGGCACGAAGATTTTCATCACCGGTGGCGAGCACGACCTTACCGAGAACATCATCCACCTGGTGCTGGCCAAGCTGCCGGACGCACCGGCCGGGCCCAAGGGTATCTCGCTGTTCCTGGTGCCGAAGTTCATGGTCAACGATGACGGCAGCCTCGGTGCGCGCAACCCGGCTACCTGCGGCTCGATCGAGCACAAGATGGGCATTCAGGCCTCGGCGACTTGCGTGATGAACTTCGACGACGCCGTCGGTTACATCGTCGGCGAGCCGAACAAAGGCCTGGCGGCGATGTTCACCATGATGAACTACGAGCGCCTTGGCGTGGGTATTCAGGGCCTGGCCACGGCCGAGCGCTCCTACCAGAACGCCGTCGAGTACGCACGGGACCGCCTGCAAAGCCGCGCCCCCACCGGCCCGCAAGCCAAGGACAAGGCTGCCGACCCAATCATCGTCCACCCCGATGTGCGCCGCATGTTGCTGACCATGAAAGCGTTGATCGAAGGTGGCCGTGCATTCTCCACCTACGTGGCGATGCAACTGGACAGCGCCAAGTACAGCGAGGAGCCCGCCACGCGCAAACGCAGTGAAGAGCTGGTGGCGCTGCTCACCCCGGTGGCCAAGGCGTTCCTCACCGATCTGGGCCTGGAGTGCGCGGTGCATGGCCAGCAGGTGTTCGGTGGCCATGGGTACATCCGCGAGTGGGGCCAGGAGCAGCTGGTGCGCGACGTGCGCATTACCCAGATCTACGAAGGCACCAACGGTATCCAGGCCCTGGACCTGATGGGGCGCAAGGTGGTGGCCAGCGGTGGCGCTTACTACAAGGTGTTTTCCGACGAGGTTCGCCAGTTCATTGCCACTGCGCATGGAGAGCTCGATGAGTTTGCCAAGCCGCTGGGGGCTTACCTCGACCAGCTCGACGGGCTGACCGAGTGGGTGCTGCAACAGGCCAAGGGCAACCCGAACGAGATCGGTGCTGCATCGGTGGAGTACCTGCACGCCTTTGGCTATGTGGCATATGCCTACATGTGGGCGTTGATGGCACGTGCTGCCAAGGCCGGTGAGGGCGATGAAGCGTTCTATTCTGCCAAGCTGGGCACCGCTCGATTCTACTTTGCGCGCCTGTTGCCACGGGTGGATTCGCTGGTGGCTTCGGTGAAGGCAGGCAGCGAGTCGTTGTACTTGCTGGACGCCGAGCAGTTCTGATTGCTATCAGATTGCCTGTAAGCATTTTCCTACGTGACGCGGTGACTTTTCGCCACTGGTATCAGATTGGATCCATAGCTACTATTTCTACATGGACGTTGCGCAGGAAGCGCAAAGGACAGAACAGGGACAACGAAGGATTTCCTGCCAGGATGGCGGGGCGATAGGGATGTCACAGGGAAACAGTCTGGAAAACCCCGCTTAGGCGGGGTTTTCTTTGTGCGCGTGTTTTTCAGCCAAGCACATCCAGTGCCGAGGCGCTCAGTTGCCTGGCGTCAGTCTCCTCCTCGAGCAGCGTGCGCAGCAATTCCACCGATGCCTGTTGGCGCTGAGCGTCGCGGAACACCAGGCCCACCTTCAGTGGCACGCGCGGTTCGCTCAATGGCTTCCACAGCAAACCTTGGTCATCTTCGGCGGCATCCTTGGCCCGGCCGGGCAAGATAGTGGCCAGCGCGGTGTGGCCCAGGCTGTCGAGAATGCCGCCCATATTGTTCATTTCCGCTTGAACCTGCGGCCGACGCCCCTGGCTGGCCAACTGTTCCTTCCAGATCTGGCGGATCTGGAATTCCTCGCCGAGCATCAGCATCGGCAACTCTGCAGCCTGCCTGATCGACACCTTCTTGAAATCCTTCAAGGGATGAGTGTCCGGGATGACCAACTGCAGCTCGTCTTCGTACAGCAACAAACCATGCAGCCCCGGCTGGCGCGGCGGCAGGTAGCTGATACCGATGTCGAGGTTGCCATTGAGCAGGCGCCGCTCGATTTCCAGCCCTGACAACTCATAGATCTGCACCACAAGGTGCGGTTGGGCTTTGCGCACCCGTTCCAGCAACTGCGGCACCAAGCTCGGGCGCACGGTCTGCAGCACGCCGATGGCCAGCGTGCGTAACGACTGGCCCTTGAAGTTGCGCATCGCCTCATGGGCGCGCTGCAAGCCGTCAAGCAGGGGCAGGGCGTGGTTGTACAAGGTGTGCGCGGCTAGGGTGGGCAGCAGGCGCTTGTTGCTGCGCTCGAACAGGCTCAGGTCGAGGCTGTGCTCCAGTTGGCGGATCTGTTGCGAGAGTGCTGGCTGGGACAACGACAGGCGCTCGGCCGCCCGGCCGACATGGCCTTCTTCATACACCGCGACGAAATAACGCAGTTGGCGAAAATCCATAAGTAACACTTATCGAAAAAGCTGGAAAAACGGAATGGCCGCATGTGCCGCCGAAGCCTAGTCTATCGCCGTATTCCAACGGGTTACAGCAGTCAATTAGCGCATTGTTACTCCGTTGGAAAAACACTTTTGATAGGCAAGACAAAATATCAAGCGCCGGCGCAAAGACCGGACGCTGGCCCCCCTTACCGTGCCTGGCTGGAGCCCCGATGAACCTGTTCAACCTGCGCCGCTCGGCCCCCGCCGAAGTGGCCGAGCCCAAGCGCGCCCCGGTGCCCGTGGCGGACGCGCCGCTGCTGTCACGCGAGCGCTTGATGCCGAGCACTGAACGTGCGGCCCAAGTGTTCGTGCGTGGTCAAGGTTCCTGGTTGTGGGACGACGAAGGGCACGCCTACCTGGATTTCACCCAGGGTTGTGCGGTCAACAGCCTCGGCCATAGCCCAGGGGTGCTGGTAAAGGCGCTGGGCAGCCAGGCCCAGGCTTTGATAAACCCAGGGGCCGGCTTTCACAGCCGGGGCCTGCTGGCGCTGGTCAACCGGCTGTGCCAGAGCACGGGCAGCGAGCAGGCGTACTTGCTCAACAGTGGTGCCGAGGCCTGCGAAGGCGCTATCAAGCTGGCGCGCAAATGGGGCCAGCTGCACCGCGGCGGCGCCTATCACATCATCACCGCCAGCCAGGGCTGCCATGGCCGCAGCCTGGGCGCCTTGTCGGCGTCCGACCCGCTGCCGTGCAATCGCTGCGAGCCGGGGCTACCGGGTTTCAGCAAGGTGCCGTTCAACGACCTGGCGGCGCTGCATGCCGAAGTGGACTCGCGCACCGTGGCGATCATGCTGGAGCCCATTCAAGGTGAAGCCGGGGTCATTCCCGCTACCCGGGACTACCTGCAAGGCGTCGAGAAGCTGTGCCGCGAACTGGGCATCCTCCTGATCCTTGACGAGGTACAGACCGGCATTGGCCGCTGCGGCGCGCTGCTGGCCGAAGAAACCTATGGTGTGCGCGCCGACATCATCACCTTGGGCAAGGGCCTGGGTGGTGGCGTTCCGCTGGCTGCCTTGCTTGCCCGCGGTACTGCCTGCTGCGCCGAGCCGGGCGAACTGGAAGGCAGCCACCATGGCAATGCGCTGATGAGCGCTGCTGGCCTGGCCGTGCTGGATACCGTGCTGGAGCCGGGCTTCTTCGAGCAGGTTCAAGACAGCGGGCGGCACCTGCGCGATGGCTTGAGCCGGCTGGCTGGCCGCTACGGCCAAGGCGAAGTGCGTGGCCAAGGCCTGCTGTGGGCTTTGCAGTTGCAGGAGCACCTGGCCAAGGACCTGGTGCAGGCAGCCTTGCATGAGGGCCTGCTGCTCAATGCGCCGCAGGTGGATGTGGTGCGCTTTTCGCCTGCGCTGACCGTGAGCAAAGGCAACATCGATGAAATGCTGCTGCGCCTGGCCCGGGCCTTTGCCCGCTTGCATGCGCAGCATGCCCGCCGCGAAGTATCGGCGTAACGAATTCTACGAACCGTCTGGCGTTTCTGCGCATCGCCCCTGGCCTGTTTCATTTGGCCCGGGGCGTTTTTTTTGCCTGGCGCTTACCTGTGGAACCTCTGTGATGCCCAGCTAGTCTCTGTTTAGACCCTTTCAGGAGAGACACGCATGGACTTCATTCGCATCATCATCGCCATCCTTCTGCCGCCGCTGGGCGTGTTTCTGCAAGTGGGGTTCGGCGGGGCATTCTGGCTGAATATCCTGCTGACCTTGCTGGGTTACATTCCAGGCATCGTGCATGCGGTGTATATCATCGCCAAGCGGTGAGGCGCCGGGGGTGAAGACCTGCCGGTCTTGCACCCCGCAACAGGCGTAGGTTTTGAAGCTGACAAACATCAGAGCGCGTTAGGCAATTCGTTTTACCATGAGTTTGTCGACGTAGTGCTTCAACGCGTTTTGCGGTTGGCCATTATTGTAAACGCCCCATTTCGGGTAATGCCGGGCCGTGGAGAATGTCTGGCACACGAGTGTGTAGGGATCATTTTCAATGGGGTTAATGGGTTTCCCCTCACGGTCCGCTGTGAATCTCTGGGGTACATTATCCAGAAAGAGCTGAACGGTACCGATCTCTTCATGACTGGAGAGCAGCACCCGTAGCCTGATGTCATACCACTGGTTCGCTTGAATTTGCCTATTCCAGACCAACTTGTGTTTTTCACCGTCAAGCCGAGTATTGTAGTGCGTCATTTCAAACCGACCTTGCTGCACTTTCATGAAGAATGGGTAGATATTGCTGCCCTCTGACTTCCACTGAAAGATCACGTAGTCGCCGAATTCGTTGTGAACTACCGGGAATTTGCTGCTCCAGCAGAAGTCGTAAACTTGATTTTCCTGCCAGCTTTCATACAGTTCGTAAGGCGCAACATTGACTTTGATGGAATTTGACTCACACCGGTCATTTGCATCATGGGTTGGTTTGTCAAATAGCCAGACTTTGCCTCGTTCCGTGTCTTGCACCACCTTGAGGCTGGCACCCGTGTCTGAACCGCCTGTTTCTACCGCCCTAAAGAGGTCATTGGGCGCTTTCTGCTCGTCTTCCTGAGTGCGGTCGAGCGGCGTAGTTGACCCTACCCACATTAGAAAGTTGTCACGGACACCGTGTGGGCTACCTTGTTCTTGAGTCGTGTGCTGATTGTCTTCAATGACCGTATTTTGATCTTCATGCGGGGATAGCCATTGGAGTAATCGCCCCCATGCCCGCATTACTAAAGGAGGACGGCCATTTTGTTGATACTTTATTTGTGAACTGTTTCTGTTTTTTTTCATCATGACATCCCACCTTCAATCGGAAATGGCCGCCGTCGTAAAGGGTGCCCGAATATGCTGCGGGGGGCAGGCAGCGCGAATATAAGACTCGATTCAAGGTGCGTCTACTAGCAGAATTGACAGGTGTTAACGGTTAGACAGCAAGTCTACTGTCTATTTTTTTGGGTCCATCACGTTACAGAAGAACAGCCACTCCTGCTCCAGCGCATGCGCCAAGTTCTCAGCCTGTCGGAAACCATGCCGCTCCAGCGCATAGAAATGCCCCTCTGCGTGAACACCATTCGCCTTGAGCGCTGCGAGCATGTTTCGGGTCTGTTCCGGCACCACCACCGCATCCAGTTCACCCTGGAAGAAAATCACCGGCACCTTGATCTGCGCGGCATGCAACAGCGGCGTGCGTTGGCGGTAGCGCTCGGCATCCTGTTGCGGGTCGCCGATCAGCCAGTCCAGATAGTCGCCTTCGAACTTGTGCGTCGCACGGCCCAATGCAACCGGATCGCTGACCCCGTAAAGGCTGGCGCCGGCGCGAAATACATCACCGAAAGCCAAGGCGCAAAGGGTGGTGTAACCGCCGGCGCTACCGCCGCGAATGAAGGCTTTACCGGCATCGATCAAACCACGTTCGGCCAGGTGCTGGACTGCCGCGCAGGCATCCTGCACGTCGCTTTCGCCCCAGCTCAAATGCAATGCCTGGCGATACTCGCGGCCATAGCCGGTGCTGCCCCGGTAGTTCAGGTCGGCGACGGCGAAGCCGCGTTGGGTCCAGT
>Ga0213821_1000629_pt1 | contig 20077 bp, 20 predicted proteins | sample MC6MC0909MG_FD_179894 | JGI IMG/M metagenome (GOLD analysis project Ga0213821, IMG submission 179894) | Enriched soil aggregate microbial communities from Iowa State University, Ames, United States - MC6-MC0909-MG | ecosystem: Environmental > Terrestrial > Soil > Unclassified | place: USA: Iowa...
AGGATGCGCTCACGGTAGGCGCCAGCTTCGACGGCATTGCGCACCGGCGGTACGAGGTTGGGCATGATGATGGCACGGGCGAAGGTACGCGCCACATCGCCAACGGTATGGGGCAGGACGGCACCATCGCGCAGATGGATGTGCCAGTCGTCGGGACGCAGGAGGGTCAGGCGATCGGACATTGGGGATTCCAGGCGGGTCGAACTCAAGGCCCAATGCTACCGGAAAACCCTGGGCCGAGCACGGCTATCAAGTTTTTCAGGTGGCGTCCGATACCCTGCAGGTAAGCCGTCAGAATTTGTGGAGCCGCCCGTGCGCCAGCGTTACCTAGCCCTGTTGACCCTGTTCGCCAGCCTGCCGGCCGGTGCACTGACTTTCCAGACGCGCATGGAGAACATTGCCTGGCAAGTCGAGGGCGACCAGTTCCAGTGCCGCCTGATCCAGCCGATCGACGGTTTTGGCAGTGGCGAGTTCGTGCGCCGGGCCGGTGAGCTGCCGGTGTTCCAGCTGCGTTCGCACAGTAACGCGCTGGGGGCTGGGTCTGCGACGTTGCTGGCCGCGGCGGCGCCTTGGCAGCCGGGGCGTGGTGATATCAACCTGGGTGTGGTGCGGATGGCGCGTAGCGGCGTGCTGTTCAGCTCGTCCCAGGGGCAGGCCGGCCGACTGATCAATGGTTTGCTCGATGGCCGCAGCACGGTGGTGCGCAATTACAACGGTGAGGCGGGGCGGGCCATGGAGGTGCGAGTACTGCCGGTGAGTTTCGCCAAGGCCTACAGTGACTACCAGGCCTGTGCCAGCAAGTTGCTGCCGATGAATTATGACCAGGTGAGGCAGACGCAGGTGGGCTTCCCGGGGGGTGGCATCGATCTGGACGATTCGGCTCGGTCCCGGCTGGACGTTGTGCTGGATTACATGAAAGCCGACCCGACGGTTAACCACATCCAGCTCGATGGGCACTCCGACAACAGTGGAAACCGCCTGACCAACCGTGACCTGTCGCGCCGCAGGGCAATGGCCGTGGCGGACTACTTCAAGGCCCATGGCGTGCCCGAAGCGCAAATCACCGTGCGCTTCCATGGCGAGCGTTACCCATTGGCGAAGAACAACAATGCCGCTAACCGGGCCCGCAACCGGCGGGTGAGTATCGAGCTGGACCGGGTCGCGATGGTTGAAAAACCGGTGGAGAAGCCGGTTGAGCAAACCGTGCCAGCTGCTGCTCCGGCGCCAGCTAGCCCGGCTGCCGTGGCGCCAGGGGCGAAGCTACCCTGAGGTCGTGGGGGCATGGCAGGTGATTGCTTCGGGGCCATTGGGGGTTCGCCACAGCATATTCAGCGCCTGTGAGATCGAGCGCCGCCCGCGCGGCGCTCGATCTCACAGGCGCTACACCTCTCAAGCCATGCCCCCGCATGCCCAGACCGCAATACCTCCCAAGCATCCATTCAGGCAACGTCGCGCCCTCGACAATTACTGTCGCTTTGTCGTCAGAAGCTGTCGCCCCACTGTAAATTTTTCCATAACGCCGTTAGAATCGACCCCTTTCCGTACAACCCCGTGGAGTGATGGCATGGCGGACGTAAATAAGGTCGTACTGGCGTATTCCGGCGGCCTTGATACTTCGGTGATTCTCAAGTGGCTGCAGGATACCTACAACTGCGAAGTGGTGACCTTCACCGCTGACCTGGGGCAGGGCGAGGAGGTCGAACCGGCCCGCGCCAAGGCTCAGGCGATGGGCGTGAAAGAAATCTACATCGACGACCTGCGCGAAGAATTCGTGCGTGACTTCGTATTCCCGATGTTCCGCGCCAACACCGTCTACGAAGGCGAGTACCTGCTGGGTACTTCCATCGCTCGTCCGCTGATTGCCAAGCGCTTGATCGAAATCGCCAACGAAACCGGCGCCGACGCTATCTCCCACGGCGCTACTGGTAAAGGCAACGACCAGGTGCGCTTCGAGCTGGGTGCCTATGCGCTCAAGCCTGGTGTCAAGGTCATCGCCCCATGGCGTGAGTGGGACTTGCTGTCCCGCGAAAAACTGATGGACTACGCCGAGAAGCACGGCATCCCGATCGAGCGCCACGGCAAGAAAAAATCACCGTACTCGATGGACGCCAACCTGCTGCACATCTCCTACGAAGGCGGTGTCCTGGAAGATACCTGGACCGAGCACGAAGAAGACATGTGGCGTTGGAGCGTCTCGCCAGAGAACGCACCAGACCAGGCAACCTACATCGAGCTGACCTACCGCAATGGCGACATCGTTGCCATCGACGGCGTCGAGAAGTCCCCGGCTACCGTGCTGGCTGACCTGAACCGCATCGGCGGCGCCAACGGCATCGGTCGTCTGGATATCGTCGAAAACCGTTACGTGGGCATGAAGTCGCGTGGCTGCTACGAGACCCCAGGCGGCACCATCATGCTGCGCGCTCACCGCGCCATCGAGTCGATCACCCTCGACCGTGAAGTCGCTCACCTCAAAGATGAGCTGATGCCAAAATACGCCAGCCTGATCTACACCGGTTACTGGTGGAGCCCAGAGCGGGTCATGCTGCAGCAGATGATCGATGCGTCCCAGGTCAACGTCAATGGCGTGGTTCGCCTGAAGCTGTACAAGGGCAACGTCACTGTTGTTGGTCGCAAGTCGGACGATTCACTGTTCGATGCTAACATCGCGACTTTCGAAGAAGACGGCGGCGCCTACAATCAGGCCGATGCTGCTGGCTTCATCAAGCTCAACGCCCTGCGTATGCGGATTGCCGCTAACAAGGGCCGCTCGCTACTGTAATAACGCGCTGTTTTGAAAAACCCGGCCTTGCGCCGGGTTTTTTTGTCTCTGTCAAAAGTCAGCCAGTTCCTCGTCGTTGGCAACCGGGTGAACAATCAACTTGATGCGCATGCGTGTATCCAAATTACACAAGGTCCAACTCCGGGGCTGCGCGTGAGGGTGGCTGAGAGTCCGCAAAATGTGAGTTTCGATGAACTTCTGCGCTTCAGGGCCAGACAAGGCAATAATTTGACTGTTTTGGTCTGGGGCCTGTAATGGAGGCTGCGCAGTAATGTTCGCAGGGGGCACAGAGTGTCTGTCGGCGGTGGAGGGTGAGGGGGGCTGGTATAGAGAGCGGTGATTGAAATTCAGCGTCAGAAAAAACAGCACCGTTAAGAAGAAGGGAAAGCCGACCAAAAACCAAGTGTAGATTGTCTGACTGCTTTCAGAGAGAAACGGCAGCGAAGCCAAGGCCGAGGCTTCAACGATGCCGGCAAAGATGGCGATGAGCGTCAATGGACCCAGGCCCTTTTCAATGTTCATGACTGCAGCCTTACATTGGATTTTTTTATATGTACCTGTAATGACGTTTAAAAACAAAAGGAAGTCATTCCCATGGGCAGGTGGGGATGGCGGGTGCCAATTGATTTCTGGCTTCTGCTGCTTCGGTTGAGTGAGTGCTACCAGGCGAGTGCTTAGAAATGTTGGGCCTAATTATCAATGGTTAAACAACTTGCCCACTCCTTGTTTGTAGGACTATTCCTTATTTTATGTAGTCCTCATCTTTGCATGCGTTTAAAGGGCAATTCATAGACCCATTGAAGGTTCTCCTCGGTTATTGTTACGCCTGCAAAAAATAACGAATCAATGGATATCGCATGAATAAAGTGCTTATCGTGGATGATCATCCTGTTATCCGCCTGGCCGTGCGCATGCTGATGGAACGGCATGGCTATGAGGTGGTGGCGGAAACTGATAATGGTGTGGATGCCCTGCAATTGACACGGGAGCATCTACCCGACATCGTCGTGCTGGATATCGGCATCCCCAAACTGGATGGGCTCGAGGTGATTGCGCGGATGACCTTGGCCAGTCCTGGCAGTAAAGTGCTGGTACTCACCTCGCAGGCACCTGGGCATTTTTCGATGCGTTGCATGCAGGCTGGCGCCGCCGGATATGTGTGTAAACAACAAGAGCTGACTGAACTGCTCAGTGCCATAAAGGCGGTATTGTCCGGCTACAGCTACTTTCCCAATCAGGCGTTGCACAAGACCCGTGGAAGTCTGAATAACGGTAGTGAGGTGGAAATGGTCGAGCGTCTATCGGCCAGGGAAATGATGGTGCTGCAGCAATTGGCGCGGGGTAAAAGCAACAAGGACATTGCCGATAGCATGTTTCTGAGTAACAAGACCGTCAGTACCTACAAAACACGATTGCTGCTCAAGCTCAACGCTCGCTCGTTGGTCGATCTGATAGAACTGGCACAGCGTCATGGCCTGGCCTGACTAAGCAACTAGAGCCCAAGCCAAGGGGCCGCTGCGCGGCCCGATCGCAGTCTGCGATTGGGCTGCACGCAGCCCCAGCTACAGGCTTGCGCAGAGTAAGATTCGATGCGTTACAAGTCGTAGTCGTAGTCGGACAGCTGGCGCTGCAGGCGGCGCTCCTCGAGCATGTTATCAATGGTGCGGCGTTTACTCAGGTTGGTCTTTGCGGTTTCCACTTGAGGCTCTGCTTCGTCATCAGCGGAAGCGGTGAAATCATCGTCGATCGACAGCTCGTCTTTATCGGTGCTCATGAGTTACTCCAAGCCAAAGGGCCATTGGGCGTCCTTATAACGAGAAACTCGATCGCGGTAAAAAAGATTTTTTCAATCGTACGACGGTGTTTTCACCTATTGGCTCAATCATCGGAGGTCTTGTGCTTGTACTCGCACAGGTCCTCGATCCGACAGCTACCACAGCGCGGCTTGCGCGCCTGGCAGACGTAGCGGCCGTGCAGGATCAGCCAGTGATGAGCATCGAGCAGGTAATCTTTGGGAACGAATTTCATCAATTTCTTTTCCACCTCCAGCACGGTCTTGCCTGGTGCGATGCCGGTTCGATTGCTGACCCGAAAGATATGCGTGTCGACAGCGATCGCCGGCTGGCGGAAAGCGGTATTGAGCACCACATTGGCGGTCTTGCGGCCAACTCCCGGGAGTGCTTCGAGCGCTTCACGGGTTTGCGGCACCTCGCTTCCATGTTGCTCAATCAACAAACGACAGGTCTCGATAACGTTCTTGGCTTTGCTGTTGAACAGGCCGATGGTGCGGATGTACTCGCTCAAGCCTTCGACCCCCAGCGCATAGATCGCCTCAGGTGTATTGGCAACTGGATACAGGCGTGCAGTGGCCTTGTTGACACCGACATCCGTGGCTTGGGCAGACAGGATCACTGCGATGAGCAGCTCGAAGGGCGTGGTGTAGGCCAGTTCAGTCTTCGGATCAGGATTGTCTTCGTGCAGCCTGCGAAAAATCTCCAGGCGTTTGGCAGCATTCATGGGGTCAACGAATTCCTTGACGACGTGAAGGGGCAGGCCCCGGACGCAGGCGATTGTACAAGGCAAGCAGCAGGCCGAGCAGTATCAATGCACCTGGAGCCAGATTGGCCAGGTACAGATCAGTGCTGCTCGTCAGCCACTGGCGCAGCGCACCGAGCAACAGGCCGGCTGTGACGAAGCCAGCTAGATGCAGGGCCAATGAGCGCCATCGTGCTTGCTGGGGTAATAGATGATCGGCTGCCAGGCATTGCAGGCTGAGCAATAGCGGGTAGTGACCGAGCGCCAAGGCCAGCGGTAGTGCCCAGGCATGCAGGCTCATATGTAGGCAGCTGGTCAGTGCTGCGATCAGCAGGACGCTCGCCAGCAGGTAGAGATAGCCGCCCAGCTGCCGGCGCAAGGGCGTCAACAAGGCTTGATGCGAGACCATCAGCAGAACCGCACAGCCGCAGATTGCCGCCGCCTGGAGCAGTGAGCGGGTCGCGCCCAGCAAGGGCACCAGACTGACGCTGAAAAACCACAATCTATTCATCAGGATTGCCTTCGATCAGGGCGGCGCGGTGTTCGTCGAAGTAGCGCAAGGCATCTTGCAAGGCATCAATCACCGCGCGAGAGGTAACCGTAGCCCCTGCCAGCTGATCGAAATCCCCCTGATCACGTTTGATCGCCCAGGCATCCGAGTGCGTGCGGCCGATAAATTGATCCAGCCAGCGCAGAGCAGGGTCGACCAGGCGATCACCCAATCCAGGGCTTTCCTGCTGGTGCAATACCTCAATGCCAAGCAGCCGCCCATTTGCCGCAACGGCGATGGCCAGCTCTATCGGCCCGGCATAGCCTTGCGTACGGCTGCGCAACACCACTGCTATCGGTTTTGCCGACAGGGTGGCGCGAAAGCCCGCAAGTAGCTGGCTGTGGGCAAGCTGGATATTTTCCAGGTGCAGTGGGGCCTGCAAAGGATCGTTGTCGAAGCTGTCAGACGGCAATACCGCCAGCCACTGACGGCTCTGCAACTCGCTCTGTGCTTGCTCGATGGGCTTCCCTGTGAGCTGCCACCAGGCCACCGTCACCACCAGCGACAAACTGCCGACCAGTGTCAGCACCAAGGCCTGACGTGCCACGCTGTTCATGAAGTCGCCTGCTGCCGGCGCATCGCCAGACGCTCAAGGGACGGCACTGCAAGGTTCATCAGTAAAATGGCGAAGGCGCTGCCGTCAGGGTAGTTGCCCCAACTCCTGATCAGATAGATCAACACCCCGGTGCCAAGGCCGAACATTAGCCGCGCCAGCGCGGGCTTGGGGCCGGACACGGGCTCGGTGGCGATAAAGAAGGCGGCCAGCATGGTCGAGCCGCTGAACAGGTGCAACAGTGGTGAGCCATGGGAGTCGGAGCCCGAACCGTTCCAGCCCAGCAGGCTGAACACCAACAGCCCACCCAGGAGGCCCACTGGCGCGTGCCAGCTGAAGACCTTGCGCTGCAGCAAAAACAGCCCACCGAGCAGAAACGCCAGGTTGACCCATTCGCCAGGGCGGCCGCCAATGCTGCCAAATCCCGGATGCCTGGCGAACAGCTCTTCGATGGTCAAGCTGCGGTTGTGGCGCAGGCCATCGAGTACGGTGGGCTGGGCCCAGGCATCGATGCTGGCGTTGCCAAACACCAGTTGCAGGCTTTCTGGTAATCCCGGTATCGGTCCCGGCCAATGGTTCATCTGCAGCGGGAAGCTCAAGAGCACGAAGGCGTAACCGACCATTGCCGGATTGAACAGGTTGCGTCCAACTCCGCCAAAGGCTTGCTTGCCAATGCCGATGGCGACACTTGCGCCTAGCACTGGAAGCCACCACGGCGCATAGGGCGGTAAGGCCGCTGCCAGTAGCACTGCCGTGACCAAGGCGCTGCCATCGACTAGCGAAGGCAACAGCTGTTGCCCGCGCAGCTTGAGTAGCAAGGCTTCGCTGGCGCTGGCAGCGCAGGCGCACAAGATCAGATTGAACAGTACGCCCCAGCCCTGTAGCCAGAGCAGTGCCAACAGGCCCGGCACGCAGGCGAGCAACACCTGGCCCATGGCCGTGCGCAGTCGTGGGTCAGGCGCCGGGGTCATGTGGTGAACAATCCATTGAGGCCAGAAAACGCCATGGCCATGATTCCGGCGGCCAACAGCTCGATGGGCAGGCCGCGCAGCGTGACGGGCACGTCTTCATGCTGGCAGCGCTGGCGCAGGTCGTCGAACAAGGCCAGGGCCAGCCAAAATCCCAGCCCACCGAGCAGTCCCCAGACGAGGGTTGTCACCCAGTCACTGCGCTCGGCGCTAAGCTGCAAGGCCAAGCCAAGGGCCGTTACATTCAAAAGCAATGCCGGGCGCATCTGTGCGATGGGCCATGCTGGCCTTAGGCGGGCAAGCAGGGTTGGCCAGCCCCAGGCAATACTCGCCAGCAGCGGCAGCAGCGCCAACAGTTGCAGGTGCTGTATCTGCAAGGGTGTGAAAATGAGGCTTTCGAGCAGCTTCGCACCGAGCAACCCAAGTAGTATCAGCACCGCGCTGGAGAGGCCGAACGCATGCACTTGCAGCTGCGAGTCTGCACCCTTGTGCAAGAACAGGTGATTGATCAGCGCAGCGCTGACCAGAACCAGGACGTAGTCGCTCATGAGAATGCCGAAAGCCGTGGGCTGCACTGAGTATATCTGGCACTGCGGCGGGGAATGAAAAAGCCCCGGCGCAAAGGCCGGGGCTGGAGACTTACTTGATGCGTTGACCCGGCTTGGCGCCGCTGTCTGGGCTGACCAGGTAGATCTCTTCTCCGCCAGGGCCGGCAGCCATGACCATCCCTTCGGACATGCCAAAGCGCATTTTACGCGGCTTGAGGTTGGCGACCATCATGGTCAGGCGGCCTTCCAGCTTGGATGGGTCAGGGTAGGCCGACTTGATGCCGGAGAATACGTTACGGCGCTCGTCACCGATGTCCAGGGTCAGTTGCAGCAGCTTGTCAGCGCCTGGTACAGCCTCGGCCTTGACGATCAACGCTACGCGCAGGTCGACGGCGGCGAAGGTATCGAACTCGATTTCTGCCGACAGTGGCTCTTTGCTCAGCTCGCCGTTACCGGCAGGTGCGCTGGAAGTCTGCGAGGCGAGCAGGTCTTCCTTGCTGGCGGCGACCATGGCTTCGACCTTGGCTGGCTCGATCCGGCTCATCAGTGGTTTGAAGGCGTTCAACTGATGGTTTTCCAGGCGCGACAGGTGATCGTTCCAGGTCAGTGGTGCGACATTCAGGAACGCCTCGGCATCGGCTGCCAATACCGGCAGTACTGGCTTGAGGAAGATCACCAACTGACGGAACAGGTTGACGCCCTGGGCGCAGATCGCCTGCACTTCGTCCTGTTTACCTTCTTGCTTGGCCAGCGACCATGGCGCCTTGTCGGCGATCCAGGCGTTGGCGCGGTCGGCCAGGCCCATGATCTCGCGCATGGCGCGGGCAAAGTCGCGCGCTTCATAGGCTTCGGCGATCGACGGCGCCGCGGCGAGGAACGCCTCGCTCAGCTCCGGCGCGGCGTCGCCCGCTACCAGTACACCTTGGTTGCCCTTGTGGATGAAGCCTGCGCAGCGGCTGGCGATGTTCACCACTTTGCCGACCAGATCAGAGTTGACCTTCTGCACGAAGTCTTCCAGGTTCAGGTCCAGGTCATCGACGCCACGGCCCAGCTTGGATGCGTAGTAGTAGCGCAGGTATTCCGGGGCCAGGTGATCGAGGTAGGTGCGCGCCTTGATGAAGGTGCCGCGCGACTTGGACATCTTCGCGCCGTTGACGGTCAGGTAACCGTGCACGTTGATCGCGGTAGGCTTGCGGAAGCCTGCGCCTTCAAGCATGGCTGGCCAGAACAAGGCGTGGAAGTTGACGATGTCCTTGCCGATGAAGTGGTACAGTTCGGCGCTGGAGTCTTCTTTCCAGAACGCATCGAAGTCCAGTTCCGGACGGCGTGCGCAGAGGTTCTTGAAACTGGCCATGTAGCCGATCGGTGCGTCCAGCCAGACATAGAAGTACTTGCCAGGCTCGCCAGGGATCTCGAAGCCGAAGTAGGGGGCATCGCGGGAGATGTCCCACTCTTGCAGGCCCGAGTCCAACCATTCGGCGAGTTTGTTGGCGACCGCATCCTGCAAGGTGCCGCTCCGGGTCCATTGCTGCAGCATGGCCTGGAAGTCTGGCAGCTTGAAGAAGAAGTGCTGGGAGTCTTTAAGGACCGGAGTGGCACCAGAGATGGCCGACTTGGGGTTCTTCAGCTCGGTGGGCGCGTAGGTGGCGCCGCACTTTTCGCAGTTGTCGCCGTACTGGTCTTCGGCCGCACATTTAGGGCAGGTGCCCTTGATGAAGCGGTCGGCCAGGAACATACCCTTCTCAGGGTCGAAATACTGGGTGACCGAGCGATTGGCGATGTGGCCGGCTTCGCGCAGACGGGTGTAGATCAGGCTCGACAGCTCGCGGTTTTCTTCGCTGTGGGTCGAGTGGAAGTTGTCGAAGTCGACCAGAAACTCGGCGAAGTCGCCGCTGTGCTCGGCCTGGACGTTGGCAATCAGCTGCTCTGGGGTGATGCCTTCTTTTTCGGCACGGAGCATGATCGCCGAGCCATGGGCATCGTCAGCACAGACATAGATGCACTGGTTGCCACGTAGCTTCTGGAAGCGAACCCACATGTCCGTCTGGATGTACTCCAGCATATGGCCAAGGTGGATTGAACCATTGGCATAGGGCAGGGCGCTGGTGACGAGAATCTGACGTGGCTCGGACATGGTGGCTCGGCTACTTATCTGGCTACGGAAAAAAATGGATGATCGGCCACTATAAAGGGCTGGCGAATATATTTCACCCCAAGCACGCATCTCTAGACGATTGACGGGTTAGCATAAGCGTCTGTTCCATATTCAGTTTGCCAATGGGAGTCTCCATGAGTGCCGTCACACGTGCCGCCGTCGAAGGCGTGCTCCGCCAGTACACCGACCCATACCTGAACCAAGACCCGGTCAGTGCCGGTTGCGTGCGCGCCATCGATATCCAGGGCGGGCAGGTCAAGGTCCAGCTGCAGCTGGGTTATGCCGCAGGCCTGTTCAAGAACGGCTGGGCCCAGGTATTGGAAACGGCCATTGGCAATCTTGACGGGGTGGAGGCTGCGCACGTGGCCATCGATTGCGTGATCGCTGCGCACAAGGCCCAGGCGCAAGTCCCGGGCATGGCCAACGTCAAGAACATCATCGCCGTGGCATCGGGCAAGGGGGGGGTGGGTAAATCGACCACTGCCGCCAACCTTGCCTTGGCCCTGGCCCGCGAAGGTGCCCGGGTAGGTATTCTGGACGCCGACATCTATGGCCCGAGCCAAGGGGTGATGTTCGGTATCGCCGAAGGTACCCGTCCGCAGATCCGTGACCAGAAGTGGTTCGTGCCGCTCAACGCCCACGGCGTCGAAGTGATGTCCATGGCGTTTCTGACCGACGACAACACACCGATGGTCTGGCGTGGTCCGATGGTGTCCGGAGCGCTGCTGCAACTGGTGACCCAGACCGCCTGGGATGATCTTGATTACCTGGTGATCGACATGCCACCCGGCACCGGCGACATCCAGCTGACCCTGGCGCAGAAAGTGCCGGTGGCAGGTTCGGTGATCGTCACCACCCCGCAAGACCTGGCGCTGCTCGATGCCAAGAAGGGCGTGGAAATGTTCCGCAAGGTCAACATTCCGGTGTTGGGTGTGGTCGAGAACATGGCCGTGCATATCTGCTCGAACTGCGGGCATGCCGAGCATCTGTTCGGTGAAGGCGGTGGCGCCAAGCTGGCCGCCCAGTACGGGGTCGAAGTGCTGGCCTCGCTGCCGCTGTCGATGCTGATCCGTGAGCAGGCCGATAGCGGCAAGCCTACTGCGATCGCTGAACCTGAAAGCCAGATCGCCATGGTCTATCAAGAGCTTGCGCGGCACGTCGGTGCGCGGATCGTGCAGCAGGAAGCCGCAGCACCGGCAATGCCCAATATCACCATCAGCGAAGACTGACCGTGGGAGCGGGCTTGCCCCGCGATAGCGTCGCACGTGCTGACGCTGTCGTAGGCCAGCCCGCTGCTACTGCCCAGCAGCTGGATGTTTTTGCAGGCACAAAAAAACCCGCCAAAAGGCGGGTTTTTCTTGAAGCTAAACTGGATTAGGCCAGTTGAACTTCTTCAGCCTGCATGCCTTTCTGGCCGCGGGTAGCGACGAAAGTAACAGCTTGGCCTTCTTTCAGGGTCTTGAAGCCGTCAGCTTGGATGGCTTTGAAGTGCACGAACAGGTCGTCACCCGACTGAGGGGTGATGAAGCCGTAGCCTTTCTCATCGTTGAACCACTTGACGGTACCGGATTGACGGTTGGACATGTGTCTGTCTCCTTGGACAAAGTAAATTTCGGCACAGGAAACGCCCTGGCCGGACTGAGTGCAAAGAGTAGGAAAATTCAGCGATGGGCCGATGGAAATCGTGCATCAAACTAGAGATTCTCGGTGTCACGTGCAGCACAGTGGCGTCACCTTAACCCACTTTCCGCGACCTGCCAATGGTCAAAAGCCGGTTTGATGAAATTCGGATCGACGGCGGCCGCAAGCCCCGTCCGGCGCGGGATACGGCATGGAACTTTAACCCAGACGCCGGGACCGGTAAGATGCGCATCTTGTTTTTTACCTCGCACTCTCAGGACACCCCCCGCCATGAGCATCAAATCGGATAAGTGGATTCGCCGCATGGCGCAGGAACACGGCATGATCGAACCGTTCGTCGAGCGCCAGATGCGCGGCGAAGCAGATAGCCGGGTGATCTCCTTCGGCGTCTCCAGCTATGGCTACGACGTACGCTGCGCTGACGAATTCAAGGTCTTCACCAACATCAATTCGGCCACCGTCGATCCGAAGAACTTCGATGCCGGCAGCTTTGTCGACGTCAAGAGCGACGTCTGCATCATCCCGCCCAACTCCTTTGCCTTGGCCCGCACCGTCGAGTACTTCCGCATTCCACGCAATGTGCTGACCATCTGCCTGGGCAAGAGCACCTATGCCCGCTGCGGCATCATCGTCAACGTCACCCCGCTCGAGCCCGAGTGGGAAGGCCATGTGACCCTCGAGTTCTCCAACACCACCACGCTGCCGGCGAAGATCTACGCCAATGAAGGCGTGGCGCAGATGCTGTTCCTGGAGTCTGACGAAGAGTGTGAAGTGTCCTACAAGGACCGCGGTGGCAAGTATCAGGGCCAGCGTGGCGTCACCCTGCCGCGCACCTGAGCCGACGAGCGCGGGGAATTCCTGCCCCGCCTGGCACTCCAACGAGTGAACAGTTCCAGCGCGCATGACGTGCGCTGGCTCTCGTCAGGAGCTGTCTATGAAACTCAATCCCGCAATCAGTGCGAAGCTGGCCGTCCTGCAGCCCAACCAGATCGGGTTGCTTGCATGGTCACTGCTGGCCCATCCGCCGCTGCAAGCCGGTGGCGTGCCGCACCAGCCTGATCCCGACACCCCGCAGCCCCCCGAACCTGGTGAGCATCCACCGATGGAACCGGGCGAGCCAACCTTGCCCGATGAGCCGCCTCCTGCCCCTGTAGCCTGATCAGCGCTGCAGCGCCCAGACCTGCTCAGCCCCCGCGACGAACACGCGGGTGGCGGCGTGTGGCTCGACCGTCCAGCCGCCGGTGAATTCACCAAAGGCGGGCAATAGGCTGACATTGTCATCGATCAGAAAACACGGCAGGCGCAAGCGCTGTCGGGCTCTGCCGCGCAGTATGAAGACCGGATGAATGTGCCCCGCCAGCACGGGGTGGGTTGGGTTCACAGTCGGTTCGTGCTGCAAGGCGAAGGGCGGCAAAAGCCAGGGTTCATCCTTGATCGCGATGTCCAACTCTGCTGGCGGATCCCCAGCGTGGCGGTCGTGATTGCCGCGCACCAATACCATTTGCAGCTGGCGATGGCGCTGGCGCCAAGCCGTGAGCTTGGCGACGATTGTGGGTGCGCGCGCCGGGCGCGCATGGAGAAAGTCGCCCAGCACGATCAGCTGCTCGCAATCGTAGGCATCGAGCAACGCATCCAGTCGGGCAAGCGTGGCGTCGGTGGTGCCGCGAGGCACCGGTTGATGCAGCGCGCGAAAGCTTGCGGCTTTGCCGATGTGCACGTCGGCCACCAGCAAGGCGCGTCGGGCAGGCCAATACAGGGCCTTGTCCGGTAGCAGCCAGAGGGTTTCGCCACAGTGTTCGATTACCAGGTGCTGGCCCATGACACTCCTTCAGGATCGTTGACGATGTCCAACGCTTGGTAGCTCATCGGTCTGGCGCCCCTCAGCCTCTATCTGCCACTTTTTCCAGGTCAGCTACCATCCGCGCAATGCGATCGGCCAGTTTCTCGGTGCTCAACGTCTCGCGCATGCCTTCGACCAACAGCGCAAACGCCAGCGGCCCGGGCCGGCGCAGAGCGCGTAAATCCAGGCGCAGCCTGCTCATCTTCAGCAGTTGCCGATGCAGCCGTTCGATCTCCAACTCCTCGCGCAACACTTCATCGCGCGCCTGGCCCAGCAGCAGATTACCCGCGTCATGCTTGCGAAACACTTCATAGAACAGGCCGCTGGATGCCTGAATCTGCCGGGTACTTTTTTGCGCCGCCGGATAGCCGCCAAACACCAAGCCGGCGATCTGGGCGATTTCGCGAAAGCGCCGCAGGGCCATTTCGCCGGCGTTCAGACTGGCCAACACGTCCTCCAGCAGGTTATCGGTGGACAGCGCCGGAGGTAGGTAGCTGGCCCAATCGACAGCGCTCGGGCTGAGCAGCTCGAAGCCATAGTCGCTAACGGCGATCGACACCGACAGTGGCTGCTCCCGGCTGACTCGCCAGGCCAGCAGATTGGCCAGGCCCAGGTTGGCCATGCGTCCAGCGAAGGGGTAGAGGAACAGGTGAGAGCCCTGGCGCGAGGTGAGCGTCTCGGCCAACAGCGTCTGCTCGGTGGGCAGCGCTGACCACGTGTGTTGCAAGGTTAGCAAGGGACGCACGGCGCGCATCTCCGGGCCGTTGAAGTGGCCGTGGGCGGCGGCGTCCAGCTGGGCGACCAGGGCATCGGCCAGTTCGCTGGAAAGCGGCATGCGCCCGCCATTCCAGCGCGCTACCGCGGCCTTGCGCGAGGTGCTGCGACGCACGTAGGCGGTCATGTTCTCGACCCGCACCAGCTCCAGCACGCGGCCAGCGAACACCAGGGTATCGCCGGGGCGCAAGCGGGCGATGAAGGCCTCTTCGACACTGCCCAGGCTTTTGCCACCGCCACCCTTGCTCCAGTACTTGAGGTTGATACTGGCCTCACTGACGATGGTGCCGATGCCCATCCGGTGGCGGCGGGCCAAGCGCTCGCTGGCCACTCGCCAGACACCATCCGGGTGGGCGACTACGCGCTGGTAGTCAGGGTAAGCGCTGAGTGAGTCGCCACCGTGGCGGACAAAGTCCAGCGCCCATTGCCACTGGCTATCGCGCAAATCGCGAAACGCCCAGGTGCTGCGCACTTCCTGGAGCAATTGCTCCGGTCGAAAGCCACTGCCCAACGCCATGCTGACCACATGCTGGACCAGCACATCCATGCTTAAGCGCGGCGACTGACGAGCCTCGATCTGACCGGCTGCCAGGGCGTGACGGGCTGCTGCGGCTTCCACCAGTTCCAGGCTGTGGGTAGGCACCAGGGTGATCCGCGAGGCCCGCCCCGGCGCATGCCCGGAACGCCCCGCGCGCTGCAGTAGCCGGGCTATGCCCTTGGCCGAGCCAATCTGCAGCACACGCTCTACCGGTAGAAAGTCCACGCCCAGATCGAGGCTGGAGGTGCAGATGACCGCCTTGAGCGTGCCCTGCTTGAGACTGCGCTCGACCCAGTCGCGGGTCTGTCGTGCCAGCGAGGCGTGGTGCAGGGCAATCAGTCCAGCCCAGTCGGGGCGCTGCTCGAGCAGGGCCTGATACCAGAGTTCGGCTTGCGCGCGGGTATTGGTGAACACCAGGCAACTGGCGCTGGCGTCAATTTGCGCGCTGACCTGATCGAGCATCTTCAGGCCCATATGGCCCGCCCAGGGGAAGCGTTCGATGGCCTCCGGCAGCAGGGTGTCGACCTCAAAACGCTTGTCTTGCCTGCCCTTTATCAGTACGCCGGCGCCAGGCAGCAAGACTTCGCGGGCGTGCTCCAGGTTGCCGAGGGTGGCCGACAGCCCCCAGACCACCAGCTCCGGCCGCCAGCGGCGCAAGCGCGCCAAGGCCAGTTGCAACTGCACGCCACGCTTGTTGCCGAGCAGTTCATGCCATTCGTCGACGACTACCATGCGCAGTGCAGAAAAGTCTTCAACCGCATGTTCGCGGGTCAGCAACAGGGTGAGGCTTTCGGGTGTGGTGATCAGGGTGCTGGGCAAGCGTCGAGCTTGGCGCGCTCGCTCCGAAGCGCTGGTATCGCCACTGCGCACGCCCACGCTCCAGTTCAGCTCCAGGTCGTCCAATGGCGTCTGTAAGGCGCGCGCGGTGTCTGCTGCCAGGGCGCGCATAGGGGTGACCCACAGGACCTGTAGCGGCGCTGGTTGGCGTGCAGTGCCTGCTTGGGCAAAGGCGCGCAGTGCCGCCAGCCACACCGCATAGGTCTTGCCAGCGCCAGTGCTGGCATGCACCAGGCCTGACTCACCTCGCTCGACTGCCGCCCATACCTGGCGCTGGAAGGCGAACGGTTTCCAGCCGCGGGCGGTAAACCAGGCGTTGGCAAGGTCGGTCGAGGCGCTCATGCGGCGGATCCGTCGAAGGCTGTGCTTCTACAGACCGTTGGCCGCGGCGATTGGTTTTACTCGATCAATTACCCAGCAGGTAGCCGCTACGGCAGATCTCTTCGCCGGCGACATGAGCGATGACCATTCCGCTGGTAGCCATGCGCCGCACGCTACGTGCGTACAACAGCCCGGCCTGGCTGTTGCGTAGCGCGGTCACGCGATCGCTGAGTGGATCAATCACCTCGGCGATCAGTTGCCCGGCTTCCAAGTACTGGCCAGGTTTGGCGTGGAACACCAGCAGGCCGCCCAGCGGCGCGGTGACCGGCTCAACCGCAGCCAGCGGCGAGGCTGGGTAGGGTAGTGCAGGCAGCGGCGCGGGCTGGCCATCGATGACCCCGGCATGGGTGAGGAAGTCGATGATCGCCTGGCTGTCCTTGCTCGCCAGTTCGTGGCTGACATCGGCCTGGCCGCGCAGCTCGACAGTCACCGAGAAGCTGCCCTGCGGGATCGGGAAGCGTTTGCCGAAACGTTGCTGCAACTGCCACCAGACCAGGCTGAAGCATTCATCGAACGACTGGCCGCCAGAGTCGGTGGCCAGCAGGCTGGCCTGGGCGCCGAGGTAGCGTGCCAGCGGCTCGACCTTGGGCCAGGCCTCTGGGGTGGTGTAGAGATGCTCGACCGCTTCGAAATCGCAGTGCAAGTCGAGCACCATGTCGGCATCGCAGGCTAGCCGTTGCAGGCACAGGCGCTGCGACTGCAGCGGCGTGCGCGCCGGGTGAGCGTCCAGGCCGCGACGCAGGTACTCGCGGATCAAGGCCAGGTTATGCGCCGGGTCATCGGTCAAATGGCCTTCGATCTGGTCACCGATGCTGTCTGACAGATCAACGAAATTGCGGTTGAAATTCTCCCCGCTCTGTAGCTCGAAGCGCCCCAGTGGGGCGTCGAGCAGCACCTGCTCCAGACCCACCGGATTGGCCACCGGCACCAAGGCAATCGCCTGGCGCAGTCGGCCTTGCTGCTCAAGCTCCAGCAGACGCTGCTTCAAGTGCCAGGCCACCAGCATGCCGGGCAGCTCGTCGGCGTGCAGCGAGGCCTGGATGTAGACCTTGCCGCCCCCGCGTGGGCCGAAGTGGAAACTGTGCAACTGGCGGGTGATGCCCGGAACGGGCGACAGCAGGTCGTGGGTCGAGTGGTGCATGGTGGTCCTGGTATGCGTTGGGTTGAACGGTCTGCGATTGAAGATAGAAGCATAAACTTGGCGATTGCGCATGTTGTCAGTGGCTTTGCGCTGTCAATCACGCCAGCAATGCTTGCAGGGTACCCAGGTCATCCGCCTCATCCACCGGCTTGTCCAATCGCCAGCGCAGCATTCGCGGAAAGCGCACGGCAATTCCGCTCTTGTGCCGCTTGGACAGGGCGATGCCCTCGAAGCCCAGTTCGAACACCAGGGTAGGGGTTACGCTGCGCACCGGCCCGAAGGTTTCCACCGTCGTCTTGCGAATGATCGCGTCAACCTTGCGCATCTCTTCGTCACTAAGCCCCGAGTAGGCCTTGGCGAAGGGCACCAAGCTGCGCTGGGCAGTGCCAGCAGGCGCATCCCAGACGGCAAAGGTGTAGTCGCTGTACAGGCTGGCGCGCCGGCCATGGCCGCGTTGGGCATAGATCAGTACCGCATCGACGCTGAATGGATCGATCTTCCACTTCCACCACACGCCCATGTCCTTGGTTCGCCCGACCCCGTAGAGTGCCTCGCGCTGCTTGAGCATCAAGCCTTCCACTCCTAGGCTGCGTGACTGCTCACGCTGGCGGGCGAGATCGGCCCAGTCATCCCCTTGCAACAAGGGCGAGAGCAGGACAGGTGCCAGTGGGTATTGCTCCACCAGCCGTTCCAGCTGCGCGCGACGCTCGTGCTGGGGCCGGTTGCGCCAGTCCTGGTCCTGCCATTCGAGCAGGTCGTACGCTTGCAGTACCACCGGCGCATCGGCCAACAGTTTCTTGCCCAGGGTCTTGCGGCCGAGGCGCTGCTGCAACAAAGCGAATGGTTGCACTGCCACTTCTGCGGCCGTTGCGCCAGGTTTCCAGACCAGGATCTCGCCGTCGAGCACGCAGCCATCGGGCAAGGTCGAGGCGAGGCTGTGCAGTTCGGGGAAGCGCTCGGTCACCAATTCCTCGCCCCGCGACCAGATCCACAACTGGCCATCACGCTTGACCACCTGGGCGCGGATGCCATCCCATTTCCACTCCACTTGCCAGTCGCTGGGCGGGCCGAGCAGCCCAGCGAACTGCTCGGTAGGTGCCTGCAACGCGTGGGCGAGAAAGAACGGGTAGGGCTGCCCGCCACGCTGGCTGTGCTCATCGGCAGACTCGGCAGCGATCAGCTTCAGGTAACTGTCGGCGCTCGGTTTATGGCTCAGGTCGGTATAGCCGACCATCCGCTGCGCTACGCGCTTGGCATCGAGCTCGGCGAGCTGAGCCAGGGCGCGGGTGACCAGCAGCTTGGAGACGCCAACCCGAAAGCTGCCGGTGATCAGCTTCAGGCACAGCATCAGGCTTTGCCGGTCGAGCTGTGCCCACAGCTGTGGCAGGCGTTCGCGCACCGCCTCCGGGGGCTGGCCACGCAGCGGTAGCAAATGCTGCTCGACCCATTCGGCCAGACCTTGCTCGCTGCCGTGGGGGTTGTCCGGCAGCAGCAGGGAAATGGTCTCGGCCAAGTCTCCCACTGCTTGGTAGCTTTCTTCGAACAGCCAGTCCGGCAGGCGCGACAGCTCGATGGCAAGTTCACGCAACAGCCGCGTCGGCACCAACTGCCGAGGGCGGCCGCCGGCGAGAAAATACACCGCCCACGCCGCATCCTTGGCCGGGGCCTGGCTGAAGTAGTCGCGCAGGGCCTGCAGCTTGGCATTGCTGGAAGTGGTCGCGTCCAGGCGCAGGTAGAGCTCGGCGAAGGCCTTCATGGCGAAGTCTGCTCGGTGCTGGCGTCGTCTTCGTCGCCGTATTCGGTGACGAACCCGCGGGCATCCAGCCCGCGTTCACTCAGGTAGCGCACTAGCACGTTGACCGAGCCATGGGTCACCATCACCCGCTCGGCCCCGGTTTGCTCGATGGCCCAGAGCAATCCAGGCCAGTCGGCGTGGTCAGACAAGACGAAACCACGATCCACCCCGCGCCGCCGACGGGTGCCGCGCAGGCGCATCCAGCCGCTGGCGAAGGCGTCGCTGTAGTCGCCAAACCGTTTCATCCAGCTGCTGCCGCCAGCAGACGGTGGCGCCAGTACGATGGCCTGACGCAGCAGCGGATCGCTACGGGTAAAGTCACCGGCATAGTGGGTTTCGGGCAGGGCCACCCCGGCTTCGCGGTAGACCCGGTTCAGCGGCTCGACTGCGCCATGCACAAGAATCGGCCCTATGCTCGCATCCAGCCCATGCAGGATGCGTTGCGCTTTGCCGAAGGCGTAGCAGAACAGCACGCTGGCCTTGCCCTGATCGCGATTGGCCCGCCACCAGCTGTTGATCTGCTCGAATATCACCGCCTGTGGCGGCCAGCGGTAGATCGGCAGGCCGAAGGTCGATTCTGTAATGAAGGTGTGGCAACGCACCGCCTCGAAGGGCGCGCAGGTGGCGTCGGGCTCGACCTTGTAGTCGCCGGAGGCCACCCACACCTCGCCCTGGTATTCCAGGCGCACCTGGGCCGAGCCGAGCACGTGCCCAGCAGGATGCAAGCTCAAGGTAACGCCGTGGTGAACGAGGCGCTCGCCGTAGGCCAGGGTCTGTAGGTTGATGTCCGCGCCCAGGCGGCTGCGCAGAACCCCCGCGCCGGGTTCGGCAGTCAGGTAGCGCGCATTGCCGGTGCGCGCGTGGTCGCCATGGCCATGGGTGATCACCGCGCGCTCGACCGGGCGCCACGGGTCGATGTAGAAATCACCGGGCGGGCAGTACAGGCCTTCGGGGCGGGCGATCACAAGATCCATGGCAGGCGCGCTGGCTAGGGGTTACCAAGTAGGAGCGTGGGCTGACAGGGGAAGTTCGCTTGGGT
>Ga0213821_1000630_pt1 | contig 20043 bp, 18 predicted proteins | sample MC6MC0909MG_FD_179894 | JGI IMG/M metagenome (GOLD analysis project Ga0213821, IMG submission 179894) | Enriched soil aggregate microbial communities from Iowa State University, Ames, United States - MC6-MC0909-MG | ecosystem: Environmental > Terrestrial > Soil > Unclassified | place: USA: Iowa...
GAGAAATTAGCAAATGTTGCCCAACACTTAAATTAATTCATAGTAAGGATAATTTTTATTGTGGTAACCGAAATCCACAGCCTATAAACACTATAACAACCATTGATATATGGTGTTTAATGGTTCTTTCGGTAAATATTAACTAGTTGATTGCCGAAATTTTTAAGTCAATGGTATTTTTTGTTTCATCATGAAAAGATACATATTTAGTCATAGTAATGGAGCTATCCTCGCACTGGATAGCTCCATTTTTGCTAAATTTGTAAAGGGTTTAGCGTAATTTTCAATAAAAAGGGTTTATACTAAAGGAAGACAACAAAAATTAGGGGCGGTTAATATGGAAACAGTGGTTGTATTAGGTGGCGGAATTACGGGTTTATGTACGATGCATTATTTACAGCGCCAAGTGAAGGAAAAAAAATTAGATGTAAGGCTTGTGCTTGTTGAAAAAAATACATATCTAGGTGGTAAGTTGCACTCTGAATACGAACAGGGATTCATTATGGAGACAGGGGCAGATTCAATTGTAGCTCGTCATAAAGGTGTTATGGAGCTGGTTGAAGAGCTTAATTTTAAGCAAGATTTGGTATACAACGAAACGGGGATTTCTTATATATACACAAATAATGAGCTCCATGCCATTCCGGCAGATTCAACGTTCGGTATTCCGATGAGCCTTCACTCCCTAGAAGAAAGCACACTTGTATCCGAAGAAGGTAAAAAAGAAGCGTTAAAGGATTTGACAATGCCAAATGTAGGCTTTACAAAAGACAGCTCAATTGGAGAATTTTTAACGTACTATTTAGGGGAGGAGCTTGTTCAAAACCAAATAGCGCCAGTATTAGCAGGTGTGTATTCAGGAGATTTACATCAACTATCGATTGCCTCCACATTACCTTATTTAATTGATTATAAAAATGAGTATGGTAGTATTATTAAAGGTTTTGACGCAAATCGAGAACAATTTGTAAAAGCTGCTAATAAAAAATTTATTTCATTTAAAAATGGTTTATCGTCTTTAATTGATCGTCTTGAAGAAACGTTAACTGATGTAGAAATTTTAAAGGGAATTAGCACTACTAGTGTCAACAAGCAGGAAGATCACTACCAAGTTACTTTAGCAAATGATACGATCATTGAAGCAGATCATGTAGTTTTAGCATTACCTAATGAAACTGTACAGCACTTATTACAGGATGCAACATTGAACCGTTATTTTGACCAATTCAATACTGCCTCCGCTATTACAATTTATTTAGGATTCGAGGTACCCGATAGTAGATTACCAGCTGATGGAACAGGCTTTATTGTGTCTCATAATTCAGATGTAATCTGTAATGCATCGACATGGACAAGCCGTAAGTGGAAGCATACTTCAGCAAATGAGCAATTACTTGTTCGACTCTTCTATAAAAGCATTAATCCTGCGTATGAGAAGTTACGTAGGATGACAGATGAAGAATTAGCAGTTGTTGCCTTAGAGGATGTAAGAAAAAGCTTGGGGATTAAAGAAAAACCAAGTGTCGTGAATGTAAGTAGATGGATTGATCAAATGCCGAAATATGATTTAGCACATCGTGAGGCATTACAGGGCTTATTACGAGAGCTTGAAACAAATTATCCAAATTTATCTATTGCGGGCTGCTCTTATTTTGGTGTAGGTATAGGAGCTTGTATTCAAAACGGTAAAAAAATAGGGGATAATATTGCTGGGAAATTATCTTAATTGCAGAATATAAGACAAAAAATTATATTTTTCGTTTGAAATATCCTTTGTTACGTGAAATAGTCTTGACTCAAACGTTTGTTAACGTTATGATTCTTTTAATTATTTAAAAAATTCATACTAAATTCTTATCAAGAGAAGCTGAGGGACTGGCCCAATGACGCTTCAGCAACCAACTTTTTGTCAGGTGCTAAATCCAGAAGACCCTATGGTCGAAGATGAGAAGGAACAAAATTACGAAACGTAAAAGCCTTCTTTGTGTTAAAGAAGGCTTTTTTATTATAGAAAAATAGGAAGAGGGGCTAGTTTTATGGGATTGCTTGAAAAGTTAAAAACGCATGTTCTAACAGCAGATGGTGCAATTGGTACGGTATTATACGGCTATGGCTTGGAGTACTGTCATGAGGAAATGAATGTTCAAAGACCAGAATTAATTGAAAAGATTCATAGAGAGTATATAGGAGCTGGAGCCGATATTATTCAAACAAATACTTATGGAGCGAATGCCATAAAATTAGCACGTTACGGATTAGAATCGCGTGTTCAGCAGTTTAATGAAGCAGCTATGACGATTGCCAAGCGAGCAGCTGCAGATGGAGGTCAATTTGTTTTAGGGACTATTGGGGGGATTCGAGGCATTCGAAAAAGCGATGCAACATTAGAAGAAATTTTAGCGACTGTTGAAGAGCAAGCAACTGTGTTACTGGCTGGGAATCCAGACGGCCTTTTACTTGAAACTTATTATGATTTTGAAGAATTAACAGCAACATTAAAAATGCTTCGAGCCAAAACAAAGTTGCCAATTATTGCGCAGGTTTCAATGCATGAACCGGGAGTGCTGCAAAATGGTAAGAGTTTAAATAATGCCCTACATGAGCTCGAGGCACTCGGTGCTGATATTGTAGGTGTTAACTGTCGTTTAGGTCCATTCCATACGATTCAAGCATTTGAAGGTGTAGAGCTTCCTGAGAAGGCATTTATGTCAGCATATCCAAATGCATCTCTTCTAGATTTAGAAGACGGGCGTGTTGTTTATGAGTCAGAGACAGACTATTTTGGTCGAGCAGCTGTAGCACTTCGAGATCAAGGCGTCCGTTTAATAGGTGGGTGCTGTGGTACAACACCAAAGCATATTGCTGCAGCGAAAAAATACTTAGAGGAATTATCTCCAGTAGAAGAAAAATTAGCGAAGCCTGAGAAAGTAGAGATTGTACGTGAGGCAGAACCTTCAAGATTCGAGCCACTGCATATAAAAGTAAAACGTCAACGTTCGGTTATAGTAGAGTTGGATACACCAAGACATTTAGAAATCGATGGCTTTATTAAAGGTGCTAAAAAATTATATGAGGCAGGCGCAGATGTGGTGATGATGGCGGATAATTCCCTAGCATCGCCAAGAATAAGTAATGTGGCAATGGGCGCTTTATTGAAAGAAACACATGGGGTACGCCCGTTAACACATATTACATGCCGAGATCGTAATTTAATTGGGCTTCAATCCCATTTAATGGGTTTAAATGCACTAGGCATTCATGATATTTTAGCGGTTACTGGAGATCCAACAAAGGTTGGGGATTTCCCAGGGGCAACGAGTGTTTATGACGTATCTTCAATGGAGCTTATCCAATTAATCAAACAGTTAAATGAAGGTGTATCTTTTTCAGGGAGGCCGTTACGTCAAAAGGCAAATTTCTCTGTAGCCGCAGCGTTTAATCCGAATGTCCGTGTATTAGACCGAGCTGTATCTCGATTAGAAAAGAAAATTGAACATGGAGCAGATTATTTTATTTCACAGCCTATCTATACCAAGGAAAAAATTGTAGAAATTTATGAGGCAACAAAGCATTTAGAAGCACCAATTTATATAGGAATTATGCCAGTTACGAGCTATAAAAGTGCGGAGTTCTTACATCATGAAGTTCCTGGCATTAAATTATCTGAAGACGCATTAGCCCGGATGAAGGCTTGTGGTGAGGATAAGGAGCGCGCGACACTAGAAGGAATTACAATTGCTAAGGAATTAGTAGAGGTAGCAGCAGAATATTTCAATGGTATTTACCTCATTACACCATTCCTACGCTATGATATGACACTAGAACTAATGAAATTTATAGAGCAATTGGATGAACAGAAAAAAGGGGTAAGTATAAATGGCTAAGCATTTGATTGAAGAGCAACTTGAGAAACGAATTTTAATTCTTGATGGCGCAATGGGAACAATGCTACAAAACGAAAATTTATCAGCTGAAGATTTCGGTGGCGAGGAATATGATGGCTGTAATGAAAATCTTGTACTAACTAGACCTGATGTGCTTGAAAAGGTTCATAAAGAATATTTGGAAGCAGGGGCAGATATTATTTGTACAAATACCTTTGGAGGTACTCCTCTTGTATTAAATGAATATAATCTGGGAGCAAAAGCAGAGGAAATCAATAAACGTGCTGTAGAAATTGCACGTAAGGCAGTGGATGATTTTACTACCTCTGATTGGCCACGTTTTGTAGCAGGAGCGATGGGACCTACTACAAAGACCTTATCAGTGACAGGTGGAATTACTTTTGATGAGCTAGAAGAAAACTTTTATGTACAGGCAAAGGCATTAATTGAAGCTGGAGCGGATGTATTGTTGCTTGAAACCAGCCAGGATATGCTCAATGTGAAGGCAGGCACTTTAGGAGTATCTCGCGCATTTGAAGTGACTGGCAAAGTGCTTCCTGTGATGATATCAGGAACAATTGAACCGATGGGAACGACACTTGCAGGACAATCCATAGATGCATTTTACATTTCTATTGAGCATATTAAACCACTATCTGTAGGTTTGAATTGTGCGACAGGGCCAGAATTTATGACGGACCATATTCGTTCATTAGCAGAGCTTTCTACGGGATATATAAGCTGTTACCCGAATGCAGGCTTACCTGACGAGGAAGGCTGCTACCATGAATCACCAGAGTCACTGTCCCAAAAGCTAAAAGGCTTTGCAGAAAAGGGCTGGCTGAATATAGTGGGAGGCTGCTGTGGTACAACACCGGCCCATATTGCTGCTATTCGTGAGGTACTAAAGGACGAAAAGCCACGCCAATTACCTGAGAAAACTCATGGTCATGTAGTATCGGGTATCGAGCCATTAGTGTACGACGATTCTATGCGTCCATTATTTATTGGAGAACGTACAAATGTAATTGGCTCTCGTAAGTTTAAAAATCTAATTATTGATGGGAAATTTGAGGAAGCTGCAGAAATTGCTCGTGCACAAGTAAGGAATGGTGCCCATGTAATTGATATTTGTTTAGCAAATCCTGATCGTGATGAACTAGCAGATATGCGCGGCTTTATGCAGGAGGTTGTGAAAAAAGTAAAGGTACCTCTTGTGATAGACTCAACGGATGAAAAAGTTATCGAAGAAGCACTTAAATTTTCGCAAGGGAAAGCTATAATCAACTCTATTAATTTAGAGGATGGGGAAGAGCGCTTTGATGCTGTGATGCCGCTTGTGAAAAAATATGGTGCCTCTTTGGTTGTTGGAACGATAGATGAACAAGGGATGGCGGTTGATCGACAACGTAAGCTAGAGATTGCTGAACGTTCCTATCACTTGTTAACAGAAAAATGGGGACTTGCACCAGAAGATATCATCTTTGATCCATTAATGTTTCCGGTAGGTACAGGAGATGAGCAATATATTGGTTCTGCTTTAGAAACAATCGAAGGAATTCGACTCATCAAAGAAAAAATGCCACGTACATTAACGGTTCTTGGTGTCAGCAATATCTCATTTGGATTACCACCTGTTGGCCGTGAGGTGTTAAATGCAGTTTATTTATATCATTGTACACAGGCAGGCTTAGACTATGCGATTGTGAATACTGAAAAGCTAGAGCGCTACGCTTCCATTCCAGAAGAGGAAATTAAGCTTGCAAATGATTTATTATTTAATACGAATGATGAGACATTAGCCGTATTCACAGATTTTTATCGTGATAAAAAGAAAGAAAAAACAGAGGCTGACATCCCTAAAACAGTGGAAGGTCGTTTAGCTTACTATATTTTAGAGGGGACAAAAGAAGGTCTGATTGAGGATCTGGAGGCTGCTCGTGAAATATTTGAAGCACCTCTTGATATTATTAACGGACCATTGATGGAAGGAATGGCTGAGGTCGGTCGATTATTTAATAATAATCAGCTTATCGTTGCGGAAGTATTACAATCAGCTGGGGTTATGAAGGCTGCTGTTGCTCACTTGGAGCAATTTATGGAGAAAAATGAAGAGAGTGCTGGTAAAGGAAAGATGGTGCTCGCAACAGTCAAAGGCGATGTACATGATATTGGGAAAAACCTAGTTGATATTATTTTAAGCAATAACGGCTATAAGGTGGTTGATCTTGGCATCAAAGTAACACCTGCTCAATTAATTGAAGCGGTTCGAAAAGAAAAACCTGACTTTATCGGGCTTTCAGGCTTACTTGTAAAATCAGCACAGCAAATGGTCATTACGGCTCAGGATTTCAAAGAAGCGGGGATTGACGTCCCAATTTTAGTGGGCGGTGCAGCATTATCTCGACGTTTTACAGAAACTAAGATTGCGGATGAGTATGATGGACCAGTCATCTATTCGAAGGACGCGATGCAAGGATTAGAGCAGGCAAATCTTTTAATGGGTTCAGAAACACGTGCAGATTTCCTAGCCAAAATTGATGAATCCCGTAAAAAACGTTTAGATGCAGATGAGAAACGAGCAGCCCGCCCTGCAAAAGAAACAGCTATAAAACCTGCTCGTACAGTAAAGGAAGCATCTGTATTTTTACCAGCCGATGTAAGGCGACATGTGAAAAAGGAATATTCTGTATCTCATTTATATCCTTATGTAAACATGCGCACTTTACTTGGCCACCACTTGGGTTTGAAGGGGCAAGTACAACAATTACTTGATGCGGGAGACGCAAGAGCAATAGAATTAAAGGACTTAGTGGACGATTATTTAAAAAGTGATTTGTTGAAACCGTCTGGAATGTATCAGTTTTTCCCTGCACAGGCAGATGGAGATGATGTTATCGTCTATGATCCAGCAGATAATAAAACAGAAATTGAGCGTTTTACCTTCCCACGTCAGCAAGTGGAACCATTTTTATGCCTTGCAGATTTCTTAAAAACGGTTGAGAGTGGAGAAATGGACTATATTGCCCTAATGGTTGTTACAGCAGGACAGGGGGTCATGGCCAAGGCGCGTGAATTAAAAGAGGATGGGAAATTCCTTGAAAGCCATGCATTACAATCTACAGCATTAGAATTAGCAGAGGGTTTTGCAGAAAGAATGCATCAGGAAATTCGTGATCAATGGGGCTTCCCGGATGCCACAGACTTTACAATGCGTGATCGTTTTGCAGCCAAATATCAAGGACAGCGCTTCTCATTCGGCTATCCTGCGTGTCCAAATTTAGAGGATCAGGAGAAGTTGTTTGGCTTATTAAAACCGGAAGATATTGGTGTTCATTTAACTGAAGGCTTTATGATGGAACCAGAGGCTTCTGTTTCCGCAATTGTCTTTGCACATCCAGATGCTCGCTATTTTAATGTGTAAGGTTAAAATAAGAAATTGATATAGAGGTACAGATTGGCAAGCTGTCATAATTGATTGAAGGATGTGAACAGGATGATACGCTTCATGGAGGAAAAAGATATACCTGAGGTTTTAGCCATCTACAACGATATTATTTTAACGAGTAAGGCTGTTTATCGTTACGAAACGCAATCGTTAGAGGAGAAATTGCAATGGTTTAAGGACCAACAGGCTTCTCATAATCCTCTCCTTGTCTTTGACGAGAATGGTGTAGTAGCAGGCTTTGCTACCTATAGTCAGTTCCGTCCCTATCCTGGTTATAAGCATACGATGGAGCATTCTGTGTATGTGCATAAGGATCATTATCAAAAGGGAATTGCTACTAAGCTAATGCATAAGCTTATTCGAATTGCAGAGGAGCAGGGTGTGAAAACACTTGTAGCAGGCATTGATGGTGAAAATATTGGTAGTATTAAAGCACATGAAAAATTAGGCTTTGAATATGCAGGTACAATAAAGAATGCAGGCTATAAATTTGAACAATGGCTGGACCTGGTGTTTTATCAGCTTCATTTATCTGGACCTAAATAAAAGGATATGACAAATGTCATATCCTTTTTATGATGTTTGCGTCTGTTGCTTGTTTATGCTCATGTTTTATGATTAGGTCATAAAGAAAAAAAGAAAAGAGGGAGCAAAACAATGGCAACAGATAAAGAAAAAACAAAAAAACTGCGCCAAGATGTAGCGCCATTTGCGAAATCAGATACTGCTAAAAGTATTTTTCAAATGATTAATACGATTGTACCGTTAATCGCACTATGGATTGCTGGATATATGGTTGTAGATGTTTCACCATGGTTAACAGCTGGATTAAGTGTTATCTCGGCTGGGTTTGTCGTAAGGGTATTTATAATTTTCCACGACTGTACACACGGTTCATTTTTTAAAAGTAAAAAAGCAAACGATTGGGTTGGCTTTTTTACAGGGGTATTAACGTCATTCCCATATGAAAAATGGAAACGTGAGCATACAATTCACCACGCAACTAGCTCGAACTTAGACAAGCGTGGTATCGGTGATATTGATATGATGACAGTAGAGGAATATTTACAGGCTTCTAAAGGTCAACGATTATGGTACCGTTTCTATCGAAATCCATTGGTTATGTTTGGATTAGGTCCATTATATATGGTATTAGTATTAAATCGTTTTAATCGTAAGGATGCAAAACAGAAGGAACGTCTTAATACTCATGTAACAAATGTTGTGATAGCAGGACTTTGTGCAACGTTAATCTATACGATGGGCTGGCAAGCATTTTTACTAGTACAGGGTGTAACATTATTCGTCGCTGGATCTCTAGGCATTTGGTTATTCTATATTCAACATACGTATGAAGATTCATATTTTGAACATGATTCAGAATGGGATTATGTAAAGGCTGCCGTTGAAGGAAGCTCGTATTATAAATTACCAAAGCTATTACAATGGGTTACTGGGAACATTGGTTTTCACCACGTTCATCATTTAGCTCCACGTGTACCAAACTATAATCTTGAAAAAGCGCATAATGAAACACCACCATTGCATACTGCAACAACAATTACATTGCGTACAAGCTTAGAATCATTGCGCTACAAATTATACGATGAAGATCAAGGGAAATTTGTAACGTTTAAGGATGTTAATGAAATCATTAAACGAAAAGCAAAAGGCAGTATCGCTGCTTAGTAAAAAATTTTTAGCCATCTCTTCTGAAGGGATGGCTGTTTTTACTTAAATAGTTATCTTTATGATGACAAGCTAAGGAAAGCCATGTACAGGCATAAAATTAATTTTCTTGTTATACTAAGGGAAAAGTAGGAAAGAGCGTGAGATTATGTTGAGGAAATGGCACAGTATTATTCCGAATAGTCCAATGCTCAGTATATATTTATGGATTATTTTTTGTTTCCTACCGTTTTTCTTTATTTTTAGAAAATCATCTTATTTAGAAATATCCATAGGGATTACTTTTTTAATGTTATATTTTATTTTCTATCGATTTTCTATGAATTCGAAAAACGGCCTTGTATATATGTGGATCAGCTTTGAAATGGTCATTAATATCGTGATGACAATACTGTATGGCTATGTGTATTTATCAATTTTCACAGCTTTCTTCATTGGTAATATTCGTAGACCAGTTGGCTTCTATATTATGTATGGATTACATATTGGCTTTACGGTTATTTCGACAGGTGTTGGTTTCTTTGTGGAGCTGCACTTATTTTTATCACAACTGCCGTTTGTTGTATTAACAATTTTAGCTGTTGTACTTCTTCCGTTAACGATTTATTCAAAAAATAAACGTGAAAACTTGGAGGGGCAGCTGGAAACGGCTAATGAGCGAATTGCGGAGTTAATTGTTTTTGAGGAACGACAACGTATTGCACGGGATTTACATGATACACTAGGTCAAAAATTATCCATGATTGGCTTAAAAAGTGACTTAGCATCAAGACTAATTGAACGAGATCCACAACAAGCTTTAATAGAGATTAAGGACATTCGTCAAACAGCTAGTATTGCATTGAAAGAGGTTCGTGAATTAGTTTCTGATATGAGAACAACAAAATTTGAGGATGAGCTTATGCGCATTTCTCAGATATTGAGGGCAGCTGAAATGGAATTTATTTTTGAAGGAGATAGAGAGACATTACAAGTGCCCCCACTTGTAGAAAATGTTTTATCGATGTGTTTAAAAGAGGCTGTAAATAATGTCATCAAGCATAGTGGCGCTACCAAATGTGAAATTGCCTTTCATCAGAATTTTAAAGAGGTGCATTTGGTAGTTCGTGATAATGGACAAGGAATTACGAAAAAGCAAGCATGGAAGACAGGAAATGGCTTAAAGGGAATGCGTGAACGTTTAGAATTTATAAACGGCTCCTTTAAGATTGAAGGTGAGGAGGGCACCACATTATCGGTGTCGATTCCAGTGGCAATTACGCATCAGAAGGTCAAAGAAAACCTGAAGAACATATAGAAAAGAGGCTTGTAACATGATCCGAATTGTAATTGCTGAAGATCAGGGTATGCTATTAGGCGCACTTCGCTCTTTACTTAGTATGGAGGATGATATGGAAGTCGTAGGCTTAGCCAAAAATGGAGAGGAAGCATTGGCACTTGTAGCTGAGCATCAGCCTGATATTTGTATTATGGATATTGAGATGCCAGTGAAAACTGGACTTGACGCTGCAGAGGAAATGCATAACTCTGGATTTGATTGTAAAGTAATTATATTAACAACATTTGCAAGACCAGGTTATTTTGAGCGTGCTAGAAAGGCTAGTGTCCGAGGATATTTGCTAAAGGATAGCCCTATAGAGGAATTGGTCAGTGCCATCCGTACCATTATGGATGGTAAAAGAATTTATGCACCTGAACTAGTCGATTTTGTTTATGAGGATGATAGCGAAAATCCATTAACTGACCGAGAGAGCCAAGTACTGACACTTGTTGCAGAGGGAAAAACGACAAAAGAAATTGCTGCAGAATTATTTTTATCGGCAGGGACTGTTCGGAATTACATCTCCACTATTTTAGAAAAATTAAATGTTGGGAATCGTATTGAAGCCATTGCCCGCTTTAAAGAAAAAGGATGGAATAAATAAGCAGCTTAAGAACCTATCATGAATATCCTTATACCTATTCAAGTATATGGGTTGAAAATAGACAAAAGGCATTGAATCATTTAAATTCAGTGCCTTTTGTCATTCCAAAAAATATATTAAGATATTGTATATTTTGACTATTAATGATAAGATTTAGAAAAAAATAATCATTTTAACGGGAAGGATGGAAATAATTATGAGAAAAATTATGAAAGTTACTTCAACAGCGTTATTAGCAACAACATTTGTCGTTACTAGCGCATATCCTTCAGCCGTTTTTGCTGCAAGCAACGATATGGTTGATCTAGTAGTTGAGACAGAGACATCATTACAAAGTAATATGGATCTAGCTGTTCAGGCGGCATTAGTCGGTCCTGAAATTAAAAAATTAAATGTACTAGGTCATGAATTTAATGTGAAACCAGCTTCTATTTCGAAAAAGAATAATCTAACAATTGTAAATGGGCAAATATCCCATCACTTAAGTTGGCGTCCGGATGATCAGTTATATTACCGTATTGATATAGAAAATGGAGAAGTAAAGCAAGTAGAGATTAAAATTGACCGTGGAGGATGGACAAGTTTATCTGCCCCATTTCTTGCTACATTAGCACAAAAGAATGATATCCCGGTTACGCTCGAAATGATACAAGAACTTGGGCAAAAATTAGGTAGTTTTATTGATGGTAAATGGGAATATGCAGCAGAAGCAATTGTTTCAACTATTGCGTTACATATTGAATAATATAAAAATAGTCAGTGAGGCTCTTTGTCATCCCCACTGATTATTTTTATGACACGTTTTTAAGAAATTCCTAATAGTGCTTGAGAGATCAGAGTTTGAATATCCACAACTAAAGCCAGAAGCTTATTCATAAGCTTCTGGCTTCTTTATGTGGGGCCTTATTTTTTCCGTTTTGTTAAACGTCCCAGAACAAATGCACCTGCTGCTACGGCAAGGACTGTATTTGTTTTTTTCGTAAATACTTGTTTTGTCACAAGATTAAGGTTTTGAGGGCGCTCAGCTAAACGGCGCATAAAGTAGCCGTACCAATCCTCACCAAATGGTACATATACACAGAAATTATAGCCTTCATTAGCAAGCTCTTTTTGCATGTCTGTACGGAAGCCATAAAGCATTTGGAATTCAAATTTATCTAATGGAATATTATGATCAGCTACAAAGCGTTTTACATGTGCTATTACATTATGGTCATGCGTTGCAATGGACGTAAATTTGCCATGAAGTAAATGATATTCGATTAACTCAATGAAATTTAAATCAATATCTAATTTATCTTGGAAGGCAACCTCAACAGGCTCTTTATAAGCACCTTTTACGATACGTAAACGATAGTCCTTAAATTTCTCAATATCGTCTTTTGCACGGTAGAAGTACGATTGAATAACAGTACCCACATTATTAAAAGTTTTGGAAAGCTCCTCAACCATATCAAATGATGTCTGTAAGCGACCATAGTTTTCCATATCAAAGTTCACAAATATATCATAAGCCGCCGCTTTTTCTACAATCTCGTATAAATTATCGTAGCAAAAATCAACATCGATATCTAATCCTAATTGCGATGGTTTTAACGAAATATGGGCATTCACACCATTTTGGTGAATAGCTTCAATAACAGCGAGGATTTGTTCTTTTGCCTTTGTTGCTTCTTCTTCAGTTGAAACAAATTCTCCTAAATTATCCACTGTGCAAGAGATATTATGTGCGTTTAGCTCTTTGATGCTTGCAATTGTTTCCTCAATATTTGTACCAGCTACTACACTTTGTGCTCCTAATTTAAGGCCATATTTTTTTGCAGCACTATTTAATAATTGGTTTTCAGATAAATGGATGAAAAAATCGCGTAATACCATGGTCATTCTCCTCACTGCTTTTCTTTTTAGTATAACATAATTTATAAAAGTTATATCGATTTCAACACAATCGTTATTTCATTTCAAGAATTTGCATGCGTTTGTTAAAAAGAGCAGGATAGCTTAAAAAGCCTATCATTATGCTTGATAATGTCGCTGTAGTGAGGAGAGCAAAAATAATTAAGAGCTGAAATTGGACTGCTTGTATAGGGTCTGCACCACCGATAATTTGACCACTCATCATGCCCGGCAGTTGAACGAGTCCGATGGTTTTTTGACTCTCAATTGTTGGAATCATACTTGCTTTAACAGCATTTATTAGCTGTCGATGAATAGCCTGTTTAGGCGTGCCACCAAGTGATAAAATTAATTCAATTTCGTCATGTCGATTGGTAATCTCTGCTGTAAAACGATTTAAAAATAGAATGGACAATACCATAGAATTACCAATCAGCATGCCGCTAATGGGAATAATATACTGTGCAGTTGCTGGAACAATATGAAAGCCGAGTAAAACGCCTTGTGTGACAGCTTCGATTACAACTAAAGTCAAAGCTATTTTCCACGTGATACCTTGAATACCCTCTCCTTTTTTGCGAGCATTTAATGTTGCCACTACGATCATTAATGCAACCATAAGGAAAATATAAAGAAAGCTTTGGGCATCAAAGACAAATTTTAAGATATAGCCTACTGCAAGCAGTTGAATAATTGAGCGTATTGTAGCAATAATTGTATCTTTTTCAAGTCCAAGATTTAATGTTTTTGATAGTAGCAGAGGGATAAAAACAAAAATTAATGTCAGAGATAATGTTGTAAATGTCATACATTCGCCCCCTGTACAAATTCTACTACACGTGGATTTAGAGGTGCTTTCAGTAGAGAGCTTTTTCCTGTTTCAATCAGTTCACCATCCATCATGACCCATGTGAAGTGCCCAATTGTTAATGCTTGCTGCAAATTATGTGTAATCCAGATCATTGTGACATTGTATTTTTTGTTAATGGTAGTAATGAGTGTCTCGATATCCTGGACAGATTGACGGTCCAGTGCAGAGGTGATTTCATCTAATAATAAAATGGAGGACTGATTAATAAGTGTTCTCGCAATAGAGACTTTTTGTCGTTGTCCACCTGATAGTCCATTTGTAGAGCGCTGTAAAAAGCTTTGATCAAGTCCGACATCTTGTAAATATTGAATGGCTTCTTTTTTTGTAAGCTTTTTTCCTTGTAATGAACGAGGAAGTGCGAGATTTTCAAACACAGTTCCGTTGGTCATAGGTGCTGCCTGAAGGGCGATGCCGACATGTCTTCTTAAAGCGGTTGGTTCATATGTAGAAATAGGTTGATTATCAATTAATATTTGACCATCTGTAGGTGATAATAAGCCATTGCATAATTTTAGTAGAGTTGTTTTGCCAGCACCAGATGGACCAACTAAAGTGGTAATTTTTCCTTTAGGGAATGAACCAGTAATTGATTTTAAGATGGTCTTGCCATTTGCTGAAAAACTGACCTGCTGTAGGTGAATAGAAGGCTCGTATAACATATTCATGCGGTTGAAACTCCTTTATACTAATAGGTACAATAACTTTATCATGAAATGAATAAAGGCTACAGCTATTTAACCATTGTGTAGTCTGTGAAAATGGAAGGGGAATGGAAAATGAATGTATTATATGTAGATACATTAACATATGCACAAGGCAATATGTATATGGTAGCCTCAGATGAAGGTCTCGTATATATTGGAACACCAAATGCACCATTTGAAGAGGTAGAAGTATGGGCCAAAAAGCCATTTAAAGGCTTTCGTTTTGAAGAAAATAAAGCAAAGTTACAGCCATATATTAAGCAATTTACGGCTTATTTTAATAAAGAGCTTACAGAATTTGATTTGCCGATACATATCAAAGGGACTCCATTTCAGCTAGCAGTATGGGATGCACTAATGGAGCTACCATACGGTACAACGGCATCTTATTCTGATATTGCACACCGCATAGGTAATCCAAAGGCAGTAAGAGCGGTAGGTGGTGCGATAGGGGCTAATCCAATATTGGCGATTATTCCATGCCATCGTGTGATTGGAAAAAATGGTAAATTAACAGGTTTTCGTAGTGGATTGGCAATGAAAGAGTTTTTACTTGAAATGGAGAGAGCTTGAAGAAATTGATTTCGATAAAGAATGCGCTGATAATAAAAAGTTTACTCCAACAAAATTACATGTTTGAGCGTAAGACTTCAAGGAATGATCAGTAAATCCACACGTTTATTAATTCAGGAAAAGAATCTGCATGACATCTATAGAAGCTATGCAGATTCTTATAATATCAAATATTAGATATGTTCCTCTTGAACATTGGTTTTTGTTTTTCCAAAATGTGTTAAACGATGGGCGAATGTTTCACCTTTAACGGCAGAGCCTTTGAAAATATCCTGGTATTCATAGGCTGGTGTACCATGCTCAATAACATCCAAACCAGCAATTTCTTCCTCTGCAGAAACACGTAATGGCACAAATGCTTTAATAATAAATAAACCGATTGTTACAGAAATGCTAACCCAGGCAATGGTAGCGATAATTCCGATTGCTTGCACGCCTAGAAGGCTGATGCCGCCACCGTAGAATAATCCTTGACCATTCATATCAAATAGACCTACTGCGAGAGTCCCCCAAATACCACAGATTCCATGTACGGCAATGGCACCAACAGGATCATCAACTTTCAATTTCCATTCGATGAAACGTACACCTTCTACAAGTAATGGAGCTGCAATTAAGCCAATGATGATAGAACCCATAACACTAACATTAGCCGCACCAGCTGTAATGCCGACAAGTCCTGCCAAGGCACCGTTTAATGTAAGTGAGCCATCAATATGTCCATATCGAAACTTTGTATAGAAAGCAGTAGCGACAACTCCAGCAGCGGCTGCAAAGAATGTATTGGCAATAACGCTAGGCACTAGTTCAGGATCAGCTGCTAATGTAGATGCTCCATTAAAGCCAAACCAACCAAACCAAAGTAAAAATACCCCTAGAGAGCCCAAAGGAATACTGTGCCCTGTGATGACGTGAACACGACCGTTCTCATATTTACCAAGACGTGGTCCAATCATCGCCGCTGCTACAAATGCTGCTACAGCCCCTGTTAAATGAACTACCGTAGAGCCTGCGAAATCTATAAATCCAAGATCAGTTAACCAGCCCTGCCCACTCCACACCCAATGACCGACAACAGGGTAAACTACTAATGTCATGAGTATAATAACGCCGATATAAGCAAAAATATTTGTACGCTCAGCAACTGCACCAGATAAAATGGTTGCGCCTGTAGCTGCAAACATTGTTTGGAAGATAAAGAAGGAAAGATCATCTACACCTTTTAAAGCAAAGCCACTTGTACCAATTAAACCTCCTGCAGTATCACCAAACATAATTGCGTATCCACATAAAAAGTAAACAATACCGCCTAGTGAAATCGTAAGAAAGTTTTTCATAATTATATTGACCGCGTTTTTAGAACGTGTAAAGCCAGCCTCAACCATTGCAAATCCAGCGTGCATAAAAAATACTAAAACTGTACCTAACATTACCCAAACTAAATTTACCGATAATAGAACCGCATCCATATAAATTCCCCCTTATTCTACAGCAATTGAGCCGACTTCTTTAGTACGGATTCGAATTGCCTGTTCTACTGGATAAATGAATATTTTACCGTCACCAACTTGACCGGTCGCAGCATCTCGTAAAAGTACTCCCACTATAGGATCAACTTTTTCATCATCAACAATCATTTCTAATTTCAACTTTGGTAAAAATTCAATTTCGTACGTATTGCCACGGAATAAACCAGTCCGACCTAGCTGACGTCCACAGCCTGCAATTTCGGAAACACTTAGCCCTGCAATTCCTTCCTGTGCAAGTCCATCCCTAACGGCACCGAAAACTTCAGGACGAATAATTGCTTCGATTTTTTTCATTGAAACCAGCTCCTTGCGTTAATTTAATTTACATGTTAAAACGGCATCAAAAACATCGCAATTATTTTTTTGATATACATGTTATATTTTATGACATGAAATATTTCGCTTTTCGTAATATATTTAGTAAAATGTTTTTATAGGGGGAATGTAAGCGGTACTAAAAAATATGTCTAAAATGTGTCGTGCTCTAAATTTTCTGATTATTAATGTGAGGAAATCTAACATTAAAACAGAAGAATGTAAAACGCAAGAATTTGGGTATATAGTGTATACTAGGACTAATTATCAAAGCGGAAGAAGGGGTTACTTGTGAGTTCACACTATGCAGATGATAGCTTAGCGCTGCACACAGACTTATACCAAATCAATATGGCAGAGTCGTATTGGGCGGATGGTATACATAATAGAAAAGCAGTTTTTGAATTATATTTCAGAAAATTACCATTTGGCAATGGATATGCTATTTTTGCTGGATTAGAAAGAATGCTTGATTATTTACGAAATTTTAGTTTCAGCGATTCAGATATTACCTACTTACGAGAAGAGGTAGGCTATAAAGAAGACTTTATTGATTATTTGAAAAATATCCGATTCACAGGAGATATGTACTCCATGGTGGAGGGGGAGCTTGTTTTCGCTAATGAACCAATCGTTCGCATTGAAGCACCATTAGTAGAGGCACAGCTAATTGAAACAGCTCTTCTTAATATTGTGAATTACCAAACATTAATTGCAACAAAGGCAAGTCGTATTAAACAAATTATTAAAAATGAAGCAGCAATGGAATTTGGCACAAGACGTGCTCAGGAGATGGATGCGGCCATTTGGGGAACAAGGGCTGCGTTTATTGGTGGCTTTGCTTCTACAAGTAATGTTCGTGCAGGGAAACTTTTTCATATACCAGTTTCAGGTACCCATGCACATGCCCTTGTTCAAGCTTATAAAAATGATTACGATGCATTCCATGCATATGCAAAACGTCACCGAGATTGCGTGTTCCTTGTGGATACTTACAATACGTTAAAATCAGGTGTGCCGACAGCCATTAAAGTAGCTAAAGAACTTGGGGAAAAAATTAATTTTATTGGCATTCGTTTAGATAGTGGTGATATAGCATTTTTGTCAAAAGAAGCTCGTCGTATGCTAGATGAAGCAGGTTTCCACAATGCCAAAATTATCGTATCCAATGATTTAGATGAATACACCATTTTAAACTTAAAGGCACAAGGTGCAAAAGTGGATGTATGGGGAATCGGTACAAAGCTTATTACAGCTTATGATCAACCTGCTTTAGGGGCTGTCTATAAAATGGTTGCCATCGAAAATGAAGAGGGTCAATTAGAAGATACAATAAAAATTTCTGCGAATGCTGAAAAAGTATCGACACCTGGTCTTAAAAATGTTTATCGAATTATCGATCGAAAGAACGGTAAGGCAGAGGGAGATTATATTACGATGCAGGATGAAAACCCACAAGCAGAGGAACGAATAAAAATGTTCCACCCGGTTCATACCTTTGTTTCGAAATTTGTTACAAACTTCGAAGCAAAAAACTTACATCAACATGTAATTAAAAATGGAGCCATTCATTATCAAAATCCAGCATTAGAAGAAATGCGCGATTATGCTGCGAATAATTTAGAATTGTTATGGGATGAATATAAGCGTGCCATGAATCCTGAGGAATACCCTGTCGATTTAAGCCAAAAATGTTGGGACAATAAAATGCGCAATATTGAAGAAGTGCGTGAAATGGTCAATCGATTATAAGTAAGGAGTGGACAATAAATGACTTTACAGCAGCAGATTATTCAGGAATTACGAGTGAACTCTACTATTAATGTGCAGGAGGAAATTCGTAAATCCATTGATTTTTTAAAGGAATATGCCCGCCGATATAGTTTTGTAAAAGGATTTGTTCTTGGAATATCTGGTGGACAGGATTCTACATTAACAGGGAAATTAGCGCAGCTTGCGGTTGATGAGTTAAATGGGGAGTCAGGAGAAGCGACATATTCCTTTTATGCTATACGCTTACCATATGGTGTTCAGGCTGATGAAAAGGACTGTCAGGATGCCATCGATTATATTAAACCAACAAAAGCCTTAACAGTGAATATTAAAGATGCTGTCGATGCAAGCGTTCAAGCATTAGCGGATGCAGGAATTCAGATAAGTGATTTTGTAAAGGGAAATGAAAAGGCACGTGAGCGCATGAAGGCACAATATGCGATTGCTGCTATGAATAATGCTGTCGTATTAGGAACGGACCACGCTGCTGAAGCAATAACCGGTTTTTACACAAAGTTTGGAGATGGGGGTGCGGATTTGATGCCCATCTTCCGCCTCAACAAACGTCAAGGTAGGCAATTGTTAGCTGCGCTTGATTGCCCAGAGCATTTATATTTAAAAACACCAACTGCTGATTTAGAGGAAAATCGCCCATCCCTACCAGATGAGCAAGCACTTGGTGTAACATATGATCAAATTGATGATTATTTAGAGGGAAAGACTATTCCTGAAGAAGCACGTATTACATTAGAAGGATATTATTTACGTTCTCAGCATAAACGCCATATGCCGATAACAATATTTGATGATTTTTGGAAGTGATCTTAAAGAAGAGTTTTATTTAAAGTAGGTTTAACTTTGAATAGAGCTCTTTTTTTATTTAATTTGATTCTGAGTTATTAAGCTTTCGCATAAAATGTCGATATATATACCTATAAAGTTAATAAAAAATAAGGGAGGGTAATTATTTATGAGGACTTCTAGAGTAAGTGCAACGACTAATAGTACATTTCGTAACGAACAACAGTATCTTCATGCAGGGGATATAAGCCATAACTTTGGGCAAAATCCGAAGCAACAATTTAAAAATAGTATGCAAAAAAATAATGATAAGAAGCAAATGAATCGTACGAAACAAGATCATCAGCCACGTTCAAATAAAATAGAAGCTGGTTCTTTAGATCATGTATATGATTTACAAATACGAAATGAATTAAATGAAACGGCTGATAAATTAAATCGTCTTAGCAAGCAAAAGAAGCTTCTAAATAGTTACCGCTCTTCTATATAGACATGTATAAAAACTCTCTTCATCTTTCTGTAGATGGAGAGAGTTTCATGTGTGTGCCCGGCATGCGCAACAACTAGGTGGTGAAAGTCCACTACAGACTTGGCAGTAGGAACTGTTAGCGAAAGACAAGGGTGTCCATGGTGAC
>Ga0213821_1000637_pt1 | contig 19828 bp, 17 predicted proteins | sample MC6MC0909MG_FD_179894 | JGI IMG/M metagenome (GOLD analysis project Ga0213821, IMG submission 179894) | Enriched soil aggregate microbial communities from Iowa State University, Ames, United States - MC6-MC0909-MG | ecosystem: Environmental > Terrestrial > Soil > Unclassified | place: USA: Iowa...
TTATAGAAATAAATCATCACCAAATTTTAGGAATGACATTTGTTAAAACGTATGCCATGTATATAAGTTGATTGGAGTGGAGGCTTGGTGACTCCTTGGGGATCAGCGATAGAGGATAGACGCTTTATGTTAGGAAGAGGTGCATGAAAGTGCAGAAGCATATTTTACTAGTAGAAGATGACGAAGCCATTCGTGAAATGGTAGAAAGCTATTTAACAATGGAGGGGTTCCTTGTTACCTCTGTAGTAAATGGGGAAGAGGCATTACAAAATTGTTTAAACAATCCCTATGATTTAGTGATCTTGGATATTATGATACCGAAACTTAATGGATTAGAAGTTTTAAAGATTATAAGAGAGCAAGCATCACTTCCAATTATCATTATGTCAGCCAAGGATAGTGATGTTGATAAAGCGTTGGGATTAGGATTAGGGGCAGATGATTATATCGCCAAGCCATTCTCTATGCTGGAATTTTCAGCACGTGTCAAAGCCGCAATTCGAAGAGCTACAAAATACTCCAGTCAAGTAGAGGAGAAGAAAGATATAGTAGAGATAGACAACTTATCAATCGACCTTGTTAATTTTTCAGCTGAGAAGAATGGACAACAAGTAAAGCTCACGTCAAAGGAATTTGCCATCTTAAAATTATTCGTGACAAATCGTAATCGCGTTTTTACAAAGCAGCAAATTTATCAACTAATTTGGAATGATGCTTACTATGGGGATGAAAATATTATTAATGTACATATAAGAAGATTACGCGAAAAAATTGAAGACGATCCATCCAACCCTCAATATATTAAAACGCTTTGGGGAATTGGTTATAAATTTGAAGGATAAACAGATGATTATATTTCTACTATTTATAATTGTATTGCTCCTAGGTATTATAATTTTTCAGGTGAGAGCAAAAAAACAACAAGACGCTACTATTCAATACATGCATCAAAAACTGCAAGCAATCGTTGATGAACAATCGAGCGAGAAGATTTTAGTATCGACAGCTAATCAAGAAATACAGCAACTACTTATTGCGATGAATGCCTTGCTGGATCACAATCAAAAAGTACTAGCAACACATCGAAAAATGGAAAGCTCTATGAAAAAGATGTTGGCGAATATTTCGCATGATCTTAAAACACCTTTAACAGTTGTACTAGGTTATACTGAAATGCTGCAGCTTAAGAACTCAATTTGTGAAGAGGAGCGGCAACGATTGCTTACTGGTGTTCATTCGAAAACATTGGAAGTATTAAAAATAATCCATACATTTTTTGACTTGGCAAAATTGGAAGCTGGAGATACAGATTATCCAATGACTAAAATCAATGTCAGTGAAATTTGCCGTAAAAACATTTTATCATTTTACGATATGGTCACCTCTATGGGGCTAGAAATTGATATTGCCATACCAGAGATATCCTTGAATGCACTCGGAAATGAGGAGGCATTAGATAGGGTTCTGAACAATTTACTGTCTAATGCTATAGCCTATGGGGCAGCTGGAAACGTAATCGGACTTTCAGTAAGAAATGATGATACTAACATCTTTATTGATGTATGGGATCGTGGTAAAGGAATTGACGAATATCATATTGATAATGTTTTTGAGAGAATGTATACGCTTGAGGATTCCAGAAATAAATCCTTCCAAGGTAGTGGTCTTGGCTTAACCATTACAAAACGTCTTGTAGAATTAATGGATGGCTCTATACAGCTCTCAAGTATTCCATATGAGAAAACCATTTTTACGGTTTCTTTAAAACGAATAATGTACTGAACAGTCATGCTTGTATTGCATTTTAATTGCTTTACAAGCTTTTCTTTTGTGCTTAAGAAATTTGTAAGAATCAAGTAATAAATTAGAGAGTTTTATTTTTTATAATAAGGTTAGCTAAATTTAAGGGAGAGATCTACATGACATATATTGTGAAAACAAATCAGCTTACAAAGGTGTATGAGGGAAAAGAAGCGGTTTCTTCCGTCAATATGCATGTGAAAAAGGGAGAAATTTATGGCTTTTTAGGTCCTAACGGGGCCGGAAAAACCACAGTCATGAAAATGCTGACAAATCTTACGAAGCCAACGAGTGGAGACATTGAAATCTTTGGTGAAAAACTAACTGATCAATCCTATGAAGTGCTGAAAAGGCTAGGTACGATTATTGAATATCCGATTTTCTATGAAAATTTAACAGCAAAGGAAACCTTAGAATTACATTGCGAATATATGGGCTATTATGACAAGAAAGAAATTGCTCATGTCCTAGATCTAGTGAAACTGACAAACACGGAGAAGAAACGTGTAAAAGACTTTTCTCTTGGGATGAAACAGCGGTTGGGTATCGCGCGTGCGATTATTACTAAGCCGGAATTACTTATTTTGGATGAGCCGATTAATGGACTAGATCCTGTTGGAATTAAAGAACTTCGAGAGCTATTCAAGATGCTTTGCAAAGAGTATGGAATTACAATTATTATTTCTAGTCACATTTTGGGTGAAATTGAACAAATGGCTGATACCATTGGCGTTATTAAGAATGGAAGATTAATCAATGAAGTCTCAATGGACGCTGTCAATCATAGTCAGGCAGATTATATTGAAGTGATTGTTAACGATGGAAAAAAAGCAGCCTTTATTATAGAAAAGGAATTACATATTACTAATTTCAAGCTAATGGACGACAACTCTATTCGAATTTATGAATCAACAGCTTCCCAAAAGGTGCTAACTAAAACATTGATTGAGCATGATATTGAAATTGAGGGCATTAGCAAAAAAACAAGCTCATTAGAGGATTATTTCTTGAAGTTAATCAATGGAGGTGTCGTTAATGCTTAATTTAATGCGTCTGGAAATGAAAAAATATCATTTAGGTTCCTATGTAAAACGAGCTATCTTCGCAAATTTTGTGATATTAGGTGTCATGTTTATGCTTTTATTTATCACTAAAATAGAAGAAGATCCAGGTCTTGAAAATTATCAGACGGCACTAACCTTTATAGATTCAATGGTAAGAGCAGTATTTATCATTTTTGCATCTGTTTTAATCGCTAAACTTATTATTGGAGAATACAAATATAAAACGATCACTTTGGCATTTATGTATCCAATAAATAGAAAAAATTAATTGCTTCAAAACTAGCCATTGTTATTCTTTTTACCTTTAGTGCAATTATCTTATCAAATGCTTTAGTAACGACGATTTTTTGTGTTATTACAGAAAGTTTTAAATTAATCCCGGATACATTAACGACTACTATAATCATGCAACATATTCCATTTGTATTAATGAATGCAGTGGCAGCATCAGGCATGGCATTGATTCCATTGTATTTTGGTATGAGAAAATACTCCATTCCAACAACAATTTTATCATCAATACTCATTGTATCGGTCGTTTCCTCGAATACAGGAAACTTTTCATTGAATGATATTATCTTCGTTCCAATAACATTAGCAATGATTGGAATCAGCGTTGCCTATTTAGCGATTCGAAATATTGAAAAGGTAGATATTTAAAGGGGTTTTTTAGAAAAAAAAGATGCCAGGCATTCAAAATGAGTGCCTGGCATTTTTTCTAACCAAATATCGTTTCCCATATTAAATATATATTTAAAGCTACAACAAGTACGACTATACACCAGCCTAAAAATGTTGTAATACGATGGTTGACTAGGCTTCCCATAATGTCCCGTTTACTTGTAAACATAACAAGTGGTATAAGGGCAAATGCAATACCAAAGGATAGAACAACTTGACTTAGAACAAGGGCATAGGTAGCGTTAACTCCAGATGCAATGATAACTAGTGGAGGTAACATTGTAATAGCTCTGCGCAAATAAAGCGGTATTTTTCTTCGGATGAAGCCTTGCATCACAACGTCACCTGCTAGTGTACCAACGGAAGAGCTTGCAAGACCTGCGATGAGAAGTCCAAGACCAAAGGATACTGCTGCCATTGGACCGAGCGCTTCTTTTAAACCGTTATAAGCGACATCTAGATCCTCCACCACTATACCTTGTGTATGGAATACTGCTGCTGCAATAATTAGCATACTCATATTGATGGCACCAGCAATAATCATCGCAATCACAATATCAATAAACTCAAAACGGAAAATACGTCTTTTTTCATTGTCATTACGTCCAACAATACGACTTTGTGTTAATGAAGAATGTAAATAAATAGCATGCGGCATAACCGTTGCTCCTAATATTCCTGTTGCGAGTAACAGGGAATCTACTCCTTCAAATTGCGGCGTGAACATCCCAATTGTCACTTCGCCCCAATTTGGCTGTGCTAAAAACGTTTGGAATGCAAAGGCTAGTACGACAATTAGCACCATGCCCGAAATACCTGCTTCAAATGCTCTAAAGCCTCTGCGTTGTAATTCTAAAATGGCAAATGAACCGACTGCTGTAATAAGTGCTGCAGGTAACATTGGAATATTAAATAACAAGTACAGCCCTAGTGCTGCCCCAATAAATTCTGCAAGATCTGTTGCGATAATCACCAATTCGGCCTGTATCCATAAAAATATAGATGTTTTTTTTGAAAAATGCTCTCGTGCTACCTCCGGCAAATTTTTACCAGTCGCAATACCAAGCTTTGCTGACAAAGATTGAATTAACACCGCCATCAAATTGGAAAAGACAATTACCCAAAGAAGTAAATACCCATATTGTGATCCAGCTGTTATGTTTGTCGCAAAGTTGCCTGGATCAATATAGGCAACTGCTGCGATAAAGGCTGGACCAAGAAACGGTAAAATTCGTCGCCAGCCTGTTATATCTCCGTCTAAAACCGCCTCAGCAGACGGTTTTGTTATTCGTTTGTAAACCATGTTGTTCCCTCATTTCAAAAAGTATCGTAGAAGAAATAAAGTTTCCTATAGGAAAATATTATATTACTATTTTATAACTTGAGCAAAAAAATGTGAAGATTTTTGCCTATTTTTTGTAACGCAATATTTATCCTGCATTAACTGCGGGTAAAAGTTCGATTGGTTAGGGGCAACAGGATGTTGATTACACAAGCGTTTTCACAGGATGTGAAGGTTTTAGCTTGTGTTCCTCTATCCAGTGGGGATAAAGAAAACCCCACTGATTACAGTTTCACTTTATGTAGTTAAAATATGCACGAAACCAAGACTATCAGAAATTTTAAGTTAAGAAAATTTTGTTGAGATAATGCCTGCTGTTCCCTTAATGAGTAGGTTCGTTTTGGAGGTAGAAGCATATGTTTTATTCTCATCATTTTCTAATTAGACTTTCACCCCTTGTATCGTTTACGATGAGAAGAAAATGATGAGGATTGATTCGGCATGACCAAGCGAATTTTAATAATAGAGGATGAAGAGAATATTGCAAGGGTCCTACAGTTAGAGCTTCAATTTGAGGGTTATAAGGCTGACACAGTACATACAGGCACAGATGGTTTGCTTAAATACCGTGAGCAGCAATGGGATTTAATCTTATTGGATGTTATGCTCCCTGAGATGAGCGGGATTGATGTACTAAAGCGTATTCGTGCAACAGAATCACAGACGCCAGTAATTATGCTGACTGCAAAGAGTGAGGTTGAAGATAAGGTAAAGGGTCTGGATCTTGGTGCGAATGATTATGTAACAAAGCCGTTTGATATTGAAGAATTACTTGCTCGCATTCGAAATGCTTTAAGATTTTCTCAAAGAAGTAACCACCAACAAGTTCAACCGACATTTGAGCAATTATCCATTAATGAGCAAACACGAGAGGTTGTTTATTATGGGGAAGGGGTTCAATTGACACCTCGTGAATACGATCTTCTTTTATATTTATTGAAACACCCAAAACAGGTATTATCGCGTGAGCAAATTTTAGAGGCTGTATGGGGGTATGACTATTATGGGGATACGAACGTTGTGGATGTTTATATTCGTTATGTTCGACAAAAGCTTGAAGCTGCTAATGATACACCCATTATCCAAACGGTGCGTGGTGTTGGCTATGTGCTGAAGGAGCACAAACATGAGACTTAAAACAAAAATTCATTTGCTAACGACTTTATTAATGCTTGTTATGTTAGTAGCAACGAATAGTGGAATTTATTTTTTGTATGACAAGTTTGCTTATAATACCGAATATAAACAGCTCCAAGCACGAGCAAATGAGCTAAGTTCTACATTGAGTCAGTTAAATGAACAAACTAACTTACAGCAAGTTTTAAGAGCGTATATGCCAACAAATGGGGCAGTGTATATTTATGATGAGCAGCACGTAATCATGAAGGTTCAATCTACACTGGAGATGCCTGATGTCCCATACATTAGCTTCACTATGCCAGCTATTTGGATAGACGGAACAGTTGTGCAAATAAAATTAAAGCAGTCAGTGGAGGAAGTGGCAAGCACATTAGGTTTGCTGAAAGTGATATTGGTGGTTGTTTCAATTGTTGCAACAATTCCTATATTTTTAGCGAGTTTAGCACTTGGTCGCCTTATTCTATTGCCACTTGAACGCTTAAATAAAACGATGTTAAAAAGTGCAACTACTGGAACGTACGAAAAAATTGATATTCCAGACAAAGGCCGGGATGAGTTAACAAATATAAATCGTACTTTTAACATAATGATGGAGAAGCTTGAACAGCATTATCAAAAGCAACAGCAATTTGTGTCAAATGCTTCCCATGAATTAAAAACGCCCATTACTGTGATTGAAAGCTATGCAAAATTACTATTGCGCAGAGGCTTTGACAATAAGGAGGTAGCGCAGGAATCGCTACAAGCCATTGTGAATGAATCATCGCGCATGCATGAAATGGTGTTGCAATTGCTGGAGTTAGCCAAAAACAAGGAGCATCTTGACGTACATTTTGTTCCGTTAGAGCTTGCGCCATTCTTAAATAAGGTGGCCACGCAAATGCAACAGGCTTATCATCGCGGATTCATCGTCGATGCTGAAATGCCAAACTATATATATAGCGATGAAAAAATGTTGAAACAGTTGCTCTTTATTTTACTTGATAATGCTCGGAAATATAGTGAGAGAGAAGTCCACATACAGGCTACAGACATTTCTGAGTATGTTCTCATTACTATTCAAGATTTTGGGGTTGGGATTCCAGCTGAACATATTCCCCATTTATTTGAGCGTTTTTATCGTGTGGCGGAGGACCGTAACCGTAAAACTGGAGGCTCAGGCTTAGGGCTCGCTATTGCCCATGAACTTGCAGGGCAGCTTGGTATTACGATTGATGTTGAAAGTACAATTGGCGAGGGCTCAAGCTTTACCCTACGTGTACCAAAGGAGGGGCAACAATGAAAAAATGGCTATTGATCATTGGTGCCATCATCCTTCTCTGTAGTGGAACGCTATGGTTTGTTCAGTATCGCTTCTTTCATATTGAGCCTCTTAGTAAAGAACAGGCAATTCATCATATTGAAACGATCTACAATGGTCATGTAACAAAGGCTAAAAATCAAGGAAACGAGTATGAAATGCTATTTACACGAGATGGTGCAACTTATATGGTGATGCTAGATGCAACTACACAGCAAACTACAGATTTAAAATTGAAGGAAGTGGAAAGTAAATTACCGTTAACAGAAGAGCAAATACGACATATGGTTGAGAAAGACTATGGGGATATTGAGAGTGTCGTGCTAGCAGATAACATTTACACCGTACGTGTTGAAAAAGAGGGTCAACAAAGGGATCTCACACTCGATGCTTATACAGGTGATGTTTTGTCTAAAAAAGATGTTCAGCCAGTTGAACAACCAGAAATTGTCAATGTTATTTCTAAAGAGCAGGCAATGAAGATTGCTCTCCAACAACTAAATGGTGAGGTAGATTCTGTTGATTATAAGGAAACAGAGGATGGTGGCTTTTATTTAGTTGAAATTGAAACGAAGAATGAAGAAGCTGTTTTTCAAATACATGCAATCTCTGGAAAGGTGATGTCCGTTACATGGGATGAAGATCATTAACTAATTCTCATGAAATTCTAATGTTTCTCTTATTGTCCTATCATCTTCGCTTGATAAGCTAAGAATAGATAAAGTACAACCCCGCTTAACTGTTTGGTTACCTCATCTGCTTGACTTGAGGGTCTTCCAGCCAGTTGTATGTGGGATAAAACAAAGGAGAGATGAACAGATGAAGATGAAAAAAATGATTTTAATCCCAGCGTTGGTCGGTATACTTGGCGTTGGAGCTGCTATTGGCTCAACAACATTATTAACAGGTAATGCGCAAGAAAAAAAGGTATTAACAATGCAGGAAATTGAGAAAAAGGCATTAGCAGTTGTCGATGGTACGGTAGTTGATATTGAGTTTGACCAGGATGTCTATCGCACAGTTTATGAGGTTGAGGTGTACACTGATACTGAAGAGTATGACTTAAAATTTGACGCCTATACAGGTGAGCTACTAAAGCAAAAGAAGGAACGTCGAGATCAAGATGATATGTATGACAAGATGACTGCTTCCACTACAACAACTAAAATCACAAAAGAGCAGGCTATTGAAAAGGCCTTAACAAAGGCAAAAGGTACAGTGACTAAAATTAAGCTTGATGATGGGATTTACGAAATCGAAATCAGAAACGGACAGCATGAATACGAAGTTGAGGTTGATTCATCTACAGGTGAAATTATAGGCTTTGAACAAGATATTGAGGACTAAAGTGCATAAGCTATCTTAAAAGTGGGACAATACTTTTAAGATAGCTTTTTTAGTTCTGCGAGTAATTACATACTACTTGAGAGAATATCTATGCTTTTCACTTATAATAATAAAAAATTTTCTTCTTTACTTTTTTTTAATACGAGCGTAATATGACATCATTATAAAGGTTTCAAATTTCTAAATCGCTGAAGCAACTGAACGCGGGGGACCCAGTTTTTACGGATTGTTTAACAATAATCCTTGGGGTGAATCTCTTCATTTTTGAAGGGTAGGGCTACTCAGGCCCGAATCCGACAGCTAACCTCGTAAGCGTTAAGAGCAGAAAAGTTGGAGCTTGGCAGACGAATGAGCGTCTACAAGTCGTATTTAGTGATGACTTGTAGACGTTTTTTTTATCTTCATTCAAAAATGAAAATAAGCCCCAGTGGACAACATAGAAACCGATTATGCGAAGGTGTAATCGATTTAGAAATGCGAAATACATCCCATGAAATTAGAAGGTGTTGTATATGAAATCCTCATTCAAACGTTATGTTATCGGAAAACCGTTGAGATCCGATACATTAGGGGAGCAAAAGCTTAATAAAAGAAAGGCACTTGCCATACTGTCATCAGATGCTTTGTCATCAGTAGCGTATGGACCTGAGCAAATTTTAATTGTGCTCATGACAGTAAGTACTGTTGCCTTTTGGTATTCTCTACCGATTGCTGCTGGCGTAGTTGTGTTACTGGCAGCACTTATTTTTTCGTATCGTCAAGTTATTTTTGCTTATCCACATGGTGGTGGTGCATACGTAGTATCTCGGGAAAATTTAGGTGTCAATGCCGGTCTCGTCGCTGGTGGTTCATTGCTTGTCGATTACATTTTAACAGTTGCGGTAAGTGTTTCGGCGGGGACAGATGCGATTACTTCGGCATTTCCGAGTCTACATCCCTATAACGTGATAATCGCTGTATTTTTTGTTATATGTTTAACGCTTTTAAATCTACGTGGTGTTACAGAATCTGCATCCATATTAGCGTATCCAGTATATTTGTTTGTAGCTGTCATGCTGATATTAATTGGAGTGGGGATTTATAATGTAGCAACAGGGCAAGTTCCAGCAGAGTTGAGTCCAAAGGTTGGTACACCCGTTGCAGGAATTAGTCTTTTTATATTATTAAAGGCATTTGCATCAGGAAGCTCAGCTTTGACTGGTGTAGAAGCCATTTCAAATGCTATTCCTAATTTTAAAGATCCAGGACCAAAAAATGCGTCTAAAACGTTACTTGCGATGGGCGGTATTTTAGCGGTACTATTTATCGGTATTGTGAGTCTAGCTTATTTTTATGGAATTGCTCCAAATGCAGAAGAAACAGTTGTTTCGCAAATTGCGGAGGCAAGTGTAGGACGCAATTTCTTTTACTATATAGTGCAGGGTACAACAGCAATGATTTTAGTACTCGCTGCAAATACAGGTTATTCAGCCTTTCCTTTACTAGCAGTCAATTTATCGAAGGACCGTTTTATCCCAAGAATGTTCCAAATCCGTGGGGATCGTCTCGGTTATTCAAATGGAATCTTGATGCTTGGTTTAGCTGCCATTGTCTTAATCATTTTATTTGATGGGGCAACAGAACATTTAATTCCACTTTATGCAGTTGGCGTTTTTATTCCGTTTACGTTAGCGCAGGCCGGAATGATGCGAAAATGGTGGCGTGAAAAGCCAAAAGGTTGGGTTGCAAAATTTGCAATAAATACGATTGGAGCGGTTATTTCCTTTATTGTTGCCATGATGTTTTTTGTGACGAAATTACCTCAAGTATGGCCAGTGTTTATCTTTTTACCAATGATTATTTTGATGTTTCATCGAATTAAAAAACATTATCAAGCAGTTGGTGAGCAGTTAAGATTAAATAATGAGGAGCTACCTATTATTGAGGGGAATGTTTTCATAGTCCCTGTGGCTGGTATTACGCAAGTAGTTGAAAACACTTTGCATTACGCACATTCATTAAAGGTCGACAAAATTATTGCCTTTTATGTAGCCTTCGATCAAGATGACGCAAAAGCTTTTGAAGAGAAATGGAAAGCTTGGCAGCCAGATGTACGGCTTGTAACATACTATTCACCATATCGAAGTATTACACAGCCGTTGATGAAATTTATTAATAAGGTTGAACATCAATGTGTGAAAACAGGACATCGAGTAACAGTTGTTATCCCACAATTTATACCGAAAAAAGGATGGCATCATATGTTACACAATCAATCGAGTCTATTAATTCGCGCTACGCTGTTATTTAACAAAAATGTCGTCATTATGACAGTGCCTTTCCATTTAACAAAATAATGACTAGCCTGCTGGAAAATTGTCTGATATAATCAGTACGTTGGTTGTAAAACACGAACGTTTACAATTAAAATTTATTGAAATACCAGTAAATTCCGAAAAATCAATCTATATTCAGTGAGTCATATAGCAACATTGCCGAATGAAGTGCTGATTTGAATAATTGGTATATATTACAGCTTCATACTGTTTCACTCATATAATAGCGAGAATATGGCTCGCAAGTTTCTACCGATTTACCGTAAATAAATCGACTATGGGTAGCAATGCTTTAGAAGATCTCATATAAGATGATGACGTTTTCTATTTGTTTCGACGTTTTTACGCTGAATGCTTTGCTCCACTCGTAGATGAATGGATCAAGGTATTCAGCGTTTTTTATTAAATTAAGAAAGAGGGAAATAAAGGAAATGAAGTTATTGCACGATAAAATTATGCAAGAAGGTAAAGTTTTATCTTCATCTGTATTAAAAGTAGATTCATTTTTAAATCATCAAATTGACCCAATGCTAATGAAGGAAATTGGCCATGAGTTTGCCAACCGTTTCTCAGATCAAGTTATTACAAAAATAGTAACGATCGAATCTTCAGGTATCGCACCATCTGTTATGCTAGGGCTTGAAATCGGTGCACCTGTAGTATTTGCACGTAAACGTAAATCTTTAACATTATCAGATAATCTTTTTTCTTCAAAAGTACATTCTTTCACAAAAAATGAAACAAATGATATTTCAGTATCACGCAATTTCTTAAATGAAGATGATAATGTCCTAATTATCGATGATTTTTTAGCTAATGGAGAAGCTGTCAAAGGCTTGCTCGATATTGCAGCACAAGCTGGTGCAAATGTTGTGGGCGTCGGCATTGTTATTGAAAAAGGCTTCCAAGATGGTGGGAAATTATTACGCCAGCAAGGGATTCGCGTGGAATCATTAGCAATTGTAGAATCTCTTGAGGATGGCAAAGTTACATTTGCTGCGGAGGCTAATGCATAATGAATGCCTTTAAATCGACTGCGCTAGCGATTCAACATTTACTTGCGATGTATGCAGGAGCCATTTTAGTGCCATTGATTATCGGTGGGGCAATCGGCTTTGATTCAACACAAATGACGTATTTAGTGGCGATTGACATTATGATGTGTGGGATCGCAACACTTTTACAAGTGTATTATGGTAAATTTATCGGTATTGGTTTGCCAGTTGTCCTAGGTTGTACATTTACAGCAGTAAGTCCAATAATTGCAATCGGTACAAATCCTGAGCAAGGTATTACTGATATTTATGGTTCAATTATTGCATCAGGTGTAATCATTATGATTATTGCCGGCTTCTTCGGAAAGCTAGTAAAATTCTTCCCGCCTGTTGTGACAGGTTCGGTAGTGTCGATTATCGGTATCTCTTTATTACCAGTAGCTTTAAACAATATGGCGGGTGGACTAGGTGCAAAAGATTTCGCATCTGGCTCGAATATAGCTTTAGCGTTTATTACACTCGTTATTATTTTAGTCGTTTATCGTTTTTCTACAGGGTTCGTCCGCGCAATCTCCATTTTAATTGGACTAGTTACTGGGACAATCTTAGGTGCATTCATGGGTAAAGTTGATTTTAGCCCAGTTTCAGATGCAGACGCGTTACACATGGTTCAACCATTCTACTTTGGTATGCCAACATTCGATGCTACCGCGATTATTACAATGACACTCGTAGGAATGGTTTCTTTAGTAGAATCAACAGGAGTCTATTTTGCGCTAAGTGATATTTGCAATAAAAAGCTAGACTCAAAAGATTTAGCTCGTGGGTATCGTTCAGAAGGTCTTGCTTCGGTTATTGGTGGTATTTTCAATGCTTTCCCATACACAACATTCTCACAAAACGTAGGACTTACACGTATGTCAGGCGTAAAAGACCGTAAAGTCATTTACATCACAGGTGGATTACTAGTAGCACTTGGCTTCCTACCAAAAATCGCAGCATTAACAACAATCATTCCAACACCAGTACTTGGTGCGGCAATGCTAGCGATGTTCGGTATGGTTATTACACAAGGTATGGGCATGCTAGTACCTGTTATGAATGAGTCAGCGGAAAATGCGATGATTGCTGCTGTTGCAGTGAGTCTTGGTGTCGGTGTATCGGTTGTTCCGGGAATTTTCGAATCGCTGCCAGAAAGTGTATCTCTTCTAACTTCTAACGGTATCGTCTGTGGTTCTGTCACAGCGATTATCCTGAATATTTTATTCAACATGATTGGGCCAAAGCATAAGGAAGACCCAATGCATGGGGAAGCTTAAAGGATTTCTATAATCAACAAAATGCCATCTACTATAAAAGTAGATGGCATTTTTAATATTATTTATTCAGAAACATTACTAGCATCGCTTAAAGATAGTGCTTTAGTTTCTGGAGCCCAAGCAATCGACACAAGAGTACCGATGACTAAAATACCTGTTAAACAAAGCATCGTATTTTGTACACCAAGGTTAGCCATACTCATTGGAAGTAAGAACGTACTAGCAGCAGAACCTAACCGACTAATGGCTGTAGCAAAGCCTACCCCTGAGGAACGAATGTCTGTCGGGAAACTTTCAGCAGGGAAGACACCTACTAGATTACTCACGGCCGATAAAATCAATGTAAATACAGAGAAAGCGATAATCATAAGAACTGTTAGATTACTTGGTAATACACTTAAAAGACCTAAAGAAATAACCAATACAATGAAGGAAGAAATTAAGAAACCACGTCTAGAATACTTAATAGTAAACCAAATCCCTAATAATGCTCCTATAATTAGAAGACCATTTAATAAGAAATCCGTAGTATGATCTGCTCTTAAGCCAATTTCATCTAGGATGATTGGTAAAAATGTGTAAATGGCAAAATAAGGCATTACTAAACATACGAAGAAAATACTGTTAAAGGCTGTACGCTTAATCATATCCTTATGGAATAAAGATGCAAAGCTACTTTTCTTAGCTTTCGCTACTTCATCATCCAAAATAATGTTTGGTCCTATATATTTTTGTACAATTTGAAGAGCTTCTTCATTTCGGCCTTTGCTTACCAGCCATCTTGGCGATTCTGGTGTGCCCATGCGGATAATTAAAATAATAAATGCTGGAATGGCAGAAGAGGCTAACATCCATTTCCATGCATCAGGAGAAGCATCTGTTGCGAAAATTCCGACAATATTGGCTACAACATATCCAATTGTCCATATCACACTAAATGACCCAAGTAAAACCCCGCGATGTTTACGAGGCGAAAATTCAGCAAGCATAGTATGTCCCACACTATAATCTCCGCCGAGACCTATCCCGATTAATATCCTGTAAATAACTAATTCAGTTGGTGAATCAGCAAAAAATTGAAGAATAGAAGCAACTGTTATAATCGTAAAACTGAGAACGAATATTTTTTGTCTACCAATATAATCAGAAATCCAGCCCAAAATCAAGCTGCCTAAAAATAAGCCTATTAAGGCGGAACTCCCAATCAACCCCACCCAGAATGAAGACAAACCCATTTGTGGAGTAAGTAATGTAAGTGCAAAGCCTACAATCCCTAAAATATATCCATCAGTGAAATGTGCTCCAAATGTTAAGCCTGCGATTTTAATATGAAACTTATTAAGTGGTGCATCATCTAGCTTGATCTTTAGCGAGTTATCCATTGTCATTGTGTTACTACTCATATCAAATTCCTCCCATCGCCCTTTAGTAAACATATTTTTGTTTGAAGTAATATGATTAAATTTGTAGTAGAGGAAATTGTTCTTAAATAAAGTTCGTAATATGAACCATATGGTCGTTATGCGAATACGTAAATTATATGTCTATGGTGAATATGTTGTCAATTGCTTTTTGTAAGCGAATTCAATGCGAATTTTTCTCTTACATTGCATTATTCTCTTTATTAATTGAAAATTCGACAATAATTCATTAAAAAAAGACAATGCCGCAAGTTTGGCTTTGTCTTGTTTACCAGATAAATTATGTTAACTGTCTTTCAATATCCTTTGCTGCATCTAATAACGTATCCTTAAGTTTTAATAAATCATCTTTTGAAAGTCTAAAGCTAGGACCACCTAACGTTAAAAATGCTACTAGGTTCTTTCTATTATCAAATATAGGTACAGAAATAGCATTTTCATTTTCATCGTATTCACCAATTGATAATCCCACATGATGGGAACGTATCCATTGAAGCTCTTCTTGCAATAGTTTAGGATCTGTAATGGTATATTTCGATGTTGCAATAAGCTCTTTTTCTAAAAACTGATCGAGTTCTTTTTTAGAAAGTATGCTTAATAATACTTTTCCATTAGAGGTGCAATGCAATGGTGTAACAGTATTTGTATAATCGACTAATCTTACACTGTGGTTCGTATCGATTTGGTCAATTGTTAAAATACCGTTGTGCATTGGAACGCTTAATAATACTGTTTCACCTACCTTTTCCCTTAATGCCTCTAATGTACTTCTAGCTCTGCGAATTAACGAACTATATGGATTATTTTGAGAAGCTAATCGATAGAATGTAAATCCAAGTTGATAGCTATTCGTTGCGGTGTCTTTTTCAACAAAACCTTCATTTTCTAAACTTCCAATTAACCGCCAAACAGTTGTCCTATTTAGACCGCTTTTGAGGGACAAATCCTTTACTGAAATAGGTGAGCTGTTTTCTCCTATAAGCTTTAGTAGGAGCAAAGCTCTATCTACAGCTTGAACTGTAGTGCCGTCTTTACCATTTTTATTTGTTATAAGTTTATTCGTTTCCATATTTTTAATTATACATAGTTAGTTTTGAAAATCAAAGTTGTCCGTGTTACAGGTAATTTATTTGAATTGAGGTAAATAAATGGACTAAATAAAATTTAAAAACCCAAGCTGTTTTTCATGTTGACTTTCGTAATTTTCAGACATATAATAGCTTAAAGTTCTTAATGTGAATAAAAAGTTCATAATATGAACAATTAATGGTGTGGAGGTCATTAATTGTTGTAGAGGGAGCCATTCAAACTATGCGAATAGAAACTGATTTCTTGGGGACTGTTGAAATTCCTGATGATGCTTTATATGGTATTCAATCTGTTCGAACAAAAGAAAATCTATCTTTTTCAAAGAACACATTAAAAGATTATCCAGATTATATTCAATCCTTAGCAATGGTAAAAAAGGCCGCGGCTATGGCAAATTATGAGGCCAAGGTGATCTCGTTACCAATTAAAGAAAATATTACTTTAGCGTGTAATGCCTTGATTGATGGGAAATATACAGAGCATTTTATTGTTGATGTTTACCATGGCGGGGGCGGTATTGGCATTAATATGAACATAAATGAGGTAGTAGCCAATCTATCAAATAAAATGAATGGTACCTATGTTCCTGTCCATCCAATCGAACATGTAAACGCTTCACAATCAACAGCAGATGCCTGCCATACTGCTATCCGCTTAGCGTTAATGAGTGGCTACAAGCGTTTAGATGAAGAGATGCAGTATTTATCGCAAATTTTAAACCGTAAAACAGTACAATTTATGCCCATTACAACTATTTCGCGAACATGCTTGCAGGATGCTTCACGTATTCAGCTTGGGCAAAAGTTTAGCGGCTTTGAGGCAGTTATTAAAAGAAGGCATCAAAAATTACAAGCATCCATAAACGAACTGCTGACGATTAATCTTGGAGGAACTGTTATAGGTAAAGGTGATGGTGCTAGTGAAGACTATAAACAAACGGTCATTAAAAAATTACAGGAAGTTACACAATTACCGATAAGGCGCCGGGAGAATTTATTTGATGCTGCTCAAAATATTGATGATTTAGCTGAGGTTTCTAAGCAATTAAGTTTGTTTGCTACGGCATTAATGAAAATGGCTAAAGACCTTCGATTGTTATCTTCAGGACCAGAAGCAGGTTTTGCTGAAATATCATTGCCAGCTATACAGGCGGGGTCATCTTTTTTTCCTGGAAAAATAAATCCTGTAATGCCTGAAACAATAATTCAATGCTGCAGTGAAATCATTGGCATTGAGCGAGTAGTTCAGACAGCATTTGAGCATGGAGAACTGGACTTAAATGTATTTGAAAACTTTGCGGGTGTGCATATATTAGATGGCTTTTATATGCTTTCCAATTGCTTAAAAAGCTTCACAAATCTTTGTCTTGCTGACATTCAAGCCAATGAACAAAGATGTCTAGAACTATCTAATACGAGTATACCGAAAATTTGCGATTTAAAAGACAAAGTAGGATACAGTGAGGCTACAAAATTGTTGAAGCAACAATCTTTAGAGAAAAGGGAGGATTAAAAATTATGAATCAGAAAATTTTTGATGGTATTGAACAGCCAAAGCTAGAGTGGGCTCACAATTGGTTATCAACAACAAAAAGAAGTTATATCAATGGACAGTGGATAGATAGTAGTAGTCATACAATCGATTCTATTAATCCTGCAAATGGGAAAGTTATTGGTAATTTCTATTGCGCTGCTAAAGAAGATGTAGATTTAGCAGTTCAAGCGGCGAGAGAGGCACTTCATAATCCTGAATGGAAAAGTATGAGCAGAAAACAGCGCGGCAGAGTATTACGTAAAATTAGTGAGCTTATTGCTGAGCATCACGCAGAACTAGCAACTTTAGAGACACTTGATAATGGCAAATTATATACAGAAGCCTACAATGATGATGTGCAAGAGGCACATGATTTATTTGAATATTATGCTGGATGGACTGACAAATTCTACGGTGAAAATAATCCGGTGGAAGGGGATTTTTTAAGTGTAACAACACGCGATCCAATCGGAGTTTGTGGTCAAATTGTACCATTTAATTTCCCGATTCAAATGGCAGTTTTAAAAATGGCTCCAGCTCTAGCTATGGGAAATACTGTTGTTTTAAAGCCTGCTGATAAAACTTCTTTCTCCGCTATACGACTGTTTGAAATTATTGATGAAGCTAAGCTATTACCAAAGGGTGTTATTAACTTAATTTTGGGAGACGGTCAAGTAGGTGCTTATATTAGCCAGCATATGGATATTGATAAGCTGTCATTTACAGGCAGTACTAAAATAGGTAAACAATTATTACGTGATTCCGCTGATAGCAACTTGAAACCAGTCACTTTAGAATTGGGCGGTAAATCGCCGAATATAATCTTTGAGGACGTAACAAATTTAGATGGCGCGATTGAACGTTCTTTCTATGGTTTGTTTACACATAAAGGTGAAAAGTGCTCTTCACCAACAAGATTATTTGTTCAGAATGCTATTTATAACACGGTTGTCGAGAAGATTGCTGAATATGCCAAAAATTATCAATGTGGTGATCCATTTGATCCAAACAGCAAGCAGGGTGCCCAAATATCAAAAGAGCATATGGAATCAATTTTAAGCTATATCGAAAGCGGTAAAGAGCAGGGAGGAAGAATTGTTGCTGGTGGTGAGCGTGATCTAACGGGTACGAATGCGGAAGGCTATTTTGTACAACCAACTATTTTTGCTGATGTAGATAACAATATGAAAATTGCACAGGAAGAAATTTTTGGCCCTGTACTTTGCATCATTCCGTTTGATACGGAAGAAAATGTTATTAAAATGGCGAACGACACAATCTATGGCTTAGCTGCCGGTCTATGGACAGGTGATCCATCACGTGCTCACCGCGTAGCCAATCAATTAGATGCAGGCATGGTATTTGTTAATAAATATGGCTGTTATGATTTTGCTAGTCCATTTGGAGGCGTTAAGCAAAGTGGGTGGGGCAAAGAATACGCCATCCATTCTTTATCTGCTTTTACCAAAACAAGAGCAATTTGGTTTGCATATTAATCTGATATTGTAAGGGGGAATTATCATGAAAATGAAAGCTGCTGTGATGACAGAAATAAATAAACCATTAGCAATTTTAGAAGTAGAGCTTGCTGAGCCAAAGCACAATGAAGTGTTAGTAAAAATTGCGGCTACAGGTGTTTGCCATAGTGATTTAAATGCATTGGGTGATGCTACAACACCAACTCCAACCATTTTAGGTCATGAGGGTGCAGGTATTGTGGAGGCTGTTGGATCAAGTGTAACGAATGTGAAAGTCGGCGATAAGGTGGCTTTGAGCTGGGTTCCTTACTGCGGTACTTGCGAGTTCTGTGTAACAGGAAAGGTCCATCTTTGTGAATCTGCGTTTGGACCAATGTTTGATGGTACTTTATTGGATGGTACTACTCGATTAAGCATGAACAATGAGAAGGTATACCATAATTCATTACTTTCAACATTTGCTGAATATGCAGTTGTACCAGAAATGTCTTGTATAAAAATACCTGATGAAATGCCACTTGTCCAAGCATCACTTATTGGCTGTGGTGTAGCTACTGGCTATGGTGCTGCAGTCAATGCGGCGGGTGTAAAACCAGGCTCCACAGTAGCGATTTTCGGAATTGGTGGGGTTGGTGTAAATGCAATACAAGGAGCTGCTATAGCGGGTGCGGCTAAAATAATTGCCTGTGATGTAAAAGATGCCAATCTTGAAATTGCTAAGGAATTTGGCGCAACGCACACTATTAACACAAAAGATCAAGATGTTGAAGCAATTGTTAAGGAAATTACAAACGGTGTGGGTGTCCATTATGCAATTGACTGTTCAGGTCATACGATTGCTACTGAAAGTGCGTGGAAAATAACACGTAAAGGTGGAACAGTGGTTGTAGTGGGTGCCTTTAATCCAGAGCAGAAATTAAATTTACCTGCTGGTGGATTCCATCGGGTTGGAAAGGTGCTAAAAGGCAGCTTCTATGGAGATACACAGCCATTCCGTGATTTCC
>Ga0213821_1000640_pt1 | contig 19778 bp, 17 predicted proteins | sample MC6MC0909MG_FD_179894 | JGI IMG/M metagenome (GOLD analysis project Ga0213821, IMG submission 179894) | Enriched soil aggregate microbial communities from Iowa State University, Ames, United States - MC6-MC0909-MG | ecosystem: Environmental > Terrestrial > Soil > Unclassified | place: USA: Iowa...
AGATCAGTGTCGAGGCAACCCGAATCCTGCCGTTGATGGAGGGCGGCACCGGACCAACCCGCGACATCGTGCCGTACTGCATCTACCAGCTGAAGCAGCGCGGGTACACGGATGATGACCTGGACCTGCCCGAGTGGCAGGCATTCCATGAGATCTGCGTGGCCCGTGGCGACACGTACGATGAGACGCTGGACTCGACGATCACGGTCAAGGACATGATCAACAACGCGCTGGCGTGCAGCTTCGGTGAGCTGGTGACCTTCCGCGGGCTATTGCGCCCGGTTCGCGACAGTGCACGGGCCGCGTTCGACGTGACCTACGGACCAAAAACGCAGACCTACTCACCACAAAACATGACCAAGATGCTGAAGATCAGCGGCGCGATGCCGTCGATCAACGACTTCGATGGCGTGGATGTGGAGTACTTCTCACGCACCACCTGGGCGTGGGAGACGGTCGAGTGCCGGTGGCCTGGTGACCTGGGTACCAAGGTCGAGAAGATCAAGATGCCCGGCATCAGTGACAGGACAAGAGCCTGGCGTATCGGCATGCGCCGCCGTGGCCACCAGAAATACCGAACCGACATCTACACCTGGGAAACCGAGATGGATGGCAGCAACAGCGGCTACCTGAGCTTTGCAGCCGTTGCAGATGACGCGCCGAAGCGGTGCCAGAGCGCAATCCTGCTGGGCTTCGCTGTTACCGGGTCCGGCACCCTGCTGCAGTCCTCGGAGCCGCTGGACTTCAGCGCGGGCGGCGAGCACCTGATCGGTGTGCGCAAGCTGGACGGCACGTTGTCCGGCCCATGGACAGCCACTCAGGTCGACCAGTACACCGCCAGGGTCGACGCGCTCGAATTCACGCCGGTGGTCGACGGCCCGCTTGAGCCGCCGCACATCCTGTTCGGACCGGCTTCCCGGTGGGCGTACCCGACGCTGATCACCAGCTCAGACCCAGCCAACGGCAACGTCGCCATGAAGGGCATGCCCTACGACGCCCGCGTTTACACCTACGACGACCAGTCGCCACCCGCCTGATTTAACACCGCCCGGCCCACCGGGATATGAGAGGAAACATATGACCGGCGCAGAATCCCTGCAGCTGTTCCAGCAGCTTGTGGCCAACGCAAACTCGCTGTTCTTGTCCGATGCCGATTTTGTCGCCATCAACGGCATCTCCAAGCCGACCCTGAAAAAGATCTACGCCGAGTTCCTCGCCAGCATGGGGACTTATACCACTGTGGCAGCCGGCCTGGCCGCCACCAGTGGCACCGGTACAAACAACCGGTTCTTCTCGGTGCCTGGCACGGGTGATGTGTTCGAAACCCGTTATCGCAACGACGCTGGGGTTGCGGTCGAGATCTCGTCCCTGCTGTCCTGGCTGGCGGATGCGCTGACCATCAACAAAGGCAAGGCGTATCCGCTTCGCCAGATGAACCGGGGTGGCGTGACATCGCCAGCAAACCCGGTGATGAACCGCTTCCTGCTGAACTGCGAAGTTCTTGGTGCGGACCTGAGCAAGTACTACCTGATCTCCCTCCAGAAGAACGGAGCAAGCCTTGGCGGGAGTTATGAGTTCGGCTGGATCCTTTACGAGGCAGACCCAGCGACATACGCTTCAACCGGGGCGGTTACGGAGATCCATTCCTACACCAACCCGGCGCCCAATATTGATCGAAGCGGCGGTATCCAGACACTGATCGTCACGCCGAATCTTCGGCCGGATATCCGCTTCAAAATCGTGGTGGACGCCAGTCAACTCCCTGCTTCCGGTACGGCAATTGACTCCAACAGCACCGGATCTGGAGGGCGTAGCTGGATCGTAGATCCGTCGCGATACTCGGCATCGCCCGTAATTCGTGACGACTCCCTGAGCATTAACAAGGGCAAGGCCTACCCACTGAGGTCGATGAATCGAGGCGGTACCACATCGCCGGCAAACACCGACATGAACGCTCTTCTGCTCGGCGTGGAAGTTACGGGCGCAACCGCTGGGATGTACTACCTCATTTCGTACCAGCAGAACCAGCAGAGCCTCGGCGGGGATGCGGACTTCGGGTGGGTCCTGTATGAGGCCGACGCGGCTACATATGCGACCACTGGTGCCGTAACGCAGATTCACGGGCATGCAAACCCGGCGCCAAACATTGATCGGGCAGGCGGAATCCAGGTAGTAACAGTTACACCGCAGATCAGGCCGAACATGCGATTCCGCATCACCTTGGATGCTTCTGCTCTTCCGCCGGCTGGAACCCCCATTGATGCGAACAGCACTGGAGCTCGCGGCAGGAGCTGGATCGTAGATCCGTCCTGCTACTTCATTGCGGACAGCCAGGCAACAGCCACCAAGCAGCTTCAAGCTGGGCGCATGTGGGTTGAAGGAAGCACCACAACCGATATGTTTTCTTTCATCTGGTCGCATGGTGCCAGCCAGATGTACCGGGTCACTTGGGGCCCGAATCAGATCAATCAGCTCTTCAACTTCGTGAGCCAGGATATCGCCCCACTGTCCAATGTGTCCTCTGCGGCATGGACGGCGCTTCAAGGTGGCGGCACCGACTGGCTCCCACCTCTCGTAGTGGAAGCGCTGAATAATGGCGACGGAGCTGACGTTGCCTATACCGGTGGCGGCCATGCCAGCGAGGGCGCGACACCAGGTCTTCCAACGGCAAGGATGATCAACTTCAAAGCCTCTATAAACGGCCAGGAGATGGGGGCGGCCCAGACCTACTCTGGCCCAGCCGACGTTGCCACGTTCACTTGGCAAGTGGAAATCTTCGGATTCAACACCGTCACGCTAAACCGTTATGTCGTTCGCCAGTACTACACCCTGCATGTCAAGCCTGGCGCCGTCGAGGCCTTGTGCGAAATTCTGGCCCTGGAAGACATCAAGATCCGAATCGACAACGGTCCGCAGATGGGGGTTTATGGGGCTTATCCAGACTGGGTCCATTACATCGGCGATAACCGTGGACCTCTTCTTGCGGATAATCCTGATGCGGTCGCTGCTCAAAGCAAGACGGACGCGCCGAACGTTTTCGCGCTGGTCTGCAAGCATCCCACAAACGGATTCTGTGCAAGCTGGCTAGACCGAAACTACGAAGCCGGTGACGGTCGGTACGTTTCGCCGACTCTGCCGTATGCCCGGAAGAACACTGCTAGCTGGAAGTTTTATCAGGCTGTCATATCCGGAGTGCACACCACCTTCCTTGCCGGCCAAAGCTATCGCTGGCGAGGAGGTTATGCCTGGGCGCCGAATGACATCGCCGATGGTGATGTTAACTGCGGATTCCAGTACACGAAGGGCGGTAAGCAATGGCTCGTTTGGGCATTGAATGCCGCTGGCGCAGGACGGGCAAAACCTGTCCCATCTATCGCAGGCCGGTCTGTAGGAGGGGTTGTGGTTGGGCCGAGAGGGCTGGACGTTGCGTCCACTGGGTATGCTTTCGGTAATGCGGAAGTGCTGTAATGGTATCGCAGTCTAGCCCGCCGAAGCGGGCTAGCACTCAGCGCTCAGCCAAAGAAGAACGAAACGGCGACAGCGTAAATCCCTAGCGCAACACAGCCAATGGCCAAGTACTTGATTTCGGTCAAAAACGATTCTGGCTCTGGGACGTTGAACATCTCAGCATACATCTCGTCTTTGCTCGCCGATTCTTCCGTCTTCATCGCTTCACTGGCTCCTAAAATGAGGCTGCAGATTCTACATGCTAGGGTCGTGCCCGACTAGTGCATGCTGTTTTGCTGGTCTTCGCCAATCTGCCCTACAGAGCGCGCGGATTGGGCCAAAGCGGAAATCACCTGAGGAACCTGGCCTGCATTCACTGCCGCTTTTCCTAGCAGTTCAGACCCGATCATGCTGATATGCCATGGATCGTAATAAAGAAGCGTGTCTTTAGCATATGCGGAGCAAGTACCGTTTTTGCAGATTAAGGAGCGAATATCAAATGTTGAGACATTAGGGTACTTGTCGGCAATCCCTTTGAGGTAATTGTTAGTGTCGCTGTCGCCAGCGTCAGACATTACTCCCAAAGATGGGCAGTCCATTGCAGGGATGCGGATAGCTTTCGCTGTGCACATGCGATCAAGGCCGCTGAATATAGGAACATTGAGCGCAATGATTACCTGGTTGCCATTGCCTGCTAGCTCAGCGATGGCCTGAGCAAATTTTTCTCTGCCGGTTTTACCTGTATTCGCATAAATTTCCCAAGACGCACCAATAATGATTGTCTTGTAGTTTTTAGACTCGGCGAACGCTCTCTTGTTGAATTCGGAGCATGACTTAACCCTATCCTGTGAGATCAGGCCGGATGCATCTAGGACTGGAGGGCAGGACGAGTGTGAGATATTTCGTATCGAAAAGTGCTGAGCCTCACCTACAGCCTTGAAGTACCCCACATAATGCGCAGCGTTCGAGTCACCCCAAAGCAGAGTCTCGGGAGCAACCGACTTATCCCCATTTACGCATTGATCCTCGGTCCATTTGACAGGATCGTACTTCATCATTTGGCAGTTAAACGGGAAGCGGCTGGCTGGCTTAGTGTTGTAGTCATGCTGAGAAATCAGTTTTCTATACTCATGGCCAGAGGTAGTAGGCCAGTAGCCCTTGTTGTTGATCAGGACGTACCCTGCGACTATTACTCCAGCGCTCGCCGCAAAGATGGGGCCTGCTTTGGTGATAAGCCACAGGGGGCTTTTTGATCTGAATGGGGTCTCGATCAGGTGGTACGAGATCAGGGTGAGTACCCACATGAGGGCGGCGCATGCCAGGCCGCCCACGAGAGTTGGCTCACCGTAGGCGTAACGGTAGAAAGCGAGAATAGGCCAATGCCACAAGTAGAGCGAGAAGGACCGAAGGCCGATGTAGCGAGCCGCCGAACTGCCAAGAGCTTTGGAGAGCGGGCTCGCCTGGTTGGTGCCAGCCAGAATCAGCAATGCTGCTCCGACCGAAGGAATGATCGATCGTACGCCAGGGAATCCGTTCTTCTCATCCAGCAATACCAAGGCTCCTGCAACCATCGCCAGGCCAACTACGCCTGCGATGTTGGCTACGGTAGTCGAAATGCGACGGGAGTCTTGCCACAAGAAAAGAAGAGCGCCCACCAGCAGTTCGCCAGCCCGGGATGGCAACATGTAGTAAGCGAAGGATGGGTCGCGTGCTAGGAAGTATTCGCTCACCGCAAACGAGGCGATAGCAAGCACGACACCGGTCGCAGCTAGCAGTCGCTTGCCGCCGATCTTCATGGCAATGATCATCAGTGCCGGCCACACCAGGTAAAACTGCTCTTCGACGCCGAGCGACCACATGTGCAGCAGCGGAACAGTATCAGAGGATGCAGCGAAGTAGCTGGTATCTAGGAATAGCCAGAAGTACACGTTTGCTGCGGACAGCGTGGCGCCAATAGCAGACTCAGAAAGGGTCTTGACGTCCGCGGGCAGCAGCAATAATGACCCGGCAAAAAGCGTGACTACAGTTACGAATGCTGCCGCTGGCAAGATGCGTCGTACTCGTCGACCGTAGAAGTCGGCAAATGAGAAATTACTGCCTTGACCGTAGATGATCCCGGTGATGAGGAAGCCCGAGATCACAAAGAATACGTCAACCCCAACAAATCCGCCCGGGAGCCACTGTTTGTTGAAGTGAAAAACAGTGACCGCGAGAACGGCCAAAGCCCGCAACCCGTCTATGTCGGGGCGATAGGCTAGGTGTTTGCCTTGCATTTTTGAATTCCCTTTCATGGGTCCGCTGAATAAGCCGCGAATCATACCTTCTTGCCCGCATTCGCGGGTTTTTTTGTGCCTGGAGAAAACCTTATGCGTACATCGCAACGCGGCTTGAGCCTCATCAAGTCGTTCGAGGGCCTGCGCCTGCAGGCGTATCAAGACTCAGTAGGCGTCTGGACGATCGGCTACGGGACCACTCGTGGCGTGAAAGCCGGGATGAGGATCAGCAAGGATCAGGCTGAGCGGATGCTGTTAAACGATGTAGCGCGGTTCGAACCAGAGGTTGAGCGCCTGATCACTGCGCCGCTGAACCAGGATCAGTGGGACGCCTTGATGAGTTTCACCTACAACCTGGGTGCGGCCAATCTCGAATCGTCCACGCTCCGCCGGCTGCTCAATGCTGGCGATTACGCAGCAGCTGCTGAGCAGTTCACGCGCTGGAACAAGGCCGGCGGGCAAGTACTTGCTGGCCTGACTCGTCGGCGTGTCGCTGAGCGGGATCTGTTCCTGGGGGCTGCGTGACGTGGCTCGGCGCGGTGCCGGCCTGGTGCTGGTGGCTGGCCGCGCTGGCGCTGGTGGCTGGAGGCCAGGAAATTCGCGTAGGAGCGGAGAAATCGGACGCTGCGACTGCTCGCAGTGAGGCCGCGACGGCGCGCAACGATCTGGCCGACTACCGCCTGGAGGTTTCAGAGCGCGACCGCCGCACCGCCGCCCAGGCCAGAACTGAAGAACAGCGCCGCCAGGCTTTGGCGGACGAGGAGGGTGAGAGTGCACGACAGAAACTGGAACTGGCCCAAGGCCGCGCCGCTGCTGCTGAGTCTGCTGCTGGTGGGCTGCGCGGGGAAATCGCCAGACTGCGGGATGGCCACCGAGCCACCTGCGATACCATCGCTACCCAGCAGCGCCAGGCAGGAACCTCTGCCGTCGTGGTGCTCGGGGGATTGCTTGAAGACGCTGACCGAATGGCGGGAGACCTCGCGACGGCGCTTGAGCGAAGCCGAATAGCTGGTCTGGCGTGCGAGGCGGTGGTCGACAGAATGAAGGCCGGGCGCTGATCAACACCCGGCCCGCACGAGGCCCAGCTAGTGCAGCGTCGGCGGCTGTAGGTCATTGGGCAAGGCAGTCATTGCCTTTTCAATCCGAGTTATCACGCTGGATAGTTGAGCAACATCGGCTTCGTCATTTTTCTCGATAGCCTGGTCCCGAAGAGTTTTCAGGATTAGGAGCTGCTTCCGCAGGCTGATGGCGGATGTGATGTATTCCATGGGTCACGGTTCCTTGTGAGTGAACGATTACCGTAGCAGGCGGGGCGCACCCTGAGCGGCGAGCCATAGATAATCAGCCCATTCCTACAACTGGACTCATCATTTCCTTCCGCTGAGTGGTACTAGCGGGATTGAGTTTTCTGATGCTGAAATACTGTATCTATGTACAGTATTGGTGCCCCATGTATTTCCTCCTCGTTCGCCGCCGCGTGAATGGCGTGGCCATCCCTGCCGACCAGCTCAGGAAGGTCCAGCCACTGCGGGCCGACGTCCACATCGGCGACCACCACAGTGAACCGCTGGGGCGGGTATCGACCCAGGCATGGGTGTTCAACCCAACGCCCGGGCCCGATATCATCCCGCGCCTGCACGACTCGAAGGTCAATGGCATGGCCCAGCTCGGCATCAACATCAACGGGCTTGAGGAAGTCGACGGCGTTCTGTACGCACAGTCCTGGTGGTGCAGGGCAGAATGATGGCGGGAATACCACAGGCCTGGGTGGCGGAACTGAATGACCATACTGCCCTGGTAACTGACCCTGATGGGCGAGCGGCTGTGCTCAGTGAAGTGGCCTATGCTGCGCGCCGACGCCGGGATATCGATGATGACACTCTGGTCGACATGCTCGAGCTTGCCGAAGCGGCCAGGATGTGGGCGATGATGGAGCACGAGGAAGCCTGGGCGCTGGGTTTGTTTGGCGACTATCCGCAGGATCATCCCGGCGGCGCTCAGGTGATAAAGGCAAGCGGCAAGCCCTTCGCCTGTGAGTAGCTATATAAAGGAAGGGGAATGGTCGGCAGAACGCCGGATGCGGGGCCGGAGCCCGTGGGGAGATTTTCGGGGGATGGTGATAATTGGTCTTGCACAGTGCGGCACCGTTTGCAGCGAGCGCCCGCTCAAGGCCTTGATCCGTAAGGCTTTAGGTGTATCCTGCACGCATGGGGTGCAAGGGGTCGAGTGTTCGAATCACTCCGTCCCGACCAAATAACTCCAGAAAATCCAGTCACTTAGCGGTGACTGGATTTTTTTATGGCTGTCCGCTTTTTCGTGGTTAGCAATTTTGCCCCACTTTTTGCCCCACCGAATTTCAATTACCGTTAGTCAAGAATTCAGAAACGACAGAGTCTTGGGCATTTGCATCAGCTCATGCGAAATGGCGATTAGCCGAGAGGGGGCAACGGCTGGAAGGTTCGAATCCCTACGCTTCCGCCACAAATTTTCATCAAAGCCCTGATTTTTTTGGGGCTTTTTTGTGCCTGTGCGTTTTTGGTCCCTCATCTGGTCCCCCATTATTAGTTTGGCTTTTGCTGGCTTTTGCTGGCTTTTGCTGGCTTACAGCGGATTGAGATGGGCTTGCTGTTTTATTGGGGCGTAATGACTCACGTCAGTAAGCGGGCGTTTTTCCAAAGCAGCTTTAGGTGTGCTTGGCTCTTGTCGGCAGCTATCGACCCGGCGCCTGAATATTAGGGCCGCTTCGCGACCTATCGCCGACACGCGCGGCTCCCACAGGTGCTGGCGCTGGTCTGGAGCTGGTGACATTCCGGTGGGAACCGGTTTGCCGCGATGAGGCCTGAACAGGTGAACACAAAACCGTGGGTCGATGCCTGTCATCACACGGTCGCTGTCGCTCTATAATGGCTTGACAGAGCAGAATGGGTAGAGCATGAAGCGAACCTTGGAAGGTATGGCCAAAGCCGGCGAGCCGCTACTGCGCGACGCCCTTGATGCGATATGGGCGCATCAGGCTGCGCAAGATAGCGGGGCATCTCCAGAGACAATCGAGCGGCTTAGAGTTGACCGATTCCCTTTATCACGCGGTAGTGGATTTCCAATTGCTTGAAGCCGGCAATCTGCCTGAATCAATTCACTGATGCTGAGGCACTGATGCCCAAACAGTCGAAAATTTTGCCGCCCGACCACCCAGCCTATACCGAGGCAGTTGAGGCAATGCGCCGGTACCACGAGCTCAGGATGCTGGCGCGCCTGCAATAGAGGTGGAAAGATGACGCTTGATAACTGAGTCTCTGTTCCAAGCTGTAACCGACCCCCAAATGAGAGCCTTTGGCCGCGGGGGGCGGAGCCACTCACTGATCGGCAGTTGCGCGGTAGATGGTACGTCTTGTGGGTGTATGCTTTCGATCTGATAGTTGACGATCGCCACACGCTGTTCTTAGGCAATAACCACATATCTGGCCAAAGCTTCCGTTGAAGCGAAAGGCATTCAAAGTTGTCAGCCGGTCTACTGAAGGAGGGCTGCTGGATATTTTAGATTCTTACAATTCCAGATCCAGGCTTCTCAAGTGCCTTAAGCCAGCCTTTAAGGCCATTATTGTCGATTTCACTAATGGCGTACCTCCGAGCACTATAGTTTCTTTAGCTCCCGAAGTTGTAACAATCAAGCCGTACTGTGCGCTTACCCGCGCATTAGCTCCAGCAGCCGCATACGGTCTAGCGCAGAACTAGATTAGCCTCTGCCGACTCATGGCAAACGTCTGAATGCAGGCGGCCTATCGCAGGTAGGGCGTATTTCGCAGTAATCCGGCCACGATTTATGGATCTTGGGTGGAAGGCTAGTCGTCCGGCCCGGTGTGTTTATAGTAGACGGTACCCTTTCAAGCTCAAACCTCCACAATTTTCGACTGCGGTGGGGATTGCATACGGTAGATGGTGAACAGTTTTTAGGGCATGTCTCTCGATATGTTAGCGCTCAGGCGGTCGCCATCGGCGTCTTGCTTACGGCATAGATGTTGCTGGCCGATACCTATCAGTCTGGTAGGGCCTGGCGCACCACATCTATCTCAAAACCCCGCGTCTTGGTACCTTTGGCGTTACCCTCCCACTGTGTAGGTAGGGGAGTGAGCAGCAGTTCGCGCGTAGGGGGCTTTACCAGTGCTGGCAATCTGGATACTGTGTGGGAAATTTGAAACAAGGATGTTCCAAGGTGCTTTCACGTCATCTTTTCCCTGATTCAGGCTATTCAGGTAAAGACTGCTCAAATCTGAGTCCTCAGGCCGGGACATTTGTCCTAGCCATTTACCACCTGAGGATGGGGCTCCTGAGTGGACGTGTGAGGCTTTATAGCTACGTTTTTGTCGCGCATTATACTGTGCGTGTAAAGAATTTTGAAATGGAATCGTTTGCGCTAGATAATTATAATGAATTCAGATTGGCGGCTATTGATCTCTGCAGATTATTTTCTACCGTTAAACGCACAAAAAATTGTTCCGCATCAGTACTATCTCCATTTAATCGGATGTGGAGGCTTGTGCGCTTTACAATCGAGGGGGAGGGTTTGGTTTTTTGAGGTCACCCATCAGTCAATAGATTTTAGAGGTAGTGATGAGGTTTTAGGTTGTAGTCGAGTATTCGAGACAACAAAAGTCAGATAGATAGTAGGGAACTGCGGTATGGGGACGTTATTGGATTTGGCTAGTGCAAGTTTGACGGCAATGACGCCTGAGCAGCAATTGCAAGCAGCACTTTCAAAATATTTGTGTCAGCACATCATGTACCCACCTTTTCTGGAGCGAAAGCAAGCGCTGCCAGATTTAAACTGGAAGTCTGTGCCTTTTTGTTCGGAGTCTCGAGCTAGCATCCCTAAATTTCGTGGGGTATATGCGTTTGCAGTCGCTTTAAATGATAGTAAGTTGCCAATTAATAGTCATATACTTTATGTGGGTAAGGCGGGTGATGTCAGCTCGGAAAACACACTTTGGCGACGTTATTACGATTATATGGTGACCGAGCGGAAGAACGATAGACCGCGAATACACGAGATGCTTCAGCAATGGCAAGGGCATCTTGTATACCACTATGCAGTCGTTGATGACTCTATGGGCACAGCAGAAATTGAACGGACGTTACTTGATATTTTAGTGCCGCCTTATAATAGGGGTGACTTTTCGCCTGAGTTAGCTAGTTTGTTGAAGGGAGCAAATATAATATGACTCAAAGACTGTTGTTGCCATGCCTTCGAGGTGCTATCGGTAACTGGGTCACCTATACGTGTCTGATGAGGTTGTCAGATATTAAGGATTTGATTTCGTTCGCAGATGATCTTCATAATAATAAAAATTTATCGAAGCTGATTCAACGTCAGTTGAAGAAAGAGCGAAAGAAGGAAATCGGCGATTATCTTTTGAACGACGAAGAGGCTTTTTTTAACTCGCTGGTTGTTGCTGTTTATGAAGGGGAACCCCGCTGGCATCAGTTTGATAAGATTGGAAGTAACACTCTGGGCATTGAAGATTTCGAAGCGCCTGATTATACCATGGAAAGTATGGGTTACTTGAGTTTGAGCCGAGAGGAGAAAATATTCGCACTGGATGGACAGCATCGGTTGGCCGGTATCCAGTATGCGCTAGAAAAAGATGAAGATATTGGACGGCAACAGATATCAGTGATCTTTTTAGCTCACTTTAACGATGCTGCAGGATTGAAAAGAACTAGGAGATTATTTACCACCCTAAACAAGAGGGCTAAGCCTGTAAATAAAGACGCTATAATTTCGTTGGATGAAGATGATTTGTGTGCTTGCGCCACTCGATATTTAGTTGAGGAGACTAGCTTTTTTGGAGGTGACAAATTAAAGTACCAGGCTACAAATAATGTAGGCTATACGGATACTAAAAATCTGACAACAATCGGAAATTTATATGATTTAATTAAGGTCATCATCAAGGAAGGTTGCGGTCTGCCATCTAGGGAAATTGATAATTACAGGGGTGACGAAGAAGAAAAAGAAAATTATTTCAATCTGGTAGAGAATATTTTTTCTTATATGTTTTCGACTATTCCTTGTCTGCAAGAATTTGATAGCGCGAAGAATCATGCGTCTCGCGAGCAGGTGGTAGAGTTATACCGAAATAGAGAGAATGGAGGGCATTTCTTATATAGGCCAGCCGGGCTAAAAATTTATCTTCAGGCTATGTGTAAGTTTGCTAAACTCAGTAAGGCCACGGACTTCGAAAGTGCCTGCTTTAAATTCATCGAAAAGACGGATGATGTTGATCTTTGGCTGGAGTCTGATTTTCTGAAAGATAGAATTTGGGATGCAACACAAAAGAAGATTATGGTGATAAAAGCGGATGTTAGGAAATCTATAATAATGGCGCTGGCAAACTATGCGATGGAAAATTAGTTCGTCAATCTTGTGTTGTGGTAAGTTTTCTGCCGGGCGTTAATGTGAATAATGGTATGTCCGCAGTGCTGTGTGTAATTAGGGTGGGTCGAGTGGGCTCCCGTTGCTAAGTGCTATCTGTTGGCGCGGAATAATTATCTTAGGTTTGGGTTTGCATCCGCAAAAGACAAACCTAAGAATAATTTTTTAGTGCGGTTGTTAGGGGGGCTTCTGTCGCGCAGTAAACAGGCTCGAACTTACCTTACTCGGTTCTTATGAGTAGAGCCACATCTTTGATGGAGCGTACATGCCCCATTTTATGTAGCCCTATTTCAATTAGAGAGGCGACATGTCTGACGGGATCCCACTCCAGCGCACTTTGATGAGTGAACTGCCTGAGAAGTGCTTCGTAGATGTCCAAGTGCTCGCCAAATAAAGTAGGAGCATTGAATTCCTGGCCATTCAGGTCTGACACGCTGGCATTGCCAAGCCCATTCTCATCAGCCAATGCAAGTGTAATCGCAAATCTGCTCAAAATATTAGGCGTCAGCCCTGTTTTCGACTTTAGGAACTTCAGTTTAGCCGTGGACGATGCTGATATTTTAAATTTGTGCGGAAATACGTTCATGCGTTTTGTGCCCACCGCCAGAAATAGCCTTCCTCTGCTTGAGTGGAGCGTGTTTCTGGATTGTATACCAGATGATAAGAGTGCGAAATACTGCCCTGCAGGCCTTCATAGAAGGCATAGTCAATTTCCGTATCCGTCGAGAGAATAATGACTTGGTGACTCGTTTTGGGGAAATAATTTTCCACGAGTTTTTTCCGATGAACCGAGTCCAGTCGACCCAGCGGTGTGTCAATCACAACAGGTAGGCTTCGCCCTGACGTCCGGGCCAGCGCTTCCAAAATAGAGATCGCAAAGATCTGCTTCTCGCCGGCTGACAGCTCTTCCTTTCGGAGTTTTACGCCTTCATCGTCAATCAGGACGACCTCGAAGGAGTTCGGGTCGATGTGGATGCTGAGATTCCGATCCTCTTTGCGGGCGAGGCCATTGAATGAGGTGTAAAACTGCGATTCGAGCTCTTTGAGTTTTTCAATTCGAGCGCGTGCGGAGAACTCTTTCAATACATCTTTGGCATTTTGTGCGAGCCCGGTCAGGCGTTCTTCTTCCTGGGATTGAGCTATTTCTGTGTAGAGATCGTCTAACTGGCCGGCAGCCAACGACAGACGGGCGAGGAGGACCTTTGCCTCCTCAGCCATTATGGATCTCTGCTCCTCAAGAGCGGATAGCCGTCCCTGAAGTTTTCCTTGTTCATTAAATAGTGGGATTAGTACTTTTTCGTCAGGTGCTCTAGCGATATTTTCCCGGGCGGATTCGATTTGATTATCAGTTTCCTGAAGCGTCGTCACTAAGCTAGCAGCACGCTGTTGGAGCGAACCAACATCGTTCTGTAGGCGATGAGTAATGCTGAATCGTTGAGTGTCCGAGAGCTCGTGTACCGGAGTGTGTTGTTCAGCGCAGTTTGAGACCTCTGAGCCGAAGGTCCTCAGAAAAATATCTTGAAGAGCAGGAAGCTGCTCCTTCGTCATCGCAAACGCAGATTCGACTTCTGCTAGAAAATTGATCTGCTGACGCTGCAAATATTCGGATAGTACCTGCGATTTCTCCGCGCGTTGCTCAGCAACTATCTGCGCCAGCAGTTTCTCGTTGAGGTTTTTAGTTATTGCGAAAGGTAGCAGGCCACTGAGCATGTCATGCAGGGTGTGCTCTATAGCCTTCTTTTCGCTAACCAATACATCAAGGTTGACCGTTTCCTCTCGTCTGGAGGCGCTCCAGGCGCCACCGCGTGCATCGATGCTCGCTTCGATGTTACCAAGGTTCTTTTTGGCCTCGACAGTATTCACGCGCATGAGGAGAAGCTTTTCGCGTATTTCTGCAAGCTGCTCCTTCAGGTCGTTAAAACTCCGTTCTGCATTGGCAATTTTTTGCTTGCGGTCTTCTGACGCTTTTTTGACCGAACGCCCTCTGATCATAACGGATAGGTCGGAATGCAATCGGTCGATGAGATCTAAGCCCAAAAGCTTGTTGATCGACTCACGCAAAGCATCTCCGGATGTTTCTTCGGCAAGGCTAGCGATTTTTTCGCCATCGAAGAAAAACAGCTCGGAAACGCCGATCGGGATTAGTTCGTTGAGAAATGCTTGTGCCTGATCATAGGACAGCTCGGTCAGGTAGTGTCCGTCCCTTGAAATGATCAGGCCTTCTTTGACCTTGCCAGTGTGATCAACGAACCAATCACGTGTCAGCTGATAGCTCGAGATAACACCATATTGTGCATAGCGGAAGGTCAGTTCGACAGCTGCTCGCGTAGGCTTGGCGATGCTGTTGTGAGCTCTGTGTATGCATTCGCGGAGATACTGATGGTACTCGGCAACCGTTGCGCCGGAGCCCAGTACGCCCTTACCGTACAAGGCAAGCTTCAGCGCGCTCAGGATGGTTGTTTTGCCGCCGCCGTTTAGGCCGCCAAATAATACGATAGGTGCATTTCTGCCTCTTTTGATCTTAGGAACTAAATCAAAATCGTGAGTCCCGCTAAACACGCGGAAATCTAGTACGGAAAGGGAGTCAATAATCATTGCAGCAAGCCATCTATGTCAGCTTTCAGAGATTCGAAAGCAGTCTTGTACGTGTCAGTAACTTTAGGTACAGCGCGTCGTTCCATCGCTTCATCCAATCCACCCCAGTCTTGCTCCAGGACTTTCTGCAGCTCGTCCAGAATGCCTTTTCGGCGTGAGAGCCCAGAGAACGACAATTCTGTATCGATGAGCTTCATTATCAGCACTGCTGGAACGCCGTGCTCAGCTTCGAGGGCGTTGAGAATGGCAGCGTCGGGTTCAGTAAATGCGCCGGCATCGTTTTTGATCCACTCGACCGTATCGTCGGGGTAAATCTCACCATAGATTTTAGGGAGCGAGTCAATCCAGTCCGGTTCATTTGGGTCCTTGAGCCACTGCTGACGGATCACTTGCAGCTCATCGCGGCCGATCAGCTCGATCTCGCGATCGGTCTCACGAATGCTCTTCTCAATTTCCAAAAGCAGCTTTAGCCACTCACGACGATATTTCATCCAGTACGGACCAGGCACGTGCTTGGCGGCGGTATTGGAGTCGTCATCGATAGCCCCTCTTGCGAAGGTAACTTTCCCGGTACGACGTTTGTAGTTCCGGAATTCGGCTTTATTTTCAGGCAGGGAGCTGGCGTGCAATTGGTTGCGGAATTGAAGCAGCGGTAGCATCCAGTCTTCGCCGCTATTTACGAGCCCCTCAATCGCTTTGTCGTGTGTCACAACTGTGCAGGTCCAGCATCCGAAACGCGAGTTCCCGCATGATGGAGTATTGGTATCAATGACGAGCGGACATTCTCCAGCGTTGGAGTCTTTGTAGAGCTCAAACAGTACTCGGTTGGAGCCTCCCCATGGCCTGGCAGCGCTCATGAGGTATTCCCACACATCATCAGCGTGCCAAAGCTCAATGGGCATGTAAGTATATGCATTGTGCAATGTTGTGTGTCGGCCGAGTGCAGAACCATCGATTTTGTGACGTGTGATTACCTGGGCACGCGTGGAGCTTTCTTCCCGCCTGGAACCCAACACAACTACGACTTCACCGAAGCGAGCGACCTTGTCTTTGATGAATTCGCTCACAGGGTCAATTTTCATTCGCTCAGTACACCAGCGGAATGCTTTGGTTGGGGCAGGGTAACCTTTACCCAAGAGGTTGGCCCAGAACGTCTCACCGACTTTAGGAGTGACAGAGTGTGCTGTCATTGGAAGTTGGTCCTGAATCGCCTGAGCATTCACCGAATCAAGCACTTGGTGGATCATGTCTACGACAACAGGGGTTTCCACGCGAGTGTCAGAGGAGACCACGTAAACGTGCTTATGGCGTTCCTCAGGCGGCAAGAGCTTCAAGGCGTAGTAGGTGAGCGAAAGAATGACGGTGGAGTCTTTACCACCGCTAAATCCCACTACCCACGGCCGACTATCTGCCTTGTAAATGCTCTGAAGCTCGCGGACAGCGTCTGCTAATGGTCTACCAGCAATGATCGCTTCTTGGACGAAGTCATCGTGTGATGGATAAAGGAATTGATCATTACTCATTGTTGAGAAAACCTACTTTCTAACTCTCGTTCAACTGTGGACAGCGGAATGCCCAGCTTCTTCTTGATGAGACTGGCGGTAAGTGCAACGTTCGTGGTGGCTTTGGAGATCCGGCCGTGAACCATTGCGCGCCCCTCCCATTCAGGATTGGCTCTCGACCAGTCGATGATTCTCAACTCGCGGATAGTTTTTTTCCAATCTGACTCTTTGCGGATAATCAGCTCGGCACCGACGAGCCCAATCGCTTGCAGCATCACGCCGTGGGCATGGATATAGTTGTCTCGCAACTCAGAAGTTGACAGCTCTTTGTTTTTTGCCCTAATCCAATCGGGCATTTGGAGAGAAACCTCTTCCCAGAAAGACTTCGCGAGCTCTTTCTCGTTTTGCGCGATGAGGTCACCTTTTCCTTTTTTCAGCAGAACGCGGGACGCATTTTTGATGGCGCTGAGCGTAAAGAGCTTGGAGCTGCGAGGGGAGAGGCTGGACTTCTCCAATTCAGTCATTCTGGAGAAGACGTCAACATTCTTTGCCAGATACCTAGCCAGGTCAGAAATCTGGTCTCTGTGGTCGTATAGGGTACTAATTGAGTTGCTTGGACGAACGGCATGCTTATTGAGATCTGCAAACATTTGCTGGCTGCGATTGAGTCCTTCATCAATAAAGAAAAGGACTGGAATGTTGTCGTGGCCAAGCTCAGGATTCTCACGGATCGCCTGCTCAATTGCTGCACGGCGATGCTGACCGTCATTGATCAGTATCGCAGCTTCCATCGGTATTGTTAGCGTGCCGATGCTCTGTTCTAGGCCAGTGTCGGAGGCAGGGGTAAATTGGACAACGCCATCCACCGAAGCGGTGATCGCTGATAGGGTGTAATCGTCACGATTGTCGAGCAAATAGGCTGAGATTTCTGGGACTCTTGCGAGGTTTAATGTGCGCTGGGCGCGCAGATCGGCTGGCACATTGTCCTCATTGAAAATGAATATTTTGGGCACAAGGCGCATGGGGCACATCGCGATGTAGCACGGCCTACCCGCCTGGATGCCGCGTACGCAGGGGAAAGAGTGCAGATAGCTATTCATTAGGAGTACGTTTATTCGCGTGATGTACGTCATTTTGCACATTTTTAACGTACAATCAACCTCATGTCGGGTTTTTCATAGCTCTTCCTGACGGCTGGCGGCGGTCGTTCGGGTAGGCTAGTCCTTCAGTCAGGTCAATCTTCATCGTTGGAGCGCTTTGGGATCATCTGTGGCTATGGCCATTTTCAAAAGGTCTTTGGTCTGTTGCTTCATCAAATGGGGGCGGCGCTTCGGCGGTATCGCTGTTGATGTTCCCTAATCGACGGTAGTTCAGCATTAAACATTTGAGAATGAGGATGCATGGCTGAAATTTACATTTCCAATATGTGATAGTTGTTTGGCGGTTTATTATTGGGATGTAAGTGTTTGAGGGGAGGGGCAGTAACTCTATAATTTTATTTTGTTAACCCACCTTTCCATATTTGTCAGGCGTATGTTGAGAAAGCTCTTGCAGTGCTTGAAAAAAATCCGGATCATGCACCAATTGATTGGGGATGATTTTTTGATGAAAATGTTATACAGGTTAATTCTAACTGGTTTCAGCCTGATGACGGCTAGTTCAGTATGCCTGGCTGAGGTGCAGGTTTTATCGCAATCGGTGCCGACTCCTGAGGCTCGCCAGCCAGAAAGCTTGGCCGTTACTCGACCTGAACCTACGTTAGGCTTGGCGTCGGAGGCTTCTGCGACACTGGCTAATAGGGATATAAGCGTAGCGCCATTGGTAGGTCAGTTACAAGCCCCAGCGGTTCAAGAAAAGTCGGTGGCGTCTTATCCTACCTATATTGTTGAGCAAAGCAAGCAGATTGCTGCGCTTGACGATCAAGTCAGGGGCTTGATATCAAGTGTGTCTTCTCTTAGTGGTAATGTTGTTTCGCTAAAGCAGTCGACATTAGACCGGCTCTGGCCGGCAATATTTGGATTCTTGGGTATTGTAGTTGGTGGGATTATTAATTATGTTCTGCATCGTCGGCAGTTGACTCACAACGAAAACGAGCGGAAGGAAAAGTTCTCATTTGAAATAAAGCAAGGTGTGTTTGAGTTCAGGGGGCGACAAAATAACGAATTTTACGGGCCTTTGCTTGTTTTGCTGGCTCAAAGTAAAGAGCTAAGTATGCAGTTGCACCGACAGTTGGCTAATCACGATCCTAAACGTTACGTTTTTGAGCCTGAGCCCGGAAAAGTACCTGAGAAACCCACGCTTCAGGTTTTGAGTGCTAATGATAAGCAGCCTTTTAGACTCATTGAGGAAATGCCTCGGATTGGAAGTAAGCTGCGTGATTTGCTTCCTCAGGTTCAAGTTATTATCGATGTGGGAGTGCGGATGGCTACCCTTATTGAAAAATCGTCCGGTCTTGCAGTGCCGACGAATCTAAAACTTCACGAGTGCCTCGGATTGTATCTCGCACATCTGGCTGCGTTACAAGATGCTTACAACCAGGTCAAGCAAGCTGGTGCAGGGAAGCCGGTGCGACTTCATACTGCGGTATTTCCGCGGGATTTGCAGGGTTTGGTAAAGCAAGATTACGAAGATATAAATCGGCAAATCAAAGAATGGGAGGACAAGGCTGATGGAGTTCAAGGGGGTAAAATTTGAAGATTCAAACGCCTGATGCAGCTACCGTGGATTACTACGAGAGGAACCATAAGGCCTATGATGCTTTTAGCTCTCTAATAGATATGAGTTCGCAACGCAATAGGTTTTTGAGTTATATTCCAGGTGATGGCATTATTCTTGATTTAGGTTGCGGTTCAGGGCGAGACCTTGTTTATTTTTTAAAGTCCGGTTTCCGGGCTGAAGGAATGGATCCTTCGCCCACTATGGCACAGCTAGCGTCACAAAGAAGTGGCGTGAGGGTTTTCACCCAGGCAGCAGAGCAAATCAATATTGTGGAGGCTTATAATGGTATTTGGGCCTCGGCATCACTATTGCACATTCCCAAGTCAAGATTTAGATCCGTTTTTGCTAAAGTCATGGCAGCTCTACGTGAGGGCGGCTGCTTGTATATGTCACTCAAGGAAGGTGTTGGAGAAGTCAGAGATGAGGGGGGCAGATATTATAGTTTATATCAAATAGCTGAGCTGGAAGCGGTAATTTCTCAAACATCTCAAGCGAAGTTGTCGGAATTTTGGTTCTCCGCTGACGACGCTGGTAGGAGTGGCACTCGATGGCTGAATTTATTAGTCTGTAAGCAGCATAATGATTTGGCCTAGACGATCAGTGACGGTTTCAGGGAGTGCGTGTTTTCACATTCCTTTGAGCCAATTTACTTATAATTAATTGGCTTTTCACTGTGTATATATTAAGCTCTGGCCCTCGGCACGCGCAATGCTCTTCCCGTGCGCAAACAGCTAACTAATTCGCGCTTGAGAGCCCCCCGTCCCTGAATGTAGAGCGCCTGATATATGGCTTCGTGAGAGATGCGCATAGATT
>Ga0213821_1000641_pt1 | contig 19750 bp, 14 predicted proteins | sample MC6MC0909MG_FD_179894 | JGI IMG/M metagenome (GOLD analysis project Ga0213821, IMG submission 179894) | Enriched soil aggregate microbial communities from Iowa State University, Ames, United States - MC6-MC0909-MG | ecosystem: Environmental > Terrestrial > Soil > Unclassified | place: USA: Iowa...
TTTTTGCCCACCAGATAGCTGTCTTGGCTTGGCATTAACATATTGATCCATACCAACAATTTTTAAATATTCTAAAGCTGTTTTTTCAGCTTCTGATTTTGAACGCTTTAATACTTTTATTTGACCAACTGTACAATTGTTCAATACATTATGATTGTTAAATAAATTAAACTGCTGGAAAACCATCCCTAAATGTGTACGATATTTTTGAATGTTATGCTTGTCATCCAGAATATTTTCACCTTTGTAGATAATCTGTCCACCACTTGGCGTTTCCAATAAATTGATGCAACGAAGTAATGTTGATTTACCAGATCCAGAGGAGCCGATTAAGCACACTACCTCCCCCTTCTCTACTTGAAAATTGACATCCTTTAACACTTGGTTACGACCAAATGATTTACTTAAATGCTTGATTTTAATAACTGTCATTTGTGCGTCCCCCTATATCGCTTCTTTCTGTTCTTTTTGGTAGGCATCTGGTCCATCAAGTCGTTTTTCAACATATAGTAAAATTCGTGATGCTGTAAATGTCATAATAAAGTAAAGGACACAAGCTACAAAGAATGATTCAAAATAGCGGAAGTTATTCCCTGCAATTGATTTTGTTTGGAAGAATAATTCCGTTACCCCGATAACGTTTAAAACAGCAGTATCCTTAATATTCATAATTAATTGGTTCCCTGTTGCAGGTAATACATTTCGCGCAACCTGTGGCAGTACAACATGCAGCATGATTTGGAAATGATTCATACCGATAGCTGAAGCTGCCTCATATTGACCTTTATCAATTGAAACAATACCACCACGCACTATTTCAGCCATATAAGCACCGGTATTCAAAGAAACTACTAAAATACCTGCTGTAATAAAATGCATGTCGATACCAAATGCTATATCCAATCCGTAGAAGACAACCATCGCTTGTACAATCATTGGTGTACCACGGAAGAATTCAACATAGCATGTTAGTATAAAATTAATCAGCTTTAAACTGTAGAACTTTACACCTTTTTTACGAACCGGAATGGTATGCATAATCCCGATGAAAAATCCGATAAATGCACCAATAATTGTACTAATACTCGAAATCAATAAGGTATAATACGCACCTCGTAAAAACATTTGCCAGTTGTTCTCTACAATAGAGATAATCCATTCAAGACTCATGATGTTCCTCCTAACAACATAGTGTTGCTTGTTTCTTCTTTATAATCCTAGCTAACTACCATCATAAACACGATTGTTCTACCATTTTATGAAATGTTTAGCTAAGACATTATCATTATTTAGAGAGGTTCTCATTGAATAATGATGAAATGACATTGCACGGACTAGCAAAGAGTCCGTGCATCCATGTTATTGTGCTGCCGGTTGTTGCTGAATTGCTTCTTCCATCATTGTTTGGCGATCATCTTCTGAAATTCCTTTTAAAATTTCATTGATTTTGTCAAGATTTGCCTCGCCTTTACGTAAACCAACTGCGATGGATGTGTTAGAAGGATCTGTATCAAAGCCTTCTTCAAACGCTACATATGCGAATTTATCATTAGCTGCTGCAGCTGAAATACCTTCTGGACGTTCTGCTACATAGCCATCAATTTTACCAGCCTCTAGTGCTACACGCATTGCTGGGAAGTTATCCATAGCAGTTTGCTTTTGCACATCTTTGATTTGGTCAATCACATTGTAGTTTGAAGTGTTTAATTGTGAAGTAATTTTAGCACCGGAGAAATCCTGAATTGATTTTGCTTTTTCATATTTACTCCCTTTTTTAATAACCATTACAAAATCAGAAGTATAGTAGTTTTCAGTGAAATCAATCGTTTGCTTACGTTCCTCAGTAGGAGACATCCCAGCAATAATAGCATCAATTTTATTGGATTGAAGTGCTGGCACTAATCCATCCCATTCCATTTTGACAATCACTAATTCTTTTCCTAAACCTTCAGCGATTTTTTTGGCCATTTGAACATCATAGCCACCTGCATACTCTGCATTATCTGCAATTTTCACTGCGCCATTTGCATCATTTTGCTGTGTCCAGTTGAATGGAGGATAACCTGCTTCCATCCCAATACGGAATTGCCCACCATCTTCTGATCCACCTGTATCAGCACCAGCATCTCCAGATTTACCCGAATCCTTTTTGTCCCCAGCACCACAAGCAGCTAGCACAATTGCCGTCATAATAGAGATCATTACTAACAACCATTTTCTTTTCATGAAAAACTCCCCTTTTCTGTAAAAAAATAAGACAACTGTACTAAAAAAGACCTAAGCTTTGAACTTAGGTCTTACCTTTAATTGACAGTTGCCCAAATCCTCACTATAATTTCCATGTTTCCGAGATAGCACAACCTAGTAAATGTGGAAAGCAACTTACTAGGACAGTCCTGCACTTATTCACTGCAGGCCCAGTATAAAAGTACGAGCTCCTTTTATACTTCGGCGATATTTCCTTCTCCATTGCGTCTTCGCTTGCTTGTACTCAACAATGGACTAATAAATACCGCGCCTCTACCTCACAACAAAATTAATGTGAGGTTTGTTTATTTAATTGATATCTAGATACTACTATAAAACGAACTTATTCGTCAAGATAATTTTATCATTTTTCTGATTAATGACAATATTAGGGTTTTATCTATCATAAATCCATTATTTACTTTTGCAATGTAAGCAAATATATTGAAGTTTTAATGAAAAAAATCGCAAATTATTATCATTGATAGTAATACTAATATTCCAAAAGTACCTTTAAGAACAATGGTGTTACCGTACAATGTTTTTATCCAATATGTTGAAGGTTCTATTCACTACTTTGGGGATTCTATCCCATCATTTTAGCATTTCTATCAGCTAATTCTATCCTGCATATAAAAGAAAAAGCCCTGCAAATCGCAGGGCTTTGGACATTAAGAATTTAATAATAAATCTTCTGGGTTTTCAAGTAATTCTTTTACTGTTTTAAGGAAGCCTACAGAATCTTTACCATCGATAATACGGTGGTCATAAGAAAGCGCTAGGTACATCATTGGGCGAATTTCTACTTCACCATTCACTTCAACCGGACGTTTTTTGATGGAGTGCATACCTAAGATACCAGCTTGTGTACCATTCATGATAGGTGTAGACATTAATGAACCAAATACACCACCATTTGTAATTGTGAATGAGCCACCTTGAAGATCTGCTAAACCTAATTTTTTGTCGCGAGCTTTTTTCGCTAGGTCTGCAATTGCATCTTCAATTTCAGCAAAGTTTTTACGGTCAGCATCACGTACAACTGGTACCACTAAACCTTCTTCTGTCGATACAGCTACACCAATATCAAAGAAGTTGTTTAAGTGAATTTCGTCACCAACGATTTGTGCGTTCACATATGGGTATTTTTTAAGTGCTGCTACTACTGCTTTTGTGAAGAATGACATGAAACCAAGTTTAGAGCCTGTTGACTCGAAGAATTGGTCTTTTTTACGAGAACGTAAAGCCATAACATTTGTCATATCAACTTCGTTAAATGTAGTTAACATTGCAGTAGATTGTTTTACTTCAAGTAAACGTTTCGCAATTGTTTGGCGACGACGACTCATTTTTTCTACTGTTACACGTGATTCATCTACAGCTGCTACCGCTTTTGGCGCTGCTGGAGCTTGTGGTGCTGCTACTGGAGCTGTCCCATGAGCTACCACGTCTTGGACACGTACACGACCTTGTGGGTCTACTGGAGATACAGCAGCAAGATCAATACCTTTTTCGCGAGCAAGTTTACGTGCTGCTGGAGATGCGATTACACGCTCACCAGAAGTTTCTTCCACAACCGGAGCTGCTGCAACTGGGGCAGGTGCTGCTTGTGGTACTACTTGCGCTGGTGTTGCTTCTGCTGGAGCAGCTGGAGCTGGTGCTGCACCTTCGCCTGCTTCTACAACTGCGATCACTTGACCAACAAGTACAGTATCGCCTTCCTCAGCTAAAATTTGTGTTAAGACACCTGCTTCTTCGGAAATAATTTCAGCGTTTACTTTATCTGTTTCAAGTTCAACGATGAATTCACCTTTCTCAACGCGATCGCCCACTTTTTTTACCCATTGTGCGATACTTCCTTCTGTAATCGATTCTGCTAATTCAGGGACTTTAATTTCAGCCACTTTCATTTCCTCCTTTAATTAACGTGCATAATGCACATAGAAGGGCCACTCGCCTAAGCAAGCAGCCCGGCTTCAAAAATTAATATATGATTATTTAACCTTTACAGGCTCAGCAACCGCTTCTTCTACAACTGCGGCTTGAGCAGCTTTATGAGAATCAGCATCACCTTCTGAAGTAGAGCTCATTGCAGGGCGACCTACATAACGAAGCTTTTTACCTTCTGAAAGTTCATAAAGTGTTTCTAATGCATAATTCCAAGTACCTTGGTTTTTCGGTTCTTCCTGTACCCATACTACTTCTTTAACATTCGGATACTTAGCAATAATACCAGCAACTTGCTCTTTTGGGAATGGGTAAAGTTGTTCTACACGAATAATGTGTAAGTGGTCGAAACCTTCACCGTCTTTAATACGGTCTGCAATGTCGATCATTACTTTACCAGTACCAAGTACAATACGCTCTACAGCTTCTGGTTTTGAACCTAGACCTGGTTGTTCAATTACTTCTTGGAATGAACCATTTGCTAATTGCTCAGCATTCGCTGCAGCTAATGGGTGACGAAGTAGGTATTTAGGTGATACAACCACAAGTGGACGAACGCCTTCAGTTCCTAGCAACGCTGCTTGACGACGTAATAAGTGGTAGTAGTTACCTGCATTTGAGCAGTTTGCTACGAACCAGTTATTTTCTGCTGACATTTGTAAATAACGTTCCATACGGCTTGAAGAGTGCTCTGGACCTTGGCCTTCATAACCATGAGGTAAAAGAATGACTAAACCGGATTTTTGACCCCATTTAGCACGTGCACCTGAAATAAAGTTATCGAACATAACTTGTGCCATATTAGCAAAGTCACCAAATTGAGCTTCCCAAACTGATAGTACATGGCCATTTTCTAAATTATACCCATATTCAAAGCCTACTACCCCAGCTTCTGTCAGTGGAGAGTTGTGTACTGTAAATGAAGCATTTGCACCAGAAATATGGTGAAGTGGTGTAAATACATTACCATTGTTTTTATCATGTAATACTAAGTGACGTTGCGAGAACGTACCACGCTGTGCATCCTGTCCTGTAAAGCGAACTGGTGTGCCATCTTGAATAATCGTAGCATAGGCTAAAGTTTCAGCATGACCCCAATCAATTTTTGCAGAAGCAAATGCTTCACGACGTTTCTCTAAAATCTTACCAAGTTTTTTCTGTGGCTCGAACTTTTCTTCAAACACTAAAAGCTCTTCATTTATTTTTTCCAGACGCTCTGCACCAACTGCTGTATCAATTTGTGGGAACTCTACCTTTAATTCTTCAGGCATTTCTAAATGTTTATGCTCATCTTTAGCAGCCATTTCTTTAACATGATCATAAGAAGCTTGCATTTCTGCGTAAATTGCTGTATCTAATGTCGCTACATCATCTGCCGAAACAACACCCTCTGCTACTAATTGTGCGCCATATAAAGCACGAACAGTTTCATGTTTAGCCACTAATTTATATGTTTCTGGGTTTGTTACAGTTGGATCATCTGTTTCATTGTGACCGTGACGACGGTAACCAATTAAGTCAACGATAATATCTTTACCGAATTTTTGACGGTAGCTAGCTGCAAAACGACCAACTAATGATACAGCCTCAGGACTATCTGCATTCACATGGATAACTGGTACTTCATAACCTTTTGCTGGGTCAGAAGAATAAACAGATGAACGAGAATCTTGTTGTTCAGTTGTAAATCCAATCATATTGTTAGCAATGATGTGAATTGTACCACCAGTTGTGAACCCTTCCGTTTTCGCAAAGTTAAGAACTTCTGTTACAATCCCTTGACCTGGGAATGCAGCATCACCATGTACAAGAATACCTAATCCTTTTGTACGGTTAAAAATTGCTTGACCTGGCTTAGACGTATCATCTTGAGCCGCACGAGTAGAACCTAAAACAACTGGGTTTCCTACTTCTAAGTGTGAAGGGTTGTAAGCAAGTTTAACGTTCATACCAGATTCGCGATTGTAAGAAGCACCCATGTGGTATTTTACATCACCTGTCCAACCTTTAGTGATTTCAAGTCGACCATCTTCTGGTAAAAATAATTCATTGGAAACATGTGCAAAATCAGAGAACATCATGTCATATGGTTTATTTAAAATATGTGTTAATACATTTAAACGGCCACGGTGTGCCATACCAATACGCACTTTTTCTACATTATTTGCTTCTGCTGTTTTTAAAATTTCATCAAATAAAACGATTTGTGTATCTAAACCTTCACCTGAGAAACGCTTTTGACCAACGAAAGTTTTATGAATAAACTTCTCAAAATTTTCAACACGTGTTAAGCGATCTAATAATGCTTTTTTCTCATCAGAAGATAATGCTTGTTTAAATGAACCTGTTTCAATTTGTGCTTGAATCCAATCACGTTCTTCTGTTGCTGCGATGTGATTATATTCAAATGCCACTTTATCTGTATAAACAGATTTTAAGTAATCAATTGCATCCTTACCATTTTTCACGTTTGCTGGCACATCTTTGAAGAAGATAGCTGCAGGAATTTCAGCTAAATCTGCAGCGCTTAGATTGAACGCGCTTTCTTCAATTTGAGCTGTTTGTAGTTCACGGTTTTTCAAAGGATAAATATCTGCCGCCAAATGACCTTGCGTACGGATTGCATCTGCTAATCTCACAGCTGCTAATACTTTTTTGTAATCGCCAGCAGGAGCCGCTGTGCTATTAGCTACCGCTACTTCACCTTCTACTACTACTGGTGCACCAAATTGTTGGAATAATAATACTAACTCCGGTTCTACTTCTTCAGGAGACTGTAAGAATAAGTCGTATTGCTCCATCACATATCCTAGGTTAGGACCAGAGAAAGCTGACCATGGAGAACTTACAGTTGTAACGTTGTTCGACATGAAAAATGACCTCCAAATTTTGCCTTTCGGCAGTTCCATTAATTAAATTACAATTAATTATATAATATTTTTCCGTTCTTTTAAAGGACGTTTGACACAACTTATCCATATTTTAAAGAACGTTTTTTCCATCTCAATCTTACTACTCTTCACAAAAAATACAACTCTTTTTAGGAAATTAAGCAATTTTTTTCGCGAAGGCTAAAATAATTTAATAAAGCGTGAATTTTTCTTAATATTTTAGCGGGAATTTAATGAAGAAAACGGTTCCAATATTTATCTCACTCTTGACTTCCACAGAACCATTATATTTTTCAAGCAACATTTTTGTGATACTAAGTCCTAAGCCTGTACCGCCTTTTTGACGATTTCTAGCCTCATCAATCCGATAAAATCGATCAAAAATGAATGGTATATTTTCTTGTGCTATACCAATTCCATTATCTTCTATTTTTAAAAGCGCCTCATTTCCAGCGACTGATAATGTAATTTGAATCTCCGGAATTTTTTCACAATAGCGAATGGCGTTCTCAACTAAATTACGAACTATTTGACTTAGTGCATTTTCTGTTATAAATAATAGACCTATTTCTCCATTTTTAGACAACGTTATTCGAGCTTCTGGATGAAGACGCTCCATTTCTCCTATAACAACTTCAATAACAGCTACTGCGTCAGCCTTGCTCATATTATCCTTTTCTTCACGACGTGCAAGTTCTAGTAATTCTTCAATCATTTTACGAATCCGTGCAATTTCGGTTAGTGAAGTATCAATCGATTCCTTTAAAATTTCCGGATCATCCTTCCCCCACCTTTTCAGCAGAGAGAGATGTCCTTCGATAGCCTGAATAGGCGTACGTAGCTCATGGGAAGCATCTGCAACAAATTGTTGCTGCTGAGTAAACGAAATTTGCAGTTCATTCATCATCGCATTATACATTTTTAATAGATCACCTATCTCATCATGAGATGTGTATGTTAATTGAATTGGTTCATTAAATCCTTTATCCATTACGTTTTTCATGGATGAACGCAAAGCATGTAGGGGCTTCATCAAATAACTGGCTAGATAATAACCAATTGAAGCCGATAATACTAAAGCTCCTAAGCCTGCTATTAGCATGGCAGTCAATAAATAATGCATCAACGACTGGAATCCTGATAATGGATGAATCACCTGAATGTATCCACGAAAGAAACCGAGCTGAATCGGTTTATTAATAACATAAACATCCTTTTTATCAATTGTCATTTCAACAATTTCCCCCATTTGCGTAAGAGGAGCAGTCTGTGAAGGATTATTAACCCCTGAAGTATTAACAATACGTAAAACCTCTATTTTATCTAAATTAAACAATATTACTGTTTGATCACTGGAATTTAAAAGCCCGATGTTTTGTTGAATTTGCTGAATGGTCAGATTGGGTCCTTGTGATTCAAAAAAAGACACCACATCATAGCTTGTCCGTTGAATTTTAAGTTGCTCATCATTTAATAGCCATGTATGCAATGAAATATAAACGACTATACAAATGATTGTAAAGCTAAAAAAGATAACAGCACTAGACGTAAACATCCATTTTCTTTGCAATGATTGATTGACAAAAATCTCTCTCAATTTTTTCATTCTCGCATCACATACCCTACCCCACGAACGGTTTCAATATAGGCATTCATATCACCTGGTAGTTTTGTTCGTAAATGCCGTATGTATACATCTACAACATTTGTTTCAATATCAGTTTCATAACCCCAAACAGAAGTTAAAATTAGCTCTCGCGTACAAACTCTATTTTTATGTTCCATTAATAATTTCAGTAAATCATATTCTGTTTTCGTTAAATCAAGCCTTTTTCCTTGTACAAGTACTTCGTAGGCTGCTACATCAATGATAATATCGCGAAATTGTAGTGCCTCACCGTTTTGCTCGTCTGGTGTTACACGGCGCAAAATTGTTCGAATCCTAGCTAGTAATTCTTCAATAGCAAATGGTTTAACAATGTAGTCATCTGCTCCTGCATCTAAACCTGCTACACGATCCATCACAGCGTCACGTGCCGTTAGCAAAATAATTGGTACATTTGACTGCGTTCGTATGCGCCGACAAATTTCAATACCATTTATGCCTGGAAGCATGACATCTAATAAAAGAACATCAACATCCTCAGATGAAGCAAGAGCTAATCCTTCACGTCCATCAAAAGTGACCAACACATCATAGCCCTCATGCTTTAACTCTAGCTCTACAAAGCGAGCGATATGTTTTTCATCTTCCACTAAAAGTATCTTTTTAGGCATTTTTCCACCTTCTATTCTAATATGGTGATAAGGAATTCTTCCTTATCATGTTATAGCATAACATCAAATAAAAAGTCTGTACCACAAGCAAATACTTGTTTGTACAGACTTTATTTAATGTGCTTCTGTAATATAAAGTTTATTTTTTCCAAATTCTTTCGCTTTATAGAGCGCCTGATCCGCTAAATCCAGTAATTCATCTAAATTTTTTCCATGATCAGGATAATACGCAACACCGATCGAAGCAGTCGGGGCAAAATAATTATTTTCAATAATCCAACCTTTTTTTAGTTCTTCTCGGATGCGCTGAATAATATGCATCATTTGTGCTTTTCGCTTTTCATTATCCCTAGTTAACCCTGTTAGAATGACAATAAATTCATCGCCACCAATACGAATCACTAAATCATGGCTTCTGACAGAGTTGACTAAAACTTGCCCAAACTTTCGGATAAAGTCATCCCCGGTATCATGACCATAATGATCATTTACATCCTTAAAGTCATCTCCATCAATATAAAGCATCGCCAAACAATTAGTCGTCTCTTGTGCTTCTGCCAGTAGCTTTGGAAACTCCTTTAATAAATAACGTCGGTTGGGTAGCTGTGTTAACGTATCATGATAGGCTAAGTATAATAAATCGTTCTCCCGCTCTTTTCGATGCGTAATTTCACGAGATACCATCATAATTTGGGAAACTTTTTCTCGTTCAGGATCATGTACAACGGTTACGTTTCCTTCTGTCCAAACAGGTGTACCATCCTTGGCCTTGAGTAAAAGCTCAAATTGTGTATCTGTTAGTCCAGAATAATTATTTAAGAATGTTTGCCAAGCCATTTTACTTTCCTCATCGACAATATCACTGTAAAACTGACCCTGTAAATCTACATTTTCATAGCCTAAGAAAACCCTATAGGACGGTGAAGCATAAATAATAATACCATCCTCGTTAGTTATAACAATCAAGTCATTTGTATTTTCAGTTATTAGACGAAATGTGCGTTCAATATTTTTTAATTCCGTTAACATTCTTTTCTTGTCCGTAATATCATAGTTAATGGATAAATATTGTTCTGTCCTGCCAACTTCATTTTTTAACGGAACAATTGCTGCTTCTACCCAATAATCTGCATGATATTTTGTACGGTAGCACAGTTCTCCTCGCCAGATGTCCCCCGCCTCAAGCGTTTCATTAATTAAGTGCATTAAATCCTCTGTATGGTAACTAGGTTCGATTAATGTATAAGGTTTACCTATAAGCTCCTCCGCCGTATAGCCTGACGCATTTAAAAATAGATCATTTACTTCAATTATTATGCCATCAACATCCCATATAGCAATGGCCGTCGCAGAGTTTAACGCAGCCTTAAAAACTTCTAAGCCATGCGATTTTAAACGTAATTCTGCTTTTTGCTCAGTAAATTGTGTGAAATCCTGCATAATAAGAAAAATCGCAAATGAATTATCTCCTTGCATAACAGGAGAAAGTGACATTAAATAGAAGCGCTCTTTTTTATCCAATGTATGGAGCTTGATAAGTTTCTCCCCAATATTTTCGCCCATTGCTGCTCTTTGTAGAAAAGTTTGAATGTTTTCCCTCTCATCATTAGGAACAATTGGTAAATCAACAAACAATTTCCTTTTTACGGCATCGTTATCTAATCCAAAGTCTTCCATAAAGCTCGGGTTTACTTCATAAACTGCCCCTTCTGCAGATAGTATGACAGTTGAGAAAAAGGCATGGTCAAACATTGAGCGCATAAATAAAAACTTATCCTCAATATTACGGTCATAGAGAATCTCTTTTGTAATGGCTAAAATATAGTCGTCGCCCTTGTATGTAAGCGGACGAACAGATGTCTCATATTTTCGAATCTCCGATTTATAATAAGCATAATCCACATAATCGATTTGAGTATGCTTCATAATGGCTTGATGATAAAATTCCTGAATAATTGAAAAATTGTGACTTGAGGTAATGGTAGAAAGCATTTTCCCAATTGCCTTATCTGATAATAAAGCTTGAGCTGCTTGATTTAAGCGAATATATTGATAATCGTCTCCTACCTTTTTCATTAGAAAGACAAAATCCTTGCCAATAAATAATTCATTAAATAATTCTTCGCTTAAAAGATACTCCATGCTGTCACCCCCATAAGTCGTTGAAGTTGTAAAAGAATTATTATATTAATGTTTATTTATACAAAAAAATCAATAATACTATTATAACATATTTTAAAAGAAATACTTCTTTTGAATTACAGATATTATATCCTTTTTAGGGTATTTTTTGATAGTTTACCTCTTTTCAAGAAATTAAATAATACAAAAGAAATAGAATGACTATTGTAGCTTAGTAAAAATTGAGATGATAGACTTAATATTCCTAAATAATTTTCATACAAAATTAAGTATTTATAACATAATTTACTTTTCAGAATTGACTGACTATTAAACTTAATTTTTGTTTTAGCGAGTAAAATGATTGCATTAAACAGTAGAATTGTTATATTATATTAAAAAAACTAGCCTTTTTTCGGTATGGTCGAAAATCAGTAAGACAGCGGGAAATTATGGTTATCATAGTTATAACGTCTAGTTCTTTGGGTTTTAATTCCAGTACGAATTTTAGTTTTCTTCTTTATGTTTCAACGGAATTGTTTTAACTACCCTAGTAAAGGAGGCGTTTCGTATGCTTAAACATCGAGACCTACATGAATGTACAGAGCTTTATGAGCTATTATCACACCCTTCTGTTTTCCCATTTGTTCGTCAAAAAGCCACATCTGCTGATGAATATTGGTTTATGACAAAACAACTGATTGAAGAAGAAGCGAAGGGACTCGCTATTTCTAGGACCATTACTGATGATTGGGGTCAACCAATCGGCACCATCAGCATTCATGATGTTGAGGAAGGTGCAGGCTTTTTAGGAACGTGGATTGGACTTCCTTATCAAGGCAAAGGTTATAATCAAAAAGCAAAGATGCTATTTTTAAACGAATTATTTTACGACTATAATTTTCACACGGTGTTTCTCCGTATACGTGTTGAAAATAAAAAATCACAACGTGCAGCTTTAAAGTTACCTTATGTCGTAAGTGCAAACGAATGCCATCCTACATTATTATCGCAGGTTAACAGTGGTGAAGCGCAATTTAATTTATATAAAATCCCGAAAGACTTGTTCTATTTGACAACAGCTAACGAAATGCTAGAGGGCGAAGAACAAGCAATGTAACTAAAAAATAATTTCTTCAAAATAAGCTATGTGTTCTGTCATATTGACTAGCACATAGCTTTTTTAGTGATTATTGCATAAGTTATGTCGGTTCTATCAATCCATAACCTAACGGCTACTTTTTATAGTGCAAAATTAATTCTGCCATTTCTTTTGGCGTTTTTGGTCTTTGTGTTTTTTTCATAGTTGCTACCATGTCCTCTTTACGCTCAGTCAAATCATGCACTGATTTTTTAAAGGATTCCTTTGTCAGTTCTTCCTCTTCTAAAACCTCTGCATAGCCTTGTCTTTTAAATAAATTCGCATTTAAAATTTGATCACCACGGCTCTTTTGCGCAGATAACGGCACCAATAACATCGGCTTATGAAGTGCTAAAAATTCGAAAATAGAATTGGAACCTGCACGTGAGACGATAAAGTCTGCTGCATGTAATAAATCTGGTAATTCTGTTGTTACATATTCAAATTGCTTATACCCTGGCATAGACGCTAATGTCTCATCAAAATTGCCCTTACCGCACAAATGAATAATTTGAAATTGCTTGACAAGCTCTGGTAAATTTTGACGCAATGCATCATTTAAGACAACCGAACCTAAGCTTCCCCCCATCACAAGTAAAACGGGTTTTAATGTAGTAAAGCCGCAAAATGATAATCCCTTTGCCCGCTCCCCCTTAAATAGCTCTTGGCGAATGATAGAACCAGTACAAGTCGCCTTTTCCTTTGGCAGATGCTGTAAAGTCTCTTCAAAAATAGTAAAGATATGAGAGGCAAATGGCAAGGCAATTTTATTGGCCAACCCTGGTGTCACATCCGACTCATGAATAACCACTGGAACGCCAGCAAGTTTCGCCGCCATCACTACGGGGACAGAAACAAATCCACCCTTTGAAAAGATCACTTGCGGTTTCACTTTTTTGATAATACGAAAAGCCTGCATTATCCCAGCAAGCACTTTAAACGGGTCTGTAAAATTCTTCATTGAAAAATAACGACGCAATTTCCCACTTGAAATTCCGTAAAACGGAATGCTAGGAAATGCTTCGCCTATTAATTCCTTTTCAATGCCCTGCTCTGAGCCAATATAGTGGACATCATAACCTAGTTCTTGTAAAGAAGGGAGTATCGCCTGATTGAGTGATACATGACCAGCTGTCCCTCCACCGGTTAAAATGATTGTTTGTTGTTTCACTTAAATTCTCCTATTCCTTAAAAGCCATAGTAGCATCACTACTTATTGTTTACAGTCTTTTATTTTACTATATGCAGATGAAAAGATATAGATGAAGCTTTTAATTTTTCAGCTTTTCCCCATTGAAATAGGCTATATTAATACTTACATTAAAATAAACACAGCTAAAATCATCTTTAATGAATTTGATAAAAAGATGAAATATACTCGGACAGACATTTAGTTATGTCAGCTTTTAATGGTACAATAGCATTAAAAAAGATAGAAAGGTTTTACTATGAAAATAATTGATTTAACGCATACGATAACTGAAAATATGCCAGTCTATCCTGGTACAGATCAGCCTTCATTAAAAATCATTTGCAATCACGAAAGTGACGGATTTAAAGAGACCTCCCTAACTATGGCTTCTCATACAGGCACGCACATGGATGCACCGAATCATATATTTGCAGATAGAACTACACTTGATAACCTACCAGTCGAACAATTTATAGGTTCTGCGTTAGTTATTGATTGTAGCGACTTACAGCAAGGAAAAGAAATTTCGATGAATCAAATTAATGCGGTAAAAGAGAAGGCTGATCAAGCGGATTTTTTATTATTTTTTACTGGATGGGACCAATACTGGGGCACACCTACTTATTTCGGAAACTATCCATATTTGACAGAAGAAGTCGCAGATTACTTAATACAAAGCAAGAAAAAAGGTGTTGGAATTGACGTAATTAGCATTGACTCGATGTCAGATGCTAAATTAACAATTCATAAAAAGGTTTTAGCTGACAACGATTTTATTATTGTTGAAAATCTAACGAGACTTGGTGAAATTGGTGATGGACTATTCACATTCTGTGCTCTGCCCATTAAATTTAAAAATGCTGATGGTGCCCCTGTACGAGCGGTTGCCATATTGAGTGATTAGTTATCGAGTGATAAAAACACTGCTAGATAAAAAAAGAATTTGCTTTAAATATAGGAAACGGACCCTTTTGCAAATTGACTTTTTATGTTTTTCAAATCTAACAAATTAATAGATCAATATAAAAAAAGATGTCCTATAAGTCATTTTCTACTTATAGGACGTCTTTCTATGAAGCTATTTCATTGTAAACATTATTTTTGAATAAATTGTTGTGTCCAGTAGTTACCTGCTTTCACGTAGCCAACACCAATATGTGTAAAGCTGCCGTTTAAGATATTCGCACGGTGACCTGGTGAATCCATCCAAGCTTGTACGACTTCTTGAGGTGAACGTTGACCTTGTGCAATATTTTCCCCTGCACTCTTATAGCTAATACCTAATGCTTTCATACGATCAAATGGTGAACCAAATGTTGGGCTTGTATGTGAAAAATAATTTTTAGTTTGCATATCTTGTGATTTTTCACGTGCAGCTGCCATTAATTTATCATCCGTTTGTAGTGGCGCTAATCCAGCCTTCGTACGCTCAGCATTTGTTAATTTTACAACCTCTTGCTCAAAAGCACTAACATCTGAAGTAGTTGTTGTTGGTGTAGATTGAGTTGGTGCAGTTGTTGTATTGTCTTTTTGTGTTGTTTGCGTATTGTTAGTCGTTGTTTGTGTATCATTGTTTGTTGCTTGTGTATTGTTATTGTTATTCTTTGATGTTTCGTTATTCGTTGGTTTTTCTTTTGATGGAGCTGATTGTTGTGGTAATTTTATTTGCCATTTATGATTTGACCATTGATTTTGATTTGACCAATTATAGTGATAAACATTTTGACAATTAGAATTTTGTTGTACTGCGTTCTCCTCTGTAGTATTTGCTGCAGCCGAAGCGATTTGAATTGGAGCTGCTACTAAAAATGTTGCAAAAATTGCAGTTAGTGATTTTTTCATTTTGCAATTCCTCCTTCTCTGTCACTAATCGTAAGGGAGGATTTCAAAAAAAATTTTACCAGCATCTGTTAACATCACCATCAGAGATATGAATCCGTATAAAATAGGGGTTTTTTTGCTATAATTTTTAGCAAGTTCCACCAGTCTATGAAATACTTACGTTTTAAATAGGGTTGACACCCTTCAAAAGCTAGTGAATAGTTTCAATATTTTAATAACATAACTCTAAAACCTACTAATAATTTTATCAAAATATTACCTTTTATCGATGAAGGTAGAGGCGCTACAGTTATCTGATGCCAAAAAAAATCTGCCATTCTTACTAAAAAAGACAATTACAACATCTATTTTAGTAGGAAGCACAGATATGATTTTTTTTTTTAGATTCAGTGGGCGTTCGTACTCTAACTAAGATTTTGAAGAGGAGCTTCTAATAGGCTTAAAAAATCAAGACGCAAAGATGCTGGGGCGTCATGATTACTTGTTTACTAAATACCAATAACGTTTACATCCCCTACATTTTCTCCAATGATAACTAATTTCGCTGGCATTTTTACGTATTCAGGGAGCCATTGGACCATCCCATATGCATATTGAAATAACATAGGATTTCTTACACCTTCAATTGGTACATACCCTTTCATACGATAGATCGTGTCAGGCAATGAACGAACCCAATTCTCAAATTGCTGTTGCGTGAAGTCTATGCCCTTAAATTCAATTAATCGTGATCCCAGATGCATAGCTGCAATCGGTGATTTTAAGATATCACTTTTGTCCACTTGTGCAGTTGCCTTTAAATCTTCTAAGAGACGTAACGGTACACGGCCATTTGTTGTTTGTAAGATAAAAGCATGAGGATTATAGCCCTGTAGCTCATAAACTACACGAGCCTGCTCCTCCTCTGTTAATAAATCCGTTTTGTTGGCCAATAAAAGATGGGCATGACGGATTTGCTCCATAAATAAAGAGCGAACTTGTGGTGTTAACGTCTCACGATTCAACCAAAGCTTTGAATCGGCGACAGTGACAATTCCCTTCACATTCAATTTTTCAGCAAATAATGGCGAATAGACGGCATCTAATGCTTCTACAGGATGTGCAGCACCTGTTGTTTCAATAATTAGTACATCAAACTCGTTATCCATTAATAGTGATTGAATTTGTGCCTCTGTTTTTTCTGCACCAGAACAGCAGATACAGCCCTCTAGCATCTCTTTCAACGGAATATCCTTCTCAACAGCCTGTGAATCAAAAGGTAGCTTCCCGAGCTCATTCATTATAACTGCTGGCTTTAAGTGTTTTTCCTTCAATTGTCGTATTACATCTGTTAGCATGGAAGTTTTTCCACTACCTAAAAAACCACTAAATAAATAAACATCCTTCACAATTTTTACCTCCCATAAAAAAAGCTGTCGCACAGATCGTTTATAACGATTGCTGCGACAGCTACTTCTTTAGTTTGTAGTTTCCTCATTTTTGGCTGGTGTTCCAGTAAGCAGTTCTTTTGCTTTTAATAATTGTGGATCATCTGCTTTTATTTTTGCACGTAATGCATCCATTAAAGCATACGTCGTATCCCCAGTTAAAATGCCCGTTTCTTCCAGTCCGCTTGTTTCTTGCAGTTTTTTCACTGCACGTTCTGTATACTGATCGAAACTACCATCTACTTTCCCAGGCTCATATCCAAGAACCTCTAGCATCTCTTCTGCCGCTTTTACAGAGTCAGACTGTAAGCCCTCTTTCATTTCAAGAGCTGGATCAAGATATGGTAATGATGCATAGGACGGATATGGTACTTTGACATCTGGTTCAATCCCTTTTTCATTAATCCAGTTACCGTTTGGTGTTAACCATTTGCCTGTTGTAAATTTAAGATTTGAACCATCTTTTAGTGGTGTAACATTTTGTACAGTCCCCTTACCAAACGATGTCTCACCAACAACTTTAGCACCAACAGATTCCTTTAAAGCACCTGCTAATATTTCAGAAGCTGAGGCACTGCCACTATCGACAAGAACAGTTACAGGTAGATTGTATTTCTCACCTGCAATAGCATTTGTGATTTTTGGCTCCTCATCTTTTTGTTGTACTTGAACGATTGGTTTACCCTCCGGCACAAATAAATTAGAAATTTCTATTGCGGCCTCTAGATAACCACCAGGGTTTTGACGTAAATCTAAGACAATCCCCTTCATGCCTTTTCCTTTATACTCTACAAGCATTTTTTCAAGCTCTTTAGCCGTGTTTTGACTAAATGAAGTTATTTGGATATGTGCAATATTACCATCAAGCATCTCACCATATACGGTTTCAACTGGAATATCATCGCGAATAATTGTCATTTTAATAGGCTCTGTTTTATCGCCACGTTTTACGGTTATTTTCACAGGTGTCCCTTTTTCACCACGAATAAGGGCTACAGCCTCTGAAGCACTAAATCCTTGAATGCTTTTCCCATCTACCGTTAAAATTATATCTTTTGGTAATAATCCTGCCTTTTCAGCTGGAGAATTTTTGATAGGTGACACAACTGTAATAAAACCATTACGCTCTTGAATTTCCGCACCAATTCCTTGGAAGCTAGAAGATAATCCAGAATTAAATTGGTCTGCTTCTTCTTTCACCATAAAATCAGAATACGGATCATCCAACGCATCAAACATGCCGTTAATAGCACCATTGACTACTTTTTCATCATCAATATCTTTATAATAATTTTTTTTAAGTAAATCAAAGGCCTCATATAACTTTGAAAATTCCGCACGTTCAATCGGTACTTTTACTTCCACTACTTTCTTCTCGCCGAACGTTAACGCAAAAATAGTTAAGCCCGCAGTAATAAGGATTGTAAAGAACATCAGCATGATAAATCTAAACGGTTTTAATTGTATAAATCGCCCTGCAGGTTTTACCTCGTCCTGAGTTTGCTCTTGCTGCAGTTCTATACTATCTTTTTTCTGTTCATCCATCTTGATTGTCACCACTCTCATATACACTAACTTGTTGTCACACTATTACCATCTTAACAGGTTATAGAGAAGACGAAAAGAAAAAGACAGTCAAAATTCGTGACAGTTCTTAACTATTCCCCTATATCTTCAGCTACTTCCAATTATGTATAAACGTTTCTTCTGATTACCATATAGAGAAAGATGTCATAGAGGCTTTACCTAGACACCTCTCTCCTCTGCTAAGTTAAGGTATATAATGGTACTGCTTTTCTATTTTACTCGATTCTTAGAAGCAGTCAACTATATACACATAGAATATTAGAATTCAATTGCTTACTTAGGCATCTTTTTCATCTAACAGCTTGATTTAGTTTATGTTCTTCGATTAAGTCAATGTTTTTACCGTTAGTGGTATAATTCTGTAAATAAGAACCGATATTAGCATACATTTCAACATTTTGTAACTCTGATATAGGTAGCCATTTAACATCGATTTGATTCGAATCTGGATTTTCTGGAAATTTTGGAGTCGTGTGATTTATTATTTTGCATTCAAACATCATAACTAATGTATGTATTTTTCCAAACTTTTCAAGATTAAGATGTGGTGTATATTCATAAACAAAGGCTAAAGGACCTACTTCTACATCTATACATGCTTCTTCTTTGGCTTCTCTTTTAACTGCATCAGTAATAGATTCATTTGGTTCTGTTCCACCAGCAGGTAAATCATAGACGATACCTCTTATCGGGTCATTATATACTGTTAATAATATATTATTATTTTCTATGATAATTGCACCTGCTCGTACTCTGATATGAAACTGCATTTAATAACCCCCTAATATTTAAAAAAGTTACATTATATCGATGAAAATGCACTTGATTAGTTTATATAATTCAACGTTCAATAATAAAATCCTTTAATTGTCCTTCTTCAACTAAACTGCTCCTTTAGTTGAATAAGAAAAAAGAGCTGTCGAGACAGCTCAATATCTTCAAGTAAAGCTACCCGTTAGCCATCCATGTAGCGCAAAAACCAGCGCTACACCACAGAAGATGAAAATGTACTCAGAACGGGTATTGAATACTACGGCTGGGAGAGGAAGGTCGATAAACTATGGTGCCTTGAGCCCTT
>Ga0213821_1000642_pt1 | contig 19733 bp, 16 predicted proteins | sample MC6MC0909MG_FD_179894 | JGI IMG/M metagenome (GOLD analysis project Ga0213821, IMG submission 179894) | Enriched soil aggregate microbial communities from Iowa State University, Ames, United States - MC6-MC0909-MG | ecosystem: Environmental > Terrestrial > Soil > Unclassified | place: USA: Iowa...
GACCATCATCAACGGGATGCTGGATGATCATTCGTTGAAGGTGGACACGGTGTGAGGTATCGGGGCTTGCGTTGAACGGGCTGGCCTCATCGCGGGCAAGCCCGCTCCTACAGGTTTGCCGCTGGCCAAATCGTGGGCAAGCCCGCTCTTACAGGTTTGCCGCTGGCCTGTAGGAGCGGGCTTGCCCGCGATGAGGCCAGTACTGGCGACCCAAAACACCAAGCTCCATCATTCAACTAGCCAGTCACTATCCCCCTCGACCAACACCCCATCGTGGTCCGTCCGATCGCCTTCGCGTGCGACCAATTTGCCCTCGATCTGATAGTTCGCCGAACCACTGGTGATCACCGCACCACAACTGATCCTGTCGCCCACTCGCGCAACAGCCTTGCCGTTGAAGGTGTAGTCGGCGCTGCCTGTTTCCACTATGCCAATGCCATGGATCGGGCAATCGTGGCGGTGGCCTACCAGGACGACGGGGTTCATGGTTGGTCTCCTTGGGCGGGGGCGGTGCGGGATTCGAGGTCCATTTCGGGAGGCCATTGGACTTTGGGGGCTAGTTGGTCGAATGGGTTTGTGGTGTCGTCACTGTTCCAGTCCACAGGGGCGTAGACGAAATTTGGAAGTGCTTCTGGACCTTTTTGCATGAAAAGTCTAGCAAGGGCCCAATAGCGTTTGCCTCGCTCTATGTCGTCAGTCAAAAATAGGCGATCGATCACTTCATCGGTGCCATGCCTGCGCACTGATATCATTACTTTCTCGATGATCCCACCATATCCAAGGGGAGCGTAAACTCGATAAACTTCGGCTGTCAGGTCATCCCAGTTGTAGGCGACAGGTTGGACGCCCCAGTGTTTGGTGTCGTAAGGGCGGGTGCAGTCAAATTGGTATCGATAGAAGTACACTTTTCGGCGATGTCTGTTAAAACGTATTGGCTGGTCGCGAGGGTAGCCAATGTCCAGGCGGATGTATGAGGGTGTCCAAATAAAGAGGGCGAGAGACACGAAAAACATGATAATAGACGGGTCTAAGCTTAGCCAAGACCATCTCAGGTCGAAAAAAATAAGATTGAGCATCAAAAGGGTGTTAGCTACTAATATTAGGCTCCCTCCGACTACGTATACTCCTCTGGTCTTGAGTAATTTGCTGGGTAGCTCTAAGTGGTTTTCATCAATGTGATTAGGCGGTGGGTCTATAAAGCCGGAAATTAGCTGTGGGTCGGGAGTCTTATGTGGGCCACAAAGGTCAAATTTCCATCCGAAATCGCGACGTGGCAAATTCATTCGTTACGCTCCTGGATTACAAGCTCAGCATAAGAGTCAGGCTGTCCCCGGTCCGGCCAATAACAGATGAACAGTGATGCGGCGAGAATGCTGGGTGCTCCAATGTAGGGTGTGAGTTCAACGCTGCCAATAAATTCTCTAGCGTTAGCGTCTGCTCCTAAAGGGTGAGAATTTCGGATCTCCTCGAAAGTTATGCTGCCAGATTTGTAGTCCGGAATTTTTGGTGGGAATGATGCGCTCAGATTGGTTGAGTTAGAAGTTCTGGTCGCGCGCGAAGGTACGAAAAAACTTTTATTCATGAGGAGTTCGCCGCCGGTTTGATTGGGCGCTTCGCCATCACCATGGCGATGAAATAGAAGTGTGATTTGATAACTTGAAATCGCTTCGGTGAACTTCGGAATTGAAACTCGAAATCTTAATCGTCTTGGTTTTTCAATATTAATCAACCCTCCGATTTTTGAGCTTTTCGAAGGGTCTACATGTTCTGATCGGAAGGCAACGGTTCCGCTGAGATCTAAGGTCGCAGCGTTTAGCTCTGCAAAGGCAATGTCGGCATATTCTGGAGAGTTCCAGTGAATAATGGGGGCTTCATTAGCCATCCCGAAAAAACAGCGTCTCACCCATTGCTCTAGTGCTGTTGACTCATTTTGCGCGGCATTCTTGTTGAAACCGTAAGCAACCAAGCCGAGAACTATGGCCCATCCTAATGCCCCAAATAATACGGGGTTGGAAACGCTTAGGATGGCAGAGATCGTACCGATGGCTGATGAGAGAGCGGCATACTGGTAGGATTTATTAGCTTGAATGTCACCATTTTCGTAACTTCGTTTCATTGCGAGCGAGGCTTGGATGGTGTCGAATAGTCCGCCAAGTGCACTGATGGTCGCACCTACCCTAATTACTACTTTTCCTGGGCTCACAAGGCTGTTGCTATTTGCCTTTATTGATGCTGCAATCCCTAGAGCCTCTAAGCCACCGCCAAGAAGGCCGAAGCTGGTGCCATAGAGCGCCAGCATGGCTTCGTCGGACTTCGGCCCAATGGTTTCTTCCGCTTTCTCCAAATTCTTGCCGAAGCTGTCGCTCAGTAAATACAACCCGCCCAGCGCGAGCAGCAACTCCCAACTTCCCGCCGCCCCCCTCAGCCCAGAAAAACTGCTTCGCACCATCTGCGACGCCTGCAGCGCGCTGATCCGTATCCCCTCAAGCATTTTCCGGGCGCTGGGCTCCAACGTGCCCGCCGCTACCCGTATGTCCACCAGGCTCATCTGCGCCGCATGACTGAGCTGGTTCACATTCTGGTTGACCTCTTTGAGCAGCCGCTCGTGCAGCACTTCTGCCTTGCCCTCGACCCACACGCTGACGTTGATCAGCGTATGCGCAACCTTGGGGTCGAGGACCGCAAGGCTCAACAAACCGCTCTGGATAATCGGTTGGACCTTGCGGGTTCCCATCTGGGCACCGGCTTTCAGTTCTTCGAGGCTAGGCATCATCCTGTCTCGCGCTTTGGCCAGCGTGGCGCTTGCCTTGTTTTGCAACTCCCGAAGGTGCGCGCTCTGCAGGGCGTAGTACTCGCCCAGCTTCATCTGTACCTGCAGTTCGACCAGGTGCACTCCGTTATAGAGGTACTGACTAGCGCTGTTCAGACGTCGCACGGCTTGCTGGATACCTGGGTCGAGCAGTGCCTGCAGGCGTTGACTGGCTGCATTCAATGCGCCCTGAGTTTCCGTGACCGCCTGTTTGAGCTGATTTCGCAGGTGAAGACGACCCTCGTCGCTGGTGATGACCTTGCTCAGCGCCGTATAGAGCTTGTCGCTGTCGTTCCAGTTGATGGGGTCGCTGGCGGAAAAACTGGGCTGCAGTGCCGCCAGTAGAAATTCATTGCGCAGTAACACGGCGCGGTACGGTGGGCTGTTCGGGTCCTGCAGCCACTTCAACCACAGCGCTTCGCTGGTGGACGCTGACGGCGGGCCGCGCTCGGCGCTGGTTGCAACCGCCTCGGTGATGCCGCCAGCCAGGCAACCGGCCATGGTCTTGCTGTAGGCGATGCCAGACTCACGATCATGGCCGTCATAGTCGTATTGCTCGATCAGCGTGAACGTCTGGCTTTGGCAGAGTTCGGCATAAGCTTTGGCGTTCTGGTCGATATAGGCCTGGAACTGGCGTTCCTGCCGATCGTATTCGGCCTGGAAGGCGGCACGCTGGGGCTCGTGGTAGCGCTGCTCAAGGCGCTCATCGCTTTGTTGCTCGCGCAGCGCGACGAGCCGCTGCCGCTCCACCTCGGGCGCAGCAAAGGTCGGTGCTCCATCACCTGTAGTGGGTGTTCCGAACGGCGCGACCTGCTGCGCGGCCCACTGCCTGTGCGTTACCCGGATGAGCTGCAGAATCTGTGATGTCTGGAACTGGTAGGCGCGCAGAGGGTCCTCGCGCCACGCCTGGCGCTTGACGAGCCAGTTCAGGCGCTGATGGTTGTACTCCTGCACCAGCCCGACCGTGTCATCCAGCACCACGGCTAGCACGCCCTGTTCCAGTTGGTGCCTGTTGATGGCGTTGACCACGAAGCCACGCAGGGCGGTTTGGCGCAACAGCCGGCTGTGAAAACCATGTGCACTGTCGAAGGGGGCGCAAAGCTGCTGGGCGTATTCAAAAACCTGCTTGTCTACCTGAAGGTTGTCTGGGGTCATCGCCAAGCCCAGCAGCTCTGGCTGCTCGTGCGCCTGTGACAAGTCCAGGCCCTCGAAACGCTGCGCAGGTGCCTGGCCGCGCTTGTACGCATCCAGCACGCTGCGCGGCCAGGCGTCACTGGAGAAGGCGAGCCAGGCCGAGCCGTAGGTTGCGGTGTCGAGGGTGAGAAAAGACGAGGGGATATCGTGGTTTTCGTTCACGCACCTGGGGGGCAGCGAAGGTGGTGGGCCGGGCGGTGGTTCGTAGGGGTTGAAGCGGCGCAGGTGGCCTTGGTCGGTGACCTCGTAGGCCTGCCAGATGCGCTGGTCGAGCAGCACGTACAGGTAACCGGAGCGCAAGGTGCGCAGGCCCATCCGGGTCTCGACATGGGGCTCACCGGCCACGGTGGAAACGTAGCCCGGGCGCGTGTCTGGCACCAGGGCGCGCCGCAGTGGCAAAATCGGCAGGCCTTGCCGCTCGCAGGCCTTGCACTGTTCGGCCGGGAGTGCGGCCTCGGCGAGCGCGGTGGCGATGCGCTGGCTGATGCTCATGGGCGAACCTCGGAACGGGGAAGGGTGGCGATCACTTGCCGCCAGTGCGCATCGCTGTGGCGGGCGAGCAGTGGCGCGAGGGGACGTTGCTGCTGCACTGCTGCGTCGATGATCTGGCGAACGGCTGGCGCGGCCTGCAGGCGAGGGTGCAGGCAGAGGTGGTATAGGGCAAAAACCAGAATGTCATCGGCTGCGCTCAAGCCCAGCCTGCGAGCGTCATCGATATGGTTGGAGGCTTTTACCGCAGCGAATGCCGGTAGTGTGCTTGGCTTCGGACCAGCAGGGTCTGATGGCAGTGCTCGCCAGGCCGCGAGTAGCGTTTCGATCAACGTCACGTCGTCCTGAACGCGCAAGGCGGACCTAGGCAAGCCGCTGCAAGGATGGGCTTCACCGCTCAAACCAGCCAGCTGCGCGCCGCTGCTCACGAACAGCCAGTGCTTGATTGGCCACCAAGGCCCGCGCTCCACGTGTTCAAACGTCGTAGCCAGTAGTTCGAGGCGCACAGGTTCGTAGAGGGGATAAAAACGGGGCTCGCTTGCGGAACCGGGAAGCCGGCACAGCGCTGCCAGGTGCGCAGCGATTACCGGTGCGGGTGCTTCGCTCAGCAACCAGCCACACACGTGGCGCTTTCGGCGCTGGTTATCACTTTGTGCCGCATGCGCAGTCATCTTCAGCAGTGGCGGGCTCGGTTTCGCGCCGGGTGATGACAGGCAGGCCAGCACGGGGTGCAGGTGGGGGGCATGGGGCAAGTCGGCTCGAACCACCCGCGTCATCGCACCTTCCCCCAACGCTTTCTTCAACTGTAGGAGCAAGGATTGGTCGCTGTTCTCGGGTATTGCCAGCGGGTCGATCAGTACATGGCAGTACAGCTCAGGGGCGTGGTAGTCGGCAATGAGGTCGAGCAAGGCTTTGGTGCTCATCGGCGCCGTTCCTCGCACTGGCTGCCGGCATCAGCGATGAGGCCCTGTGCCAGGGTGCTTCCAGCGCCTTTCGCCCCAGCTTTGGTCGGCCCAAGCAGGGTAAGTGTCAGGCCATTGAGGGTGATGCCTTCGGCGTCCAGCACGATGCTGCCCCCCGGGCTGCTGAACTCGATACGCTCGCTGGCGCGCAACTGGTAGACGGTCGTTTGCTGATCGACGCCTTCGCCGACGCTGATCTTCTGCCCGCCTTTGACGAGTAATGCGCTTTGACCGCCGATGGTGACAGAGTGATTGACCCCCGTGGATTCGCAGCGGTCGTTGCCGACGTGCTCGATCAGGTCGTGGCCAACCTTCACGTTGCATGTACGCCCCGTCCGTTCGGTGCGGTCCTGGCCTATGTCCTGGCAAAGATTGTTGCCGACACTTAACTGTTCATCATTGCCCACTTGCTCTACACGGTTGCGCCCAACGCATGTCGACTCATCGTTGCCGACCTCTATGTTCTGGTCCCGTTGCGCATGGATATAGAGTTCCTCGCGCCCCAGCTCATCCTCGAAGCGCAGCTCATTGAAGCCTGTGCCCTTGTGGGTCTGGCTCTTGATGGTCATGCGCGTCTTGTGGGCGGGCAGGTCGTACGGCGGCAACTGGTTACCGCAGTAGGTGCGCCCGGTGATCATCGGTTGGTCCGGGTCGGCGTTGACGTACTGGATGATCACGTCCTGGCCGATGCGCGGGATGGCCATCGAGCCCCAGCTTCCACCGGCCCAACCTTGCGACACGCGCACCCAGCAGGAACTGAACTCGTTGTTCTCGCTTTCCCGGTCCCAGGGGAAGCTGACCTTGACCCGGCCCCACTCGTCGCAATAGATCTCTTCGCCGGGCGGACCGACCACGGTGGCCATGTGTGGGCCATCGATGCGCGGCTTGGGCAGTGGTGCTGGTCGCCATTCCACCTGGCCGGGTACCAGCACCGCCCTCTGCTGGTAATGGGTGCCCTGCTGGGCATCGGCGGCTTCTTCCTCCAGGCTGGTGTACTGGATGCCTTCGTGGACCACGCTTTTCACCCGCCAGTGCACGTTGAGATCGTCACGCTCGTGGTTGATGAGGTTGAAACTCAGGCCGGGTTGCAAGCGTTCGTCATCGCCTTCGACCTCTGCAACGCGTGCGTCATGGCGCAAACCCGTGATGCGGGTTTCGGTGAAGGGCTTGCCCACCGCGTCGCGCTTGTAGCGGCCGGGGTAATCGAAGCGTTCGTAAGCCTTGGACTGGTGCTCGAGGTGAGCACCGGTGGCAGCATGCTGCTGGCGGTATTCGGGGTTGGTGAAGGTGTGGTCGCGTTGCACCTGGCGCGCTGTGCGGACGTGTTCGCTGTAGTGGAAACGACGCAGGCACGGCTTGGCCTGATAGCCGCCGCTGTTTGGTGTGTACAGCACGGTGTAGGCATTGGCAGGGGCATCGTCGTCGACGAAGGCTTCATCATTGTCGTCGACGAAGCCTTCGTCATCGTCATCGTCGGTGATCACCTTTATGGTACCCAAGGTCCGGACCTGACCGGTGATGATCAGGGTGTGGTGCTTTTCTGTGTGCTCGAACCGGTAGACCATGCCTTCTTCGTCCGCCAGGCGGGCCATGAAATCCAGGTCGGTTTCACCGGCCTGGACGCAGAACTCCCGAGCGGGGTAATCGAAGACCGCACCAAATTGGTACTGGGTGATGCCTTGGCGTTCGAGCATCAGCTCAAGAATCTGCCTGGCCGTTTTGTGCTGGAAGATGCGCCAGTTGGAGCGCAGGCGAGCCCGGGCCAGTTGCGGCTCGACGAGTGCTTTGTAACGCGTACGATGAAAGCCGGTATCGCCTTGAGTGAAGCTGCTGACCAGGCCGTGCACATACCGCACCGGACGCTCGCCACGCCAGATGGTGAACAGCACAGGTTTGTCGAGCAGGTGACCGAAGTTTATAACGTGCTCGAAACTGACCAATTCCAGCGTCAGCGTGAATGGCTGGCTCAGTTCCTCTTTGAGCGTGAACGACACCACATCGAATTCGCCATCGCCCACAAGCGGCTGAAAGGTGTAACGCAGATCGGATTGGCTAGGCACGGTTCCTCCTGGAAGCACTCATACGGTTACTGCTGCAAAATGAGGTCGAGCGATTCGAGGACTTCTGCGGTGAGCAAGCTCAGACGGAAGCTGTAATAGTTGTACACGGCCACCATGGCCAAAGCGGACATCACCAGCGGACTCCACCAAGGCAGCCAATTGCGTGGCTTTCTGTACGGGCGCACAACGACATTGGTGTAAGGGTCGCAAACGTGTTCAGGCACAGGGCCGCGAAGTTGACGGATGATGCCGTGAAGTTCCGTTATCAGTGCTTCCAGCGTTTCATCGCCTTTGGGCTCTATGGCGTACTTGCCTTTCAGGCCAAAGCACAGGCACAAGTAGAGAAATTCCAGAACATCCTGGAAACGCTTTGGCTCTTGCATCATGCGCGAAAGCACCGCAAATACTTTTTCGCCACCCTGAGTTTCGTGATGAAAATCGCTGAGCAATGTTCGGCCACTCCAGACGGAGTTGCTGCCCCACGGTGTGGCCATGACGGTTTCGTCGAGGTGCAGGCACAAGGCATAGGAGTAGGCCTGCATCTGGGCGGCCTCGTAGCCGCGCTGGCCCAGCTCTTCGAGGATGGCGGAAATCTGCGTGTGCACCTGCTGGCGTACCTGCGCGATATTGGGGAGTGCGTCCAGGGTGCGAAGGCGCATGGCCAGGCCAAACAGCGGCCTGGCTGCATCGATCATCAGGTTGCTGTGGCCGCCCCTTAGCTGGAATTGCGGGTCGGCTGGATAGCCGGAGGCGTTGATATCAGCGCTTGTTGAAGAGGCTTGAGCCGATGAGGGGGGATCGCCCCAATCCGACTGTTTGAGCAGCAAATTTGCTCTGCGCTCGGTTACGTCATAAGGGGGAGGGTTCGAATCGCCCGTTCCAGTGCATCGCCTTGTTTTATCCGGCATTGGTCATCCTCGCGCACTGTCAGTGCCCACGTTTTAGCTGTGGACCTAACACTAACGGGGAAGTGATTCTTGGGGCAGTATTCGGCGTCCTAAAATGATGTAGGAATTGTCGCTGTTATAAACGTGTGATTGTTGCAGAAAATTACGACAACAATTAATCAGCTTGAAGTAACAGTTGGCAACATGGGCAACTCACCCAGGTTTGCGCAATGTCTTCTGCTTCAGGATATACAGGCTGACCAGCACCGCACTGGTCAGCATGAATGCCCGCGCCCAGAACAGCGGTACCAGGTAGCACGACAGGCCAATGCTCGCCCACATCAGGCCGATGGCGTAGACCTTGCCCTTCAGCGGGATGCCTTCACCACTCAGGTAGTCGCGGATCCACGGCCCCAGCCTGGGGTGGTTGACCAGCCAGTGATGAAAGCGGGGCGAGCTGCGGGCGAAGCAGGCGGCCGCCAGCAGCAGAAAAGGGGTGGTGGGCAATACCGGCAGGAAGATCCCCAGCACCCCCAGCGCGACGCTGAGCCAGCCGATGGCCAGCAGCAGGTAGCGCACGGCCGACTCAGTGGTGGCGTGGCTTGAGCAGCGCCGGCTTCTCGTCTGGGGCGTGCAGCAGCAGGAACAATGCGCTCAGCGCCTCCGGGATCTGCACGATCATGTCGTCCTGCAGGTTGGCATTGCTGGCGATATCGGCGAACTCGGGTTGTTCGTCGAACAGGCCCGAACCGACCATGATCGGCAGCAGCATCTCGCTGACTTCCTCTTCGGCGTTCTCGAACCACGCCTCTTCGCGCAGGAACACGCCCTCCATGAAGCCGATGCACCAGCCGCGCAGGTCGGAATCGTCCGGCTCTTCGGTCAGGTCCAGCTCGCATGGCAGGTCGAATTCTTCGTCGCTGGCCAGCTGGCGGGCGATATGGCCCTTGAGTGCCACCAGGGTCGCTTCGATTTCGGTGCGTTGGGCATCGCTGGCGTAATGGGGCTCTTCGGCGAACAGCGCGTCGATCCATTCACGCTCAGGAACGTCTTCCGAGCTGATCGACAGCGCGGTCAGGTAGCCGTGGGCGGCGACGTAGTCCAGCGCTTCTTCGTGCAGCTCATCGGCGTCGAGGAAGGCTTGCAGGCGGGTGAGTTGCTCGGCGAAGGACATTACAGGGCTACCTTGGGGGAATAAACGATAATGAATTCTAGCACCTTGAGGCGATGGCGGGGCAAAGGGAACGTCTGTCACCGGGGCATCCTGTGAGGGATGGCACTGCGGTATACTTCGCGATTTTTCACCCAGGGGCGGGGTTTTCCGGCCATCTGGCAAAAGCCGCTTACGCATTTGGCGTGTGCGGAGCGGGTTTTTCGTCCAGCCTGTGCGCAGGGTGGTACGGCGATTTACGGAGTTGCACATGCTCGAACAGGCTCAGCGCGTTCTCAAGGATATCTTCGGCTACGACAGTTTCCGTGGGCGCCAGGCAGCGATCATCGAATGCGTGGCCAATGGTGGCGATGCCCTGGTGCTGATGCCAACCGGTGGCGGCAAGTCGCTGTGCTTCCAGGTGCCGGGGCTGTTGCGCCCGGGCCTGACGGTGGTGGTGTCGCCGTTGATCGCACTGATGGACGACCAGGTCGCCACCCTGGATGAACTCGGCGTCGCGGCCGCAGCCCTGAACTCCACCCTGAGCGCGGAGCAGCAGCGCGAGCTGGCCGGGCGGTTGCGCCGCGGCGAAGTGAAGATGCTCTACCTGGCACCGGAGCGCTTGGTACAGCCGCGCATGCTGGACTTCCTGCAGGGGCTGGACGTTTCGCTGTTCGCCATCGACGAGGCACACTGCGTTTCGCAATGGGGCCATGATTTCCGCCCGGAATACCTGCAGTTGGGCCAGTTGGCCGAGCTGTTCCCGCATGTGCCGCGCATCGCCCTGACCGCCACCGCCGACATGCGTACCCGCGAGGAAATCGTCCAGCGCCTGCACCTGCAAGGTGCCGAGCGCTTCCTGTCGAGCTTCGACCGGCCGAACATCTTCTACCGCATCGTGCCCAAGGAGTCGCCGCGCAAGCAACTGATGGCGTTCCTCGGCGAGCGCCGCGGCAATGCCGGCATCGTTTACTGCCTGTCGCGCAAGAAGGTCGATGAAACCGCGGCCTTCCTCTGCGAGCAAGGCTTCCCGGCGCTGCCGTACCACGCCGGCCTGGCCGCCGAGACGCGCTCCGCCAACCAGCACCGCTTCCTCAACGAGGAAGGCCTGATCATGGTCGCCACCATCGCCTTCGGCATGGGTATCGACAAGCCGAACGTGCGTTTCGTTGCCCACCTCGACCTGCCCAAGTCGCTGGAAGCCTATTACCAGGAGACCGGCCGTGCCGGCCGTGATGGCCTGCCGTCCGACGCCTGGATGGCCTACGGCCTGCAGGACATGGTGATGCTCAAGCAGATGCTGCAGAACTCCGAAGGGGATGAGCGCCACAAGCGCGTCGAGCAGCACAAGCTCGACGCCATGCTGGCACTGTGCGAAGAAACGCGCTGCCGCCGCCAGGCGTTGCTGGCCTATTTCGATGAAGTGCTCGAACAGCCGTGTGGGCACTGCGACAACTGTGTCGACCAGATCCAGACCTGGGATGCCACCGAGCCTGCACGCCAGGCCTTGTCGGCGGTGTTCCGCACCGGGCAGCGCTACGGGGTCGGCCACCTGGTCGACGTGCTGCTGGGCAAGGACAACGAAAAAGTGCGCAATTTTGGCCACGAGAAGCTGTCGGTGTTTGGCGTCGGCAAGGCGCTGGCCGAGGTGGAATGGCGTTCGCTGTTCCGCCAGCTGGTGGCGCGTGGCCTGGTGGACATCGACCTGGAGGGCTATGGCGGCCTGCGCTTGTCCGACAGCTGTCGGCCGCTGCTGCGCGGTGAAGTGACCTTGCAGTTGCGTCGCGACCTCAAGCCGCAAACTGTGGCGAAGTCGTCTTCCGGCGGCGGCAGCCCGGCCAGCCAGCTGGTACGTGCCGAGGAGCGCGAGCTGTGGGAGGCGTTGCGTACCCTGCGGCGCAAACTGGCCGAAGAGCACAGCGTGCCGCCTTACGTCATCTTCCCCGACTCGACCTTGCTGGAAATGCTGCGCAGCCAGCCGACCAGCCTGAGCGACATGGCCCAGGTCAGCGGTGTGGGGGCACGCAAGCTGGAGCGCTACGGCCAGGCCTTCCTCGAGGTGCTCAACGGCGCCGGCGGCACCGAGGAGGCGCCCAAAGTGGTGCTCGACCTGCGCCACGAACTGGTCAGCCTGGCCCGCGCCGGCATGACCCCGATGCAGATTGCCGGCCAGCTAAATTGCAGTGAAAAGAACGTCTACAGCCTGCTGGCCGAGGCCATTGGCCGCCAGGAGCTGAGCCTGGATCAGGCCCTGGACCTGCCCGAAGAACTGATGATGGAAGTGCAGGATGCCTTCCTTGACGGCGAAGGGGAGCTGCCGCCGGTCTCGGCCATTGCGCCGCTGTTCGGTGCCCGGGTTCCCGAGGGCGTGCTCTATTGCATACGCGCGGCGTTGGCGGCAGAGTTCGAGCTCTGATCGGGGACATTTCGGACATCCACTGATCGTTGTCATCCTTTTTGACGATTATCGGACGTTTGCGGGCAGGGCAGCCTTGCCTGATGGGCCGGGGCATGGTTAGCTGACTAACAATTAGTTCTAGTCAATGAGTTGCTTATGCCCCTGACCGACAATCAACACCGCTTCGGCATGCAGCTGGCACAGATGTCCCGTGGCTGGCGTGCCGAGTTGGATCGCCGCCTGGCCGGGCTCAACCTGTCCCAGGCGCGCTGGCTGGTGTTGCTGCATCTGGCGCGCTTTGAAGAAGCGCCCACCCAGCGCGAACTCGCCCAGAGTGTCGGCGTTGAAGGCCCAACGTTGGCGCGGCTGCTTGACAGCCTGGAGGCCCAGGGCCTGGTGCGGCGCCAGGCGGTGCTGGAGGATCGGCGGGCGAAGAAGATCCAGCTGTGCCCGCCAGCCAAGCCCTTGATCGAGCAGATCGAAACCATCGCCAACGCGCTGCGCCTGGAGTTGTTCACCGGGGTGGATGAAGCGGATCTTGAGGTGTGCATGCGTGTGCATGCAAAGATTCTGGCCAACCTCGAAAAATCTTGAAATTCACGCGCCCATTCGCGGGGCAAGCCCGCTCCCACAAGGACCGCGCTGAACCCGTGGGAGATTACCCAGCCCTTCGGGCTGCGCTGTCGCGCAGAGAACAAGCCCGCGAGCGCGCCGCATACCCTGTAGGAGCGGCTTCAGCCGCGAAGCAGGCGCTGCGGTGGATGGCACCGGCTTCGCCGGTGTTCGCGGCTGAAGCCGCTCCTACAGGATCCGCGCCAAATCAGTAAGTTAGCGTTTATTCTGTGGGAGCGGGCTTGCCCCGCTAATGGGGCGCGAAGCGGCCCCTGCGGTTTAGAACGTATGCCCCAGGTTCAGGTACACCGCCTGCTCATGCGCACTGTTGGCCCCATACGTCAGGTTCAGCGGCCCCAACGGCGTATCCAGCCCCAGGAACACGCTCGCCGCATTGATGTACCCGCTGTCGAATTCATTGTCGTTGTTCCACGCCCGCCCGCGCTCGAGCGAACCACCGACATACAGCGGCAAGTCCAACGGCAGGTAGCCCCGCGGTGTCAGGCGCCGGTAATAGACCATACGCAGCAGGCTCACGTTTTGCCCAGACACCGAGTCCTGACGGAAGCCCGAAAGCTCCCGCGCACCGCCCATCACGAAGCTCGACGTGACCACCTCGGTCTGATCCAGCGTGCGCCCGTAGCGCCCGCCGAACACCCAGGTATTCGGCCCGCTGCTGATCGCCTTGTCCAGGTTGAGCAGCCACTGCCGGTAGTTGGCGTCCGAGTCGAGCGATTTGTCGTACTTGCGCAGGGTCAGGCCGATGTCTTCACCACTGTGCGGGAAGTACACGTTGTCGAGGGTGTCGAACGAGTACTTCAGCTCGTAAAACCCTTCGTTGAAACTCACCTTGGGCAAGTCCTGATCGCCGATGCGCACCTCGGCTTCGCCCCACGCCTTGCCCGCGCCCAGGCGCACTTCGCCATAGGTGCCGATCTGGCGGCCGACGTTGACGCCGAAGCCGTAGCGCTCCAGGCGGTATTCGGCAACGGGGTCGTTGTCCAGCGTCGCCTCGATGTTCTGTGAGCCGATGTCCAGGTAGGGCGCGATGAAGTAGCGCGAGCCCACGTCCAAAGGCTGGTAGAACTCGCTGTAAAGCTCTTGCTGGTCGCCGATCTGCGCGCGTGTCAGCCACTCAGCGCCCAGCTTGTTGATGCCATTGACGCGGTAGCTGGCGCCCAGGTTGAAAGCGCTGTCACCGCGCAGGTCGTCCGACAGGTTCAGGCCCAGGCGCAGGTAGTCGGTACCGCCGCGCTTGCCGCGGGCGTTGATCACCAGGGTATGGTCGTCGCCCTTGTGCACCACGCGGTACTGCACGCGGTCGAAGTAGTCCAGGCCATACAGCGTGCCCATGTCGGTCTGCAGGCGCTCGAGCTCCAGCGGTTCGCCGATCGGCTGGCGGATGTAGTAGCGGATCACGTCGTCGCTGACCTTGGAATCATTCTCCACCCTGATTGCAGTGATCACCGGCGTGCGCTGGCGCGGGGAGCGTGCCACGGCCAGGTCGGTATCACCTTCGGGGTGGCGCAATGCGGCCAGGCGCGGTTCGAGCAGGCGCGCGGCGCGGTAGCCCGCGTCGATCATGTCGTGGGCGCGGCCAAAATCGGTGACGCCGTAGGCGGCCAGCTGAGGCTGGATCAGGATGTCGTCGCGGTGCAGACTGGCCAGCTGTTCTTCGGAGTTGCGCCGGGTCATCAGGGTGATCGACTGGTTCAGCACGTCGACCACCGTGGCCAGTTGCTTGCGGTCGCGCAGTGGGGTGCCGATGTCGACCACGATGGCCAGGTCTACGCCCATCTCCCGGGCCACGTCCACGGGGATGTTGTCGACCATGCCGCCATCCACCAGCAGCCGACCGTCCAGTTCGACTGGGGCGAACACCGCCGGGATCGACATGCTGGCGCGGATCACCTGGGGCAGGTGGCCGCGGCTGAACACCACTTTTTCGCCACTGGCGATGTCGGTGGCCACGGCGCGGAACGGGATCGGCAGCTTGTCGAAGTCGCGCGTGTCGGCAGTGTGGGCCAGTTTGCTTTCCAGCAGCAGTGCCAGGTTCTGGCCCTGGATCACGCCCAATGGCAGGCCAAGGCTGCCGTCGTCGCGAAAGCTCAGTTTCTGTTTGACCAGAAAGTCGCGGTCATCCTGCTTGCGCCTGAACGGCACGTCCTTGCGCGGGGGCGCGTCGGAAAGCGCCTGCTGCCAGTCGAGAGTGGTGGCGAGGTGTTCCAGCTCCTCGACGCTGTAGCCGGACGCATACAACCCGCCTACCACCGCACCCATGCTGGTGCCGGCGATGGCATCGATGCGCACGCCCTGTTCTTCCAGGGCCTTGAGCACGCCGATGTGGGCCAGGCCACGGGCGGCGCCGCCAGAGAGCACCAAGCCGACCTTGGGCCGGGTTTGCTCGGCGGCGAGCACGGAGAGGGAGGTGAGCGTCAGCAAAAGGCAGAACAGCAGGCGGCGCATCGTGAGTCTCAAACCGAGGGCGAAAGACCGCTAGTATAAGCGGCCACTTACCTGGAGATCGCTCAGCATGGCAGACAACAAGCCGGAAATAGTCATCACATATTGCACCCAGTGCCAGTGGCTGCTGCGCGCCGCCTGGCTGGCTCAGGAACTGCTCAGTACGTTCTCCGACGATTTGGCCCAGGTGGCGCTACAGCCGGGCACCGGCGGCATCTTTCGCATTACCTGCAACGGCGTGCAAATCTGGGAGCGCAAGGCCGACGGTGGTTTCCCCGAGGCCAAGGTGCTCAAGCAGCGGGTGCGTGACCAGATCGACCCGCAGCGCGACCTGGGCCACAACGACCGCTGATCAGGCCCCCTCGGCGACTGCCGGTCGCTTGGGTGGCTGCTCGGCCGCCAGGCGGCTGGACAAAACGATGGCGAAGATGATCAGCGCACCGCCCAGCAGCATGCGCAGGGTCGGCGTTTCGGCGAACACCGCCCAGGCCACGGCAATGCCATAGATTGGCTCCATGCCGAATACGACTGCGGCGGTGCGCGCCTTGATCACCGCCAGGCTGGCGACGAACAGGCTATGGGCGACGCCGGTGCAGAACACCCCGAGCAGGCCGATCCACAGCCAGTCCATCGGCGCCACTGCGCCCAAGCCCGGCGCGGCCACCGGCAGCAGGCACAGGCCGACCACCAGGTTTTGCCATAGCGCGGCCTGCACGGCGGGCAAACGGCCCGAACCTGCGCGGTTGGTCAGCGACAGCAGCGAGAACAGCAGGCCGGAAAGCAGCGCCCAGAGCAGGCCGCCGGTGGCTTCGCTGGCCAGGTCGAAGGAAGGCGCTACCAGCACCAGGCCGATGCTCACCAGCACGACCAGGATGGCTTCGTTGCGGCGGATGCGTTCGCGGAACAGTAGCCCTTCGAGAATCACGGTAAAGGCCGGGAAGCTGGCAAAGCCCAAGGTGGCGATGGCCACACCGCCGACTTTCACCGCGACGAAAAAGCTGACCCAGTGGCCGGCCAGCAGCACGCCGCCGAGCAACAGGCGGCGCACGTCCTGGCCGCTGAGGCGTTGCCAGCCCGGGCCGGCCAGGCTGGCGAAGACGGCCAAGGCGAGCACCGCGAAGGCGGCGCGGCCAAAGACGATGATGGCCGGGCTGGCGCTGGCGGCCAGTTTGCCGAAGACGCCGGTCAGGCCGAAGAATAGCGCGCCGATATGCAGGGCGCCCAGGGCAGTGCGGTGGTTCATGGTGGTCCTTGGATCTGTGTAGGAGCGGGTTTACCCGCGATGAGGCCAGCACAGCCAGTGTAAAGCCCCAGACAGACACAGTCTGTCGCCACCCTAGCGTGCCTTATCGCCAGACTCTCGCCGCAGCGCCCCCGGCGTACACCCGAACGCCCGCAGCATCGCCGCCGAAAACGCACTCTGCGAGGCATAACCCACCTGTGCCGCAATTTCACCCATGGGCAACAACGTCTGGGTTAGCAACCGCCGCGCCATGAGCAAACGTCGCTGGCGAACGTAGTCCATCGGCGTCATCGCGCATTCAGCGGTAAACCGCGCATGCAACCGGGCAACCGACAGCCCGGCAATTCGCGCCAGGTCGGCAACCTGCAGCGGATACGCCGCATGCTCCTCGATATGGCTGTCGAACGCCGCATAGGGCAGGCGATGGCTGGGTGTGACGATGGCCGACGCCGTCGGGTTGAGGCTGGCCAGCAGCAGCACTGCACCCTGCCGGGCAATCAGCGGGTCGTCCATCGGGCTTGCCGCCAGCCAGTCCACCAACTGCTGCTGGCGATTGTCCAGGCCCACGGCGGCCGGGCGGTCAAGCAGGCGTTGGCTGGCGTCGGCATGCTCGCCCAGTTGTTCATGCAGCCAATGCGGGCCCGGCACATCGAGTACCAGGCAATGGCTGCCGGCATCACTGCCGCAGGTGTGATGCGCCCCGGCCGGCACCACCATGAGGCCTTGGCGGTCGATGCGCGCACCGTGCCCCTGCACCTCGAAATCCAGGCGCCCGCGCAAGCCGAACACCAGCTGTGGGTGTTCGTGGCTATGGGCTATCAGGTCGTCACGATAGTGGCGCAGGGAAAGTATCGGGCCGGGGGCCATGGGGCGTCCTCGCAGGGCAGGGCACCATTGTGCCGCATTCATCGCAGCCCATCACCGGTCACATCGTTGCCCGTCAACAGCGCCGCCGATGCGCTGCGCGAACCTGCCCCGTGCGGCTAGAGGCTGATCCTTCCCAGCAGGATGTCGCGGAACATGGCGAAATCGCCGATCAGGCTGTACAGCGGATGCTTGAAGGTCGCCGGCCGGTTCTTCTCGAAAAAGAAATGCCCGACCCAGGCGAAGCCGTAGCCGAACAGCGGGACCGCCAACAGCAGCAACCATTTGCCACTGCCGATGGTGTACGCCAGCAGGGCGATGACCAGGCTGGTGCCGACAAAGTGCAGGCGTCGGCAGGTAGGGTTGCTGTGCTCCCCGAGGTAGTAGGGGTAGAACTCGGCAAAACTGCGAAACTGCGCTGTGCTGTTCATGAGCAGTGCTCCGGGATTAACACTTTTTGACAGGATACACGGCGTGGAGCCTGAATCGAGTCTAGAGTCATTGGCGGGGCCGGCCAGTGACAATGGGCGCCAATTGAGTATCCTTCGAGTTCACCGCATGAAGCGGTCAGCATAAGAAGCTTGCCATGAGTGAGAGAACCACGTCAGCCAGCTGGGCATCAGGGATTGTGAAGGCGCTCGAGCTGGAGGGGCTGGATTGCCCGGCCATGTTCAAACAACTCGGCCTGGATTTCGCCGCCCTCGACGACCCGGACGCGCGCTTCCCTCAAGACGCCATGACCCGCCTCTGGCAACTGGCCGTGGAGCTGTCGGGCAACGAAGCCATCGGCCTCAACATGGCGCGGGTGGTGCGGCCGGCGTCCTTCCATGTGGTGGGCTATGCACTCATGTCCAGCCGCACCCTGGCTGAAGGCTTCGAGCGCCTGGTGCGTTATCAGCGCATCATTGCCGAAAGTTCCGACCTGAGTTTCCGCCTGGGCCCTGAAGGCTATTCGCTGATCCTCACCGTGCACGGCGATCACCTGCCACCCACCCGGCACAGCGCCGAAGCCTCGCTGGCCTGTGCGCTGGCGCTGTGCAAGTGGCTCAGCGGGCGCGCCATCCAGCCACGACGGGTGCTGGTGCAGGGGCCGCAACCTAAGAACGTGGAACCCTACAAAGTGGCATTTCATTCACCGCTGGTGTTCGATGCGCCGCACGATGCACTGGTGTTCGAGCGCGCTGACATGGAAGCGCCGCTGCCGACCGCCAACGAGGCCATGGCCATCCTGCACGACCGTTTTGCCGGGGAATACCTGGCACGCTTCTCGGAAAGCCGGGTGACCCACCGCGTGCGCCAGGTGCTTTGCCGCATCCTGCCCCAAGGTGAGCCCAAACGGGAAACCCTGGCCCAGGCGCTGCACCTGTCCCAGCGCACCCTGCAGCGCCGCCTGCAGGAAGAGGGCACCAGCTTTCAGGCGCTGCTGGACGATACGCGGCGTGAGCTGGCCGAACAGTACCTAGCCCAGCCCGGCATGACCCTGCTCGAAACCGCCTACTTGCTGGGCTTCGCCGACCCGAGCAATTTCTACCGGGCCTTCCGCCGCTGGTTTGACGTGACGCCCAGCGAATACCGCGCCCGTATGGGTACGGGCCCCGAAGAGGTCAGTGACGCCAGAACGCCGGCATGCACAACACCAGCACCGTGATGATCTCCAGGCGGCCGAGCAGCATGCCGCCGGCGAGAATCCATTTGGCGGCGTCCGGCAGCGTGGCGTAGTTGCCTGAAGGGCCGATCACTTCGCCCAGGCCCGGGCCTACGCCCGAAACGGTGCCGGCGGCGCCGGTCAGTGCGGTCATCCAGTCCACGCCCAGCAGCGACAGCAGCAAAGCCATCACGCAGATGGTGATGGCGAAGAAGAACGAGAAGGTCAGGATCGAGCGCACGATCTCCTCGTCCAGGCGGTGGCCGTTGTACTTCTGCTTGATCACCGCGCGTGGGTGAATCAGCTGATTGAGGCTGGCCTTGAGCAGGATATAGGCCACCTGGAAGCGGAAGATCTTGATGCCACCGGCGGTGGAACCGGAGCAGCCACCGACGAAGCCCAGGTAGAAGAACAGCATCAGCGAGAAGTTACCCCACAGGCTGTAATCGCCCAGGGCAAAGCCCGTGGTGGTGACCACCGAGGTCACGTTCAGCGCCACGTGGCGCAAGGCGTCCAGCCAGTGCAGGTTGGTGGTGGCCCAGTACCAGGTGCCCAGCACCAACCAGGTCACCACCAGCATGCCGAGCAGCCCCTGCACCTGCTGGTCGCGGATCAGCGCCTTGCGGTTGCCGCGCATAGTGGCCACGTACAGGGTGAACGGCAGGCTGCCGAGGATCATCACCACCACGGCGACCCAGTGCACGGCCGGGATGTCCCATTTGGCCAGCGACTGGTCAGAGGTCGAGAAACCCCCGGTGGAAATCGCCGACATGGCGTGGTTGATGGCATCGAACGGGCTCATGCCGGCCCACCAGAAGGCCAGTGCGCCCAGTACCGAAAAACCGACGTACACGCCGACGATCGACTTGGCGACCATGTGCGAGCGGGGCATGACCTTTTCCGAACGGTCCGATGATTCTGTCTGGAACAGGCGCATGCCACCGATGCGCAGCAGCG
>Ga0213821_1000645_pt1 | contig 19700 bp, 8 predicted proteins | sample MC6MC0909MG_FD_179894 | JGI IMG/M metagenome (GOLD analysis project Ga0213821, IMG submission 179894) | Enriched soil aggregate microbial communities from Iowa State University, Ames, United States - MC6-MC0909-MG | ecosystem: Environmental > Terrestrial > Soil > Unclassified | place: USA: Iowa...
TCGTCCAGGACCAGGCCGTGCCGGGCAAGATCCACGAGATGGAGTCGTACCACGGCATGCTCGCCTGCGTCAGCGCCGGGGCTGGCCTGGCCATGTTGCCACGCAGCATGCTCGACAACATGCCCGGCTGCAGCACGGTCAGCGCCTGGCCGATGTCGGAAGATTTCCGCTTCCTCAAGACCTGGCTGGTGTGGCGTCGCGGCACCGTGTCGCGCAGCCTGAGCATGTTCGTGAAACTGCTTGAAGAGCGGCGCGCGGCGTGAACCCGGCGGCAGGGCAGGGATCAAATATCAGGTAAGCCATCTCCTCAAGGAGGCGCTGACCATGCGTAATCATCACTATGCTCTGGGTGCCACGCTGCTGCTCGCGCTGGCGTTCCCCTGGACCCTGGCCGCGGCGGCCGATCTCAATGCCCCGATCGACATGCAGGCGGTACAGCTGCAACCGCAAGAGCAGAACGGTATTCGCTATGTGCAAGGCGGTATCGGCCAGGACGAGGCCAACGCCCTGCGCAAAACCACAGGTTATGACCTGCACGTCGAGCTCTCCACGGGCCCGGAAGGCAAGTTCCAGAGCGGTGCCACTGTGGATATTCAGAATGCTCAGGGCACGTCCTTGCTGAGCGTGCAGGATGCCGGCCCGTTGCTGTATGTGCAGCTGCCGCCAGGCCAGTACAGGGTGATCGGGCAGGCCGGTGGCACCACGGTGCAGCAGCAGGTGACCGTAAGCGGCAAGGCACCGGCTACGGTTAACCTCAATTGGCGATGAAGTGCTTGCCTTGAGGTCTTCAGCGCTCTTGAGATCGAGCGCCGCCCGCCCGGGGCATCGCGAAGCGCCTGCCTTGGGATTTTTAGCGCCGTTGAGATCGAGCGCCGCCCGCGCGGCGCATCGCGGGCAAGCCCGCTCCTACATTTGTTGCAACGCGCCGTTCCAGTCAGGCCATGGTTGTCCGCCTTGGCGCATGACTGAAGACAGGTGGGGCGCCAGCAGCGCCAGCCGAAAAATTGGGTCATGCCAACAAGGCTGGCAACTATGGCCTCACAGGCCATGGCACGTTGCAACAAATGTAGGAGCGGGCTTGCCCGCGATGCGCCGAGCGGGCGGCGCTCGATCTCATGGGCGCTGAAGATCTCAAGGCATACAAATAGCCATTAGTGGCAATTCACTTTCAACTTTCTGATTATCTGGACAATAATCAGAAAAGTATTACCCCGTGTGACCGGCTGGATGCACCGGCCACCAAAAAAATCGAGGGGCGAAAAGCCCCCGTTTGCCCGTGTTGACCATCAGGAGAAGTCATCGATGAAAACCCCTCTTGCCACTGCGCTGGCCGCTGCCGTACTGGCTTTCGCCGGGGCCAACCTGGCCCAGGCGGCGCAGGTTTCAGGTGCCGTTGGCGCCACCAGCCAGGGCGACATGACCTACCGTATTGGCTTGTCGTTCGACTGGGACAAGAAATGGCTGGAAAGCAGCACCGGTTACGTAAGCGGCTACTGGGATGCGGCCTACACCTACTGGGAAGGCGGCGATGCCAGCGGCGCCCACTCGCTGTCGTTCAGCCCGGTATTCACCTACGAGTTCAGCGGCTTCACCTACACCCCGTACATCGAGGCCGGCATCGGCCTGGCGGCGTTCTCCAAGACCGAAGTGGGCGACCAGCGCCTGGGCTCGTCCTTCAACTTCGAGGACCGTATCGGCTTTGGTCTGAAGCTGCCGGGCGAGCAGAAGGTCGGCATTCGCGCCATGCATTACTCCAACGCCGGCATCAAGCAGCCAAACGACGGCATCGAATCGTACTCGCTGTTCTACAGTAAGGGCTTCTGAAGCGAAGGGGCCGCATCGCGGCCCCGGCAGCTTAGAAGGTGTAGGAAACCCCAGCCTGCACCGTACGCGGCGCGCCCGGATAGACGTAGGTATTGAATGCACCCTCGTCATAGCCCTTGTTGAACACGTTCTTCACATCCAGGTTCAGCCGCACGTGCTCGTTGACCTTGTAGAAGCTCAGCAGGTCCACGACGCTGTAACGCTCCATGGTGTAGGTGGTCGCCGCGGTCTGCCCGGCACGGTCATCGATGTACTTTACCCCAACACCCAGGCCCAGCCCTTTGGCCACGCCATCCTGGAACTCGTATGTGTTCAGCAGGCTGAAGCTGTTGCGCGGGATGTTCGCCAGGCGCGTGCCGGTGGGCACCGTGTTGTCCTTGGTGACCTCGGCGTCGACATAGGCGTAGCCACCGATCACACGCCATTGCGGCGTGAGGTTGCCGGCAATGTTGATGTCCAGGCCGCGGCTGCGCACTTCGCCGGCAGCGATGCTGTAAGTGCCGCTGGGGTCACTTGGGTCGCGGGTCAGCACGTTCTCTTTGACGATGTGGTAAATCGCGGCATCGACACTCAGCTGACGGTCCGGCGCCTCCCATTTCACGCCCAGTTCATACGACTTGCCCTTTTCCGGGTCAAAGCCGCTGCCTTGCAGGCTGGCGCCACTGTTGGGCTTGAACGAGCGCGCGGTATTGGCGTACACCGCCAGCGTATCGGTGAGGTCGTAGAGCAGGCCGAACCGCGGGGTCACACCGTTCTCGCCCTTGCTGAAGTCGCCCGCAGTGTTGAGCTTGTTGTCGTAGTCGTGCTCGTAGCGCTCGAAACGCACGCCGGCGAGGGCCTTGAGGCGGTCGGTCAGGGCGACCTGGTCCTGGATGAAGGCCGCCCAGGTCTTGAGGTTTTCCTTGTCGTGCGTGGTCGTGCGGGTGAGGGCAGGGCGCGCCTGGCCCAGCACCGGGTCGAAAATGTCGATCGGGTAAGCGCCGGTGCCGGCGGCCGAGCGCTGGATGATCGAGTTGTAGTCGTAGTCTTCGTACTCGATGCCGGTCAGCAGGGTGTGGGCAAAGCCGCCCGCGTCGAAGTGGCCGGTGAGGTTGAGCTGGTAATCGCGGTCGGTCCACTCCAGCTTGCGGTAGTTGAAGTTGCGACCCAGGGTGCGGCCGTCCGCCTGCAAGCCGTTGGCTTCGACGGCGTTGCCCTTGAGCGAGCCGTCCAGCCATTGCATGCCGCCGCCGAGCGTCCAGTCATCGTTCAGCGCGTGCTCGAAGCGCAGCTGCGCCATGTTGTTATCGTTGTGCAGCAGGTTGTCGCTGCCTTTTTCCCAGATGTTGGTATCGCGTGACGCCGTGCCGCGCTGGCCGGGCAGGCGAGTGAGGCCGCGGTCCAGTGGGTGGTTGTTGCGCATGAAATCGCCCTCGAAGACGATCCTGGTGGCGTCGTTGACCTGCCAGCTGAGTACCGGCGCGACGTCGTAGCGTTCGCTCTCGACATCGTCACGGAAGCTGTCGCCGCCTTCCCCCAGCACGTTCAGCCGGTATGCCAGCGAGCCGTCCTGGTTGAGCGGCCCGGTGGCGTCCAGGGTGGCCCGGTGCATGCCCTGGTCGTCGAACTGGCTGCCGAGGGTCACCTTGGGGTCGGCCAGCGGCTGCTTGCTGACCACGTTGAAGGTCCCGCCGGGGTCGCCACGGCCATACAGGCTGGTGGCCGGGCCGCGGATCACTTCCAGGCGTTCGACGCTGTTGGCGTCAGGCGCGTTGGGGTAGCCCCGGTTGATCGGGAAGCCGTTGCGGTAGAACTCCCCGGTGGTGAAGCCGCGCACGGTGAAGGTGGTCAGGCCCTGGCCGCCAAAGTTGTTGGCGCGGCCGACGCCGCCAGCGTAGTCCAGGCCGTCCTGCAGGCGGGTGGCACCGGTATCTTCGAGCACATCCTTGGGCACCACGCTGATCGATTGCGGGGTGTCGTGCAGGGCGGTGTCGGTGCGGGTGGCACTGGTCGAGCGGTTGGCCTTGTAGCCATCGACTGGGCCATCGGCGCGCTCGCTGTCGGCGCTGCCAGTAATGCTCAGGGCCTGGAGTTCGATCTGCCTGGGGTCGTTGAGCGGTTCGGGCTCGGCGAAAGCCAGCGGGGAGACAGCATGGAGCACACAAAGCGAAACGAATGTGCGACGCATCGACGGTACGATCCTGAAGTAGGGCGCTAGGGATGGGGAGGAAGCGTCGCGAAACTACTACGAATCATTATCAAATGCATTATTTTTAAATGGAGCTGGAGTGCCAGGTTGGGGGCGAGACTAGCCCGGAGGATAGGGGATCGCGAGGCGCTCGCCGTATGATCCTCAGCGCCCTTGAGATCGAGCGCCGCCCGCGCGGCGCATCGCGGGCAAGCCCGCTCCTACATTTGTTGCAACGCGCCGTTCCAGTCAGGCCATTGTTGTTCGCCTTGGCGCAAGGCTGAAGACAGGTGGGGCGGCAGCAGTGCCAGCCGAAAAATCTCGTCGAGCTAACAAGGCTGACAACTATGGCCTCACAGGCCATGGCACGTTGCAACAAATGTAGGAGCGGGCTTGCCCGCGATGCGCCGCGCGGGCGGCGCTCGATCTCAAGGGCGCTGAAGATCCCAAGGCAAGCGCTACGCGATCTCATGACCGGCAAAAACGCCAAGACATGCCTCAGCCAGCCCCTTTGATCGCCAACACATTGCACAGCGGGTGTTCCAGCACATGCGCCGTAGTCCCGCCAAGGAACGTCTGCATGGCGTCATGCCGGTGGCTACCCATCACGATCACATCCATGCGGCTGTGGCTGACAAACTGCGCAATCGCGCGTATTGCTGGCCCTTCAAGAAAATGCCGACGTTCCAGCGGCACCTGATGATGGTCACCCAGGCGGTTGAACGCCGCCCGCTGCGCGGTGCGCACACTGGCATCGAAGCCGGGCATGGTCACTGTGCCGGCGCCGAAATCGGCGATATGGGTCCGTGCCGCATCGCACACATGCACCAGATGAACCTCGCCGTTGCATTGCAGCGCCAGGGCATGGGCGCAGTGAATGACCTGCTCGTCCAGGTGTTCGCCAGCGCCGTGGCTGTTGAGGTCGACCGCTGCAGCGATCTGCCGTGGCAGTGGCAGGCGAATGTCGCTGACCAGGTGCACCGCCACCGGGCTGTCCTTGAGCAGTTGCCAGTCCAGCGGCGTTACCAGCAGGCGCTTGAGCACCGGTTCGTGCTGCACGTCCTTGACCAGCAGGTCGCAGCCTAGCTGCTCGATGCGCTCGATGGCACTGCCCAGCGGGTCGCGGGTCAGCAGCAACTCGGTGGAGACATCCAGGCCGGCAGTGCGCAACTGCTCGGTGGCGTCGGCCAGCCATTGGCGGTTGTCGGCGAGCAATCGCTCGCGTTCGCGGCCGTCGCCCATCAGGCCGAAGGTGTCGACATCGTCGACGAACACGTTGATGTCCAGCAATGCACCACTGGATTCGGCCAACGCCGCCGCGCGTTGCAGCGCCGGCGTGTATCGCATCTGCGGGCCGAGCATGACTAACAAACGCTTGAACTGGCTCATCGCACACCTCCACGTGTGGGCAGCCCCCCGGTTCATGCCATCTGGTCTGTTCAGTCTAGCCCCTGTGGGGAAGCGCTGCGGCCTACAGTTGCCTGCCAGGTGCCCCAGCCTCCTGCCACCCCCCGCCCAACGCTGCATACAGGTTCACCTCGGCCACCAGCTGCGCCAGCCGGTCGCTGATCAAACCCTGCTGGGCGGTGAACAGCGAGCGTTGTGCATCGAGGAACGTCAGGCTGCTGTCTACGCCAATGCGGTAGCGGTGTTCGGCCAGGTTGTAATAACGCTGGTTGGACGCCACCAGGTCGCGCTGCGCCTGCAACTGCCGCTGGTAGGTGGCCCGCGCCGCCAGCCCGTCAGCCACTTCCTGAAAGGCGCTCTGGATGGCCTTTTCGTACTGGGCCACCTGGATGTCCTTTTGCAACTGCGCGTAGTCGAGGCTGGCGCGCAGGCTGCCAGCGGTGAAGATCGGCAAGCTGATCTGCGGTTGGAACAGCCAGGTGCCGGAGCCTGCGTCGAACAGCCCGTTCAGCTCCGGGCTGGTGCTGCCGGCATTAGCGGTCAGGCTGATGCTCGGGAAGAACGCTGCCCGCGCTGCGCCGATATTGGCATTTGCCGCGCGCAGCTGGTACTCGGCCTGCACGATGTCCGGGCGGCGGCGCAGCAGGTCGGAGGGCAGGCCGGCCGGCAAGCCCGCGATCTGTTCATCGGCCAAGGGCAGGGCGGCCAGGTCAGCGGCCACCGGTGCGCCCACCAGCAAGGTCAACTGGTTGAGGTCTTCGGCCACCTGGCGCTTGTAGCGCGCCACCGCAGCACGGGTGCTGTCGACACTGGTGCGTGCCTGGATCTGGTCCAGCGCCGACACCGTGCCTGCGCGGCGCTGGTTGCTGGTCAGGCGCAGGCTGCGTTCGTCCGCAGCCAGGGTTTCCAGGGAGAGCGCGAGCAGTTCCTGGTCGGCACGCCAGGTCAGGTAAACGTTGGCAACACTCGCCACCAGGCTCAATTGCGTACTGCGCCGCGCCTGATCGCTGGCCAGGTAGGTGAGCAGCGCCTGGTCGCTGAGGCTGCGCACCCGGCCGAACAGGTCCAGCTCGTAGGCGCTGACGCCCAAGGTTGCCGCATAGGTCGAGGAGATCACGCCCTGGTCAGTGCCGGTCATGCTGCGCGGCAGGTACTGGCGCGTACCTTGGGCGTCGGCGGACACCTTGGGCAGCAGGTCGGCACGCTGGATGCGGTACTGGGCGCGATAGGCCTCCACATTCAGCGCTGCGGTGCGCAAGTCACGGTTGTTGGCCAGGGCAGCGTCGATCAACTGGCGCAGTACAGGGTCCTGAAACACCTGGCGCCAGTCCTGCGCAGGCTGGCGTGCCAGCGCATCGCCCTGGTAAGCCGGCCCTTGCGGGAACTGCTCGGCCACCGGCGGCGCCGGGCGTTGATAATCGGGCGCCAGGGAGCAGCCGCACAGCAGTACAGCGCACAGGGTAAGGGCATGTCGGGGCATTACCGGTTCTCGCACAGTCAGGCGCCCGCCATCCATTTCGCCAGGCCGTGGCGGCCACTGACCCCCAGCTTGGCGGTGGCGCGCTTGAGGTAGGTTTCGATCGAACTGTTCTTCACATTCAGCCGTTGCGCCATCTCGGGCACGGTGCCCCCTGTCAGCAGGCCCAGGCAGACTTCCTGCTCGCGGGTCGAGAGCTTGACGGCATCCTGCGCCAGGCGTTCGGTCAAGGATTGGCGCAGCGAGCCGGCGTCCACAGCCGAAGCGGCTGTACCGGCCCGGCGAGCCGTGCCTTGGCCCAGCAGCTGGCCATGGTGTTCCACCAACGGCAGCAGGGTGTCGGAGAGGCTCTTGAGCTGCGACAGCTCACTCAGGCTGAAGGGCCGCTGGCTGGGCAGGCGATGGAAACAGATGACCCAGCGGCGGTCGCCGCTGCGCGAAACCAGGTTGCACTGGTGGGCACTGTGGCAGGCGTTCAGGGGGGCCTTGAACTCGATCAGCAGCGGGTCCTTCATCTGCATGATGCTTTGCAGCAGCGGGTGGCGCAGGGTATCCACAGCCTGTGGTTGCTCAGGGCCGGCGCTGCCCAGCAGCTTGATGCGGCTGACACTGGCCTGGCGTGGGTCGAGGGTCCATTCGCTGAGGTCGAGCCTGTGGACCGGCACCTGGGCATCGACCAGGCGATACATCTGCTCGGCGAAGTCATCGGCGCCGCTGCTGGCGATCAGCTCGCCCAGTTGCAGATACAGCTGAGGGTCGGGGCGGTAGTCGAGGCTGGCGGTCAGCTTCATAGCGTTGTCGTCCTTGATTCAAAGCGTTACGGCGGGTGGTCTCGCAGTCGAGTCTCCGGGTGGCAAGCGGGTGATAGCGGTATTCAAGCGTGCCCGGATTGCTGCGTCTGTAGCGGGAAACCGGGACAGAAAATGCCAGTAATGGCTGCATGCAATGTAGGCATGAATGCGGCGCGGCAGCAGGCGTTGCGGCCAGCAGCCAGCGAATTGACGTCATAAGCCTGTCGGTTCGCGGCTGATCCCGCACTATCCCGCTGGGCGTAGGCCATCAGGGGCAGCTGGCTATGGCCAATCTCCTACAGATATTTAAGCCGCCGTGGACGGCCACCGGGATTGTCCGGGTTTAAGGGGCCATACAGGGTGGGGTGGCGATGCTTGAATCCGCGGATGATCAATCAGAAGGACCTGAGCCCTCATGCCTGCCGCCCAAACCTTTGCCCTGACCGTTGCCCAGCGCGACATCTGGCTGGACCAGATCAGCCACGGCGACTCGCCGCTTTACAACATAGGCGCTTACGTCGAGCTGGGTGGTGCTGTTGACGTCGAACGTCTGCGCGCGGCCCTGGCGCACCTGGTGGCGTTGCACGACGGGCTGCGTACGGTGCTGGTGCCCGGGCAGGGTGTACCCCGCCAGCGCTTTGCCGAAGACCTGGCGGTGGGCTTGCCCGAGCACGATCTGCGCGCCAGCGACGAACCGTTTGGCGCCGCCCGGCGCCTGCTCAGCGCCCAGATGCAAAAGGTCTTTGCCTTGGATGGCGGCGCCCTGTGGGCCGCGCAGTTGGTCAGGCTGGAAGATCAGCGCTACCTGCTCGCCCTGCAGGCGCACCACCTGATCCTCGACGGCTGGGGCGTTGACCTGTGGTTCAAGCAGCTCGCCGACTGCTATGGCCTGCTGGGGCAGGGCCTGCCTTTGCCTGCCACGGGGCCGTCCTACCGGGAATTCATCGACGACGACGCCCAGTATCAGGCGTCGCCCCGTCATGGCCGTGACCGCGACTACTGGCTGAGCAAATTCACGCAACTCCCCGATGCCTTACTGGTACCGCGTGAACGTGGCGCGGTGCAGGCCGGCGAGCCGAGTGGCGCCCTTGAACAACCCTTCGATGCCGGCCTGCTGGCGCGGATGCGGCAGCTGGCAACAGACCTGCAGGCTTCGGCGTTCCATGTGCTGCTGGCGGCGATGCATGTGTGCTGCGCGCGCACCTGGCAACGCGACGAGTGGGTGGTCGGCCTGCCAGTACGCAACCGTGGCAACGCCCGATTCAAATCGACCATGGGGCTGTTCACCCAGGTCAGCGCATTGCGCATGGACTTTGGCCGCAGCCGTTCGTTCGCTGAACTGGTGCAGGGCATACGTGACGCACTCAAGCAGGATTTTCGCCATCAGCGTTTCGCCCTGAGCGAACTGAACCGGGCGCTGGGTGCGCTGCGCGAAGAGCGGCCGCAACCGTTCGAGCTGATGGTGTCGTTCGAGGAGGACAGCAACGACCTGCGTTTCGGTGACGTCAGCGGCCATACGGTGATGGTCTGCAACAGCCACGAGCCGACGCCGCTGAGCGTGCACCTGCGCAGCAACAGCTACAGCGACCAGGCCTGCCTGCACCTGGTGTACAGCCGAGCGTGGTTCAGTGCCGACGAAGTCGACGCGCTGGCTGCCCGGCTGCTGCATGTGCTTGAGCAAGGGTTGCAGCAGCCTGACGCGAGCATTGGCGCCTACCACCTGCCGACCGCCAGCGAGCAGGCACAACTGCAGCGCTGGAACGATTCGGCGGTGGCCAGGCAGCAGGGCGAGATGCTGATCCATCGCCGCATCGAAGCCCAGGCCAGGGCCCGGCCGCAGGCAATCGCCGCGCTACACGAAGGTAATAGCCTGACCTACGCCGAGCTCGACCGGCGCGCCAACCACCTGGCAAAACAACTCATCGGCATGGGCGCAGGGCCCGACCAGCGGGTCGCGGTGGTCGCCCAGCGTGGCCTGGATACCCTGGTTGGCCTGGTGGCCGTACTCAAGGCCGGGGCTGCGTATGTACCGATCGACCCCGCTCACCCGCAGGAGCGCCTGGCCTACCTGCTGGACGACAGCGCGCCGCGGGTGGTGCTGACCCTCTCGCACTTGCGTGAACGCCTGCCCGCCCACGGCCGGCCACAGGTCGAGCTGGACCGCTTGTCATGGGCCGGGGCGACCGGTGATGCGCCCGCCGTCGCCCAGCTCGCAGCCAGCCACCTGGTCTATGTCATCTACACCTCCGGCTCCACCGGGCTGCCCAAAGGGGTCATGGTCGAACACCGGATGCTGGCCAACCTGGTCGATTGGCACTGCGCCAGTTTCGACCTGGGGCCAGGCCGGCACCAGTCGAGCCTGGCCGGTTTCGGCTTCGATGCCATGGCCTGGGAAGTCTGGCCGGCGCTGTGCAGCGGCGCCACGCTGCATCTGGCACCGGTGCGCGACGGCGCCGAGAATATCGACGCCTTGCTGCAGTGGTGGCGCGACCAACCGCTGGACGTAAGTTTCCTGCCTACCCCGGTGGCCGAACATGCCTTTGCCCAGGGCGTACTGCACCCAACCTTGCAGACCCTGCTGATCGGCGGCGACCGCCTGCGCCGCCTGGCGCGCGAGCGCCGCTACCGGGTCATCAACAACTACGGCCCCACCGAGGCCACGGTGGTAGCGACCTCCGGCCTGGTCGAGGCGGGCCGGCCACTGCATATCGGTGGCCCGGTGGCCAACACTCGCCTGCATGTGCTGGACGAGCATCGCCAGCTGCTGCCGATTGGCGCGGTGGGTGAGCTGTATATCGGCGGCAGCGGCGTAGCCCGGGGCTACCTGAACCGGCCCGAACTGACCGCCGAACGTTTCCTCGACGACCCGTTCTGCCCCGGCGCCCGCCTGTACCGCACCGGCGATCTGGTGCGCTGGTTGGCCGACGGCACGCTGGAATACCTGGGGCGCAATGACGACCAGGTGAAGGTCCGCGGTGTGCGGGTGGAACTGGCGGAAATCGAAGCGGCCTTGGCCAGCCATGCTGCGGTGCGCGAGTGCGTGGTGCTGCTGCGCGACGGCCAACTGCAGGCGTGGCTCATTGCCGAGGCGGCGGTGGCACCCCGTGAGTTGCACGAGCACCTGCGCGGGCGGCTACCGGCCGCCTTGCTGCCAACGGCCTACATCAACATCGCAAGCTGGCCGCTCACCGCCAACGGCAAACTCGACCGCCGCGCGCTGCCGGCCGCCGACGAGGCAGCCAAGGTGCGCCGCGAGCACCAAGCGCCGATCGGTGAGGTCGAGCAGCGCCTGGCACTGCTGTGGGCCGAACTGCTGCAGGTCGAGCGGGTAGGGCGCCAGGACCACTTCTTCGAACTGGGCGGCCATTCGCTGTTGGCGGTGCAACTGATCGAACGCATGCGCCAGCAGGGCCTTCAGGCTGACGTGCAGGTGCTGTTCGGCCAGTCGACCCTGGCCAGCCTGGCTGCCGCGGTAGTGGTGGGGGAAGCCGCAACGGTACCGGGCAATGGCGTGCTGGCGGGGTGCCAACAGATTACCCCCGACATGCTCACGCTCGCCAACCTCAACCAGGCCGCTATCGACCGGATCGTCGCGGCAGTGCCGGGTGGCGCTGGCAATGTGCAGGAAATCTACCCGCTGGCACCGTTGCAGCAGGGTTTGCTGTACCACCATGTCACCGATGCCCAGGACCCCTATCAGCAGCAGGCCCTGTTCGCCTTTGCCAGCCATGCGCAGCTGCAGGCCTTTACCGATGCCCTGCAGCAGGTGATCGAGCGCCATGACATTTTGCGCACCAGCCTGGCGTGGGACGGCCTCGAGCAGCCGCAGCAAGTGGTCTGGCGCCAGGCGCCGTTGCCCGTCGAGCGCTGGGCGCCCGAAGTGCCGGGCAGCGATGTGGCGGCGCAGCTGCGCAAGGCCTACGACCCGCAACAACGGCCGCTGGACTTGCGCCAGGCGCCGATGATGGCAATGGTCTGCGCCGAAGACGCGGCGCAAGGCCGCTGGCTGGGCCTGCTGCGCTTCCACCACCTGGTCAACGATGCCGTTTCACTGCAGGTGCTGTTCGGCGAACTCGATGCGTTCATGCAGGGCCGGGGCGAGCAATTGCCGCTGCCGGTGCCGTACCGCAACTACGTGGCGCTCAGCGGCGCGACAGAGCGCCAGGCCCACCATGAGGCTTACTTCCGTGAGCAGCTGGCTGGGGTCGAGCCCCCGGCGCCTGTGCCGGGGCTGGGCGCGGTGGCGGTTGACGAGCAAGACCTGCAGACGCATGCCCTGGCGCTGGAGGGTGGCTTGAGCGAGCTGCTGCGTACTCGGGCCCGTGCACACGGCGTGAGCCTGGCCAGCCTGCTGCATTTGGCCTGGGCCCAGGTGCTCGGTAGCTTGTCGGGCCGTGACGAGGTGGTGATCGGCACCGTGCTGCTGGGGCGGGCCATGGCCGGTGAGGGCGCTGACCGTGCGCTGGGCATGTTCATCAATAGTTTGCCGCTGCGCATCAGCCTGGGCGACCAGCCGCTGGGCCAGGCATTGACGCAGACCCACGCGCGCCTGGCCGCCTTGCTCGGGCACGAAGATGCGCCCTTGCTGCTGGCCCAGCGTTGCAGCGGGCTGCCGGCCGCCACGCCGTTGTTCGAAAGCCTGATCAACTACCGCCAGGGTGCGCTGCCGCAAGGGCAGGTGCTGCCCGGCGTAGCGCTGATCGCGGCCAGCGAAGTGCTGAGCCACGGCAGGGTGCTGACCGTGGATGACCTGGGCGATACGCTGCAACTCACCCTGCGTGCGCCGCGTGCGATCGGCGCAGCGCGGCTGCTGGGCTATTTGCTGACCACCTTGCGCCAGTTCGCCGACAGCCTTCAGCAAAGCCAGGCGCTCAATACCCTTTGCAGCGTGCCCGCCGATGAACTGCAGCAGCTGTTGCACACCTTCAACCAGACCGAAGACCGGCAAAGCCCGTTGCGCAGCACCCTGCCTGCGCTGTTCGAGGCCCAGGTGCGGCGCACGCCGCTGGCCATTGCCTTGCAGGCCGAGGACATCAGCCTCGACTACCAGACGCTCAATGCCCAGGCCAACCGCCTGGCCCACCGCCTGATCGCCTTGGGCGTTGGCCCCGATGCGCGTGTAGCCATCTGCGTGGAGCGCGGCGTGTCGATGATGCTGGCGCTGCTCGGCGTGCTCAAGGCCGGCGGCGCCTACGTGCCGCTGGACCCAGGCTACCCGGCCGAGCGCCTGCGCTTCATGCTCGAAGACAGCGCGCCCACCGTGGTGCTGGTGCATGGCGCTACGCTGGGCCTGTTCGATGCGCTTGCAGCGCCGGTGCTGGACCTGGACCGCGACGATTGGCCAGCCTGCAGCGCCGAAAACCCGCAGGTGGCGGGCCTGGGGCCTGGGCAATTGGCCTACGTGATGTACACCTCCGGCTCCACCGGTACGCCCAAGGGCGTGATGATCGAACACCGCGGCCTGTGCAACCTGATGCACTGGGGCTCGCAGATCTGCCCGCCGCAGCCTGGGGATGCCTTGCTGCAACGCGCGCCGTTCAGTTTCGATGGCTCGGTCTGGGAGCTGTTCTGGCCGTTGTGTGCCGGCTTGCGCCTGGTACTGGCGCGCCCCGACGGCCACCGCGACCCTGCGTACCTGGTGCAGTTGATCCAGGCGCGGCAGGTGACCACGATGAAGTTCGTCCCAGCCTTGCTGCACCAGTTTCTCGAAGAGCCGGGCGTCGAGCGCTGCACCAGCCTGACCGACATCTTCTGTGGCGGCGGCGAGTTGACCTTGGCGCTGTTGCGCAGCCTGCGCGAGCGGTTGCCCAAGGTGCGCGTGCACAACGTGTACGGCCCCACCGAAGCGACGGTCGACAGCACCGCCTGGACCCTGCAGGCGCATCAGCCGCTCCCCGCGCTGGCGCCACCGATCGGCCGGCCCATCGCCAATACCCGCCTGTATGTGCTCGATGCCCACGACCGCCCGGTGCCCTTGGGCGCGGTGGGGCAGTTGCACATTGGCGGCGTTGGCGTTGCCCGTGGCTATCTGGGGCTACCGACGCTGCAGGCCGAGCGCTTCATCGCCAGCCCGTTTGCGCCGGGCGACCGCCTTTATCGCACCGGCGACCTGGTGCGCTACCGTGCGGATGGCGAGCTGGACTTTGTCGGGCGTAACGATTTCCAGGTCAAGCTGCGCGGGCTGCGGGTCGAACTGGGTGAGATCGAAGCAGCCTTGGTGGCGCACCCGGCCATTGGGCAAAGCGTGGTGCTGATGCGCGAAGAACGCCTGGTGGCCTATTTCACCTGCCGCGACGCAAGCCCAGTGCCCGCCCTGCAAGTGCTGCGCAGCCATCTGCTGGCGCGCATGCCGGAGTACATGGTGCCGCAGGCATTTGTCGCCCTGGCGCAACTGCCGCTGAGCCCCAACGGCAAAGTCGACCGCCAGGCGCTGCCGGCGCCCGGTGAAGATGCGGTGATCAGCCGTGAGTACCGGGCGCCGGAGGGCGAGCTGGAGGGGGCGCTGGCAGCGATCTGGACCGAAGTGTTGAAGATTGAGCAGGTAGGGCGCGAGGACAACTTCTTCGAGCTGGGCGGCCATTCGTTGCTGGCGGTAAGCCTGGTGGCGCGCATGCGTCAGGCTGGGTTGCATGTCGATGCCCGCACCTTGTTCAGCCAGCCGACCCTGGCCGGGTTGGCGGCCAGCACCCGACGCGAGCAGGTCGAGGTAGTCATACCGCAGACCACCATCCCGAGCCTGGGCAAGCGTAGGCGGATTTGAGGGTGTTCGCTGTGGACTTGGGGGAGATGGAGTTGGGGCCCGGAGGCCTGGCTTGGATTTTTCGGTGATGCACAAATCGAGCGCCGCCCGCGCGGCGCATCGCGGGCAAGCCCGCTCCTACATTTGTTGCAACGCGCCGTTCCAGTCAGGCCATGGTTGTCCGCCTTGTCGCATGACTGAAGACAGATGGGGCGTCGGCAGCGCCAGCCGAAAAATTGGGTCATGCCAACAAGGCTGGCAACTATGGCCTCACAGGCCATGGCACGTTGCAACAAATGTGGGAGCGGGCTTGCCCCGCGAAGCGCCGCGCGGGCGGCGCTCGATCTCAAAGGCGCTATAGATCCCAAGGCAAGCGCTTCGCGATGCGCCGCGCGGGCGGCGCTCGATCTCAAGGGCCCTAAAGATCCCAAGGCAAGCGCTTCGCGATGCGCCACAAACCTCCTGACTAGCACTTCCGCCCCCCCCCAAGACACGCCCCTGTCCCCGCTTCCCATGTCAGACCGCCCGGTCACGATCCTTTAGCGTGTCCCCGATTCCCATTTCCAGGCAAAGCAGGATGCTTACCGATGCACTTCAGCGAACTGATGGCTGCTCTTTCCACCCGTGCAATCCGACTCCAGCGCGAAGACCAGGACCTGATCGTTCTGGGCGATGACGACACCCTGGACGATACCCTGTGGGAGGCGCTGTCTCGGCATAAGCCGGCCTTGCTGGAGATGCTCGCCGAACGCGAAGACGACTGGCTGAGCCCGGCGTTTCGCATCACCCCCGACATGCTGCCGCTGGTGCAACTCGACCAGCAGGCCATCGACCGCATCGTCGCCAGCGTACCGGGCGGCGCGGCCAACGTGCAGGACATCTACCCGCTGGCGCCGCTGCAGCAAGGCATGTTGTACCAGCACCTGGCAGCCAGCGATGGCGATCCGTACCTTGCCCAGGTGCAACTGCGCTTCACCAGCAAGGCGCACCTCGAAGCCTTTGCCCAGGCCCTGCAATGGGTGATCCAGCGCCATGACATTCTGCGCACGGCGCTGCATTGGGAATACCTCGACGAACCGGTGCAGGTGGTATGGCAGGAGGCGACGCTGGTGCGCGAGGCCATCGCGGTCGATGGCAGCGATGCGTTGGCCAGGCTGTGCGCGCGTTTTGACCCACGGCACTACCGCCTCGACCTGCGCCAGGCACCGCTGATGCAATTGATGCATGCGCAAAGTGAAGGCGATGAGTGGGTCGCCTTGCTGATGTTCCATCACGTGGTGATGGACCATACCGCGCTGGACATCGTACGCCGCGAAATCCAGGCGCATCTGGCCGGTGAATCGGCGCAGCTGGCCGCCCCCATGCCGTTTCGCAACGTACTCGCCGCCGCCCGCCTGGCGCTGGACGAGCAGGCCCACGAGCACTTCTTCCGCGACATGCTGGCCGACATCGATGAGCCGACCTTGGCCTTCGGCCTGCAGGATAAAGGCGACCAGGCCCTGGAACAGGCGCGCCTGACCTTGCCTGCACCGCTCAGCCAACGCCTGCGCAGCCAGGCGCGCTTGCTTGGGGTAAGCCCGGCAAGCGTGCTGCACCTGGGCTTCGCCCGCCTGGTAGGGCAATTGTCGGCGCGCCAGGCCGTGGTGTTCGGCAGCGTCCTGCTGGGGCGCATGACCACCGGCGACGGCAGCGAGCAAGCCTTGGGCATGTTCATCAACACCCTGCCGCTGCGTATCGACCTTGGTCAGCAGGGGGTGCGCGATGCACTGCTGGCGACGCATCGACGCCTCACTGCCTTGCTCGGCCATGAGCAGGCTTCCCTGGCCCTGGCCCAGCGTTGCAGCGGTGTTGCCGCGCCGGCGCCGCTTTTCAACAGCATGCTCAACTACCGCCACAGTGCCGCCGGTGATGCGGCTGAAATCATTCCGGTGGCACCCGGTATCGATATCGTCGGCGCCGAAGAGCGCACCGACTACCCGCTGACTGTCAGTGTCGATGACCTGGGCGACGACCTGCGCCTGACCGTCCAGAGCCTGCCGCAGTGGGGCGCGGCCCGTTTGAGTGAGCAGTTCGCACAAGTGCTGGCAAGCCTGGTGCAAGCACTGGAGCACCAGCCTTCGACGCCCCTGCAGGTGTTGCCGGTGCTACCGCCGCGCGAGCGCGAGCAAGTGCTGCAGCAGTTCAACCGCACCACCCAGGCCTATCCGCAAGGGCAGACCGTGCATGCCCTGGTCGAGGCCCAGGCCGCGCGTGCGCCGCATGCGGCAGCGCTGGTACAGGCTGAGCAGGTGCTCAGCTACGCCGAGCTGAACCGGCGCGCCAACCAGCTTGCCCACCAGTTGATCGCGCAGGGGGTCAAGGTGGGTGACCGGGTCGCCCTGTGCCTGCCACGCAGCGCCGAGCGCCTGGTCGGCCTGCTGGCGGTGCTGAAGGCCGGTGCCGCCTACGTGCCCGTGGACCCGGCGTACCCAGCCGAGCGCATCGCCTATCTGCTGGCCGACAGTGCCCCAACCCTGGTGCTGGCGACGACGGCCATCGAGAACCTGGCAAACGTGCCACGCTTGAACCTGGACCAGCCCGGCGCCTTCGCCGCGGATGAGGGTAACCCGGCACTGCCCGGGCTGGACGCGCAGCAGCTGGCCTACCTGGTCTACACCTCCGGCTCCACCGGCCAGCCCAAAGGCGTGATGGTCGAGCACCACACCCTGGCAAACCTTGTTCATTGGCATTGCCAGGCGTTCGACCTGCACCCCGAATCGCACAGCTCCAGCGTCGCAGGCTTTGGTTTCGACGCCATGGCCTGGGAAGTCTGGCCGACCTTGTGTGCCGGTGCCACCTTGCACCTGCCGCCTGTGCACATCGGCAACGAACACGTCGACGAGTTGCTCGACTGGTGGCTGCAGCAGCCGCTGCAGGTCAGCTTCCTGCCGACCCCGGTGGCCGAACAGGCCTTGCGCCGCGACCGCCAGCACCCAACCCTGCGCACCTTGCTGATTGGCGGTGACCGCCTGCGCCAGTTCGATCGCGACCCAGGCTTTGCCGTGGTCAACAACTACGGCCCAACCGAAACCACGGTGGTTGCGACCTCCGGGCAGCTCACCCCCGGCGCGGCGCTGCATATCGGCCAGCCAATCGCCAATACCCGCGTGTATGTACTCGATGAGGGCCTGCAGCCTGTACCGGTAGGTGTTACCGGTGAGTTGTATATCGGCGGTGCGCAGGTCGCGCGCGGCTACTTCAATCGCCCTGAACTGACCGAACAGCGTTTTCTGGCCGACCCGTTCAGCGAGGCCGCCAACGCCCGCATGTACCGCAGTGGCGACCTGGTGCGCTGGAACACCGACGGCACGCTGGATTACCTGGGCCGCAACGATGACCAGGTGAAGGTCCGCGGCGTGCGGGTGGAGCTGGGCGAAATCGAAGCCGCCCTGGCTGCCCAACCGGGTATTGCCGATGCCGTGGTACTGGTGCGCGACGCGCGCCTGCTGGCCTGGTTCACCGAGGCCGCGCCGGTAGACCTTGAACAACTGCGTCAGGCCCTGCAGGCCAGCCTGCCGGCGCAACTGATACCGGCCGCGTTCATACGCCTGGCTGAACTGCCGTTGACCAGCCACGGCAAGCTCGACCGCCGCGCGCTGCCCGACCCCGACAGTGCGTTGCTGGCCGGCCAGGCCTACGAAGCACCGCAGAGCGCCACCGAAGCGACCATGGCCGCGATCTGGGCCGAGGTGCTGGGTGTCGAGCGGGTAGGGCGCCACGACAACTTCTTCGAACTGGGTGGCCATTCGTTGCTGGCCGTGACCCTGGTCGAGCGCCTGCGCAAGGCGGGCCTGGTGATCGACGTGCGGGTGCTGTTCGCCCAGCCGACCTTGGCGGCGCTGGCCAGTGCAACCGGGATCGGCCATGAAGCACAGGTGCCGGCCAACCGTGTGCCGCACAACGCCCAACGCATTACACCGGACATGCTCAGCCTGATCGACCTGGACCAGGCCGCGATCGACGCCGTGGTCGCCAGCGTGCCCGGTGGCGCCGCCAACGTGCAGGAAATCTACCCACTCGCGCCGTTGCAGGAAGGCATTCTCTATCACCACCTGAGTGCCGAGCAGGGCGACCCGTACCTGCTGCAGACCCGCCTGGCCTTCGACAGCGTCGAACGCCTGCTGGCCTGGGCCGGCGCCCTGCAGCAGGTCATCGACCGCCACGATATCCTGCGCACGTCGGTGCTCTGGCAAGGCCTGGCGCAGCCGCTGCAGGTGGTGTGGCGCAAGGCGGAGCTTGCCGTCAACGAAGTCGACGACCTGGCCGATGAGCCCGGTGCCGACCGCATCGAACAGCTGCACGCCCGCTTCGACGCCCGCCACCACCGCCTCGACCTGGGCCAGGCGCCGCTGACCCGCCTTTACTACAGCCTCGACCCTACCAACCAGCAGGTGGTGGCGATCCTGCTGTTCCACCACCTGACCCTCGACCACACCGCCATGGACGTGGTCGCCCGGGAAATGCGCGCGCTGCTGTTCGGCCAGGCCGATACCCTGCCGCCGGCGGTGCCGTACCGCAACTATGTGGCCCAGGCCCGCCTGGCCGACCAGGCCGGGCATGAAGCGTTCTTCCGCACGATGCTGGCAGACGTCGACGAGCCGACCTTGCCGCTGGGCTTGGCCGATGTACAAGGCGACGGCCGCGGAATCGAAACCGCCTTCCAGGCACTGGATGGCGGCATCAGCCAGCGCCTGCGCAGCCAGGCCCGCCAGCTGGGCGTCAGCGCCGCAAGCCTGATGCACCTGGCCTGGGCGCGTGTGCTGGGGGTGCTCGCCAACCGCCACGACGTGGTGTTCGGCACGGTGCTGATGGGCCGCCTGCAGGGCGGCGAGGGCGCCGACCGCGCGTTGGGCATGTTCATCAACACCTTGCCGCTGCGGGTCGATACCCGCGCCTCGGTGCAAGCGGCCGTGCGCGCCACCCACCGCAGCCTGTCGGGGTTGCTTGGCCATGAGCACGCCCCCCTGGCGCTGGCCCAGCGTTGCAGCGGCGTGGCGGCCTCGGCGCCGTTGTTCAGCGCGTTGCTCAACTACCGCCACAGCGCAGCCGATGCGCCGCGCGAAGGCGAAGGGATCTGGGAAGGCGTTCGGCTGCTGGGCGGCGAAGAGCGCAGCAACTACCCATTGACTTTGAGCGTCAACGACCTGGGTGAAGGCTTCAGTTTCAGCGTGCTGGCAGTCGAAGGCATCGGCGCCACCCGGGTTGTCGCCTGGATGGCTGAAGCCGTAGGCCAGCTGCTGCAAGCGCTCGAACAAG
>Ga0213821_1000648_pt1 | contig 19690 bp, 18 predicted proteins | sample MC6MC0909MG_FD_179894 | JGI IMG/M metagenome (GOLD analysis project Ga0213821, IMG submission 179894) | Enriched soil aggregate microbial communities from Iowa State University, Ames, United States - MC6-MC0909-MG | ecosystem: Environmental > Terrestrial > Soil > Unclassified | place: USA: Iowa...
ATCATGCCGACTTCGTTGATCACGATCTCAGGCTTGTTGGCCTGGGTGGTAAAGGCCTTGTGCACCGCCTCATACCACTCGCAGATGTCACCCCATACACCGGTTTCGATTGCCAAGGCCTTGAGCTGCTGGGCACGCGGATCGGTATAGCGGAAAACCGGGTGACCGAGGCCTGGCACGCGCTCCTTACGGGCACGCATCCCTTCCACCAAGGCGTTGGCCGAAGCTTCGAAATCGCTTGCGTCTGCCGAGAAGGTAGCGTTCAGGAAGTTGCCAGTCTGGTCTGGGGCCAGCGAATACTCACCAGCGGACAAAACGGCAGTGGCGAGGCCAGCCACCATGGATGGGTTGCTCGAAACGCAGAAGCGAGCAGCGGCAGTGCCTGGTTTCTTCAACGCGTAATCCAATACCGAGCACAGGATGCCGTCGATCATCTTGGATTCGCCAGCATTCGGCAGGCGCCCACGGATCAGCAGGTAAGTGGCCGAAGCGAAGCTCAGCTTGCCGATCAAGTCGCCCAGGTCGTAACCCCGGATGTAGACAGCGGACTCCTCAACATCGCTTACCGAGGTGCTCCAATACCGCTTTTCTGTAGTCATTGCTGGTTCCTATCGAGTGTGCCTGCACCGTCCACTTGGACGATTGCTTGGCTTGACTGTATTCCAGGTATATTTTTTTGTCCAGCGGGTACGTAAAAATGATTGACGGGTCTTGACCGTGCCTGGCAGCTCGGTCAGGCGGCGCCCGAAAGGCGGGGAAGCTGGGCGGACGAAGCAGCCGGAGGTGGATCAGGAAGGAGGACGCATCGGATCTCTGGAAGGCGAGGAGATGCACATACCCAATGTTCAAAACGTTTGACCGGCGGGTTTTTTCAGGTATCTTGCGTCTTCTCAGGACGAGCTCGACACCCGCGAGCAACCATCGAAAAAAATGGTGGTGCTTCGCAGCTTGGCTACATGAGCCTTTGATACATCTGCCCAAATAAATCTAAAGGTACAGCGGATGAATTACGCCCCCTCCCCCATTCAGAATCGATGCACAGTTGACTCCATCCGTTGCTGGCCAACGGAACGCTCTCTCTTACAAGACTAAAAATTTCTACCGCTCTTGCTGCAGTAGTACATAGAGACAACCTGGATATTTACATGGCTCGTTCACAATCGCTTGATGACGCGGTGCTCACGCGCACCCATAAACGTATTTTCCTCTCGGCCTTGGGTAGTCCATTTATTGCCGGCTACGTTCTGAGCTTGATTGGTGTCGTGATTGCCCAGATCACAGGCGAGCTGCAGCTCTCGACAATGTGGGAAGGCCTGATCGCTGCTGCCGCCCTATTGGGTGTGTTCTTCGGCGGCACCCTTGGGGGCTGGATCACCGACAATTTCGGCAGAAAGTTTCTGTACCTACTAAACCCGGTACTGATTTTCGTCTTTTCGGTAGCGCACATGTTCGCCGAGACGGCACTCACGCTGTGCCTGCTACGCTTCATCATCGGCGTAGCCGTGGGCGCGGATTACCCTGTGGCCTCCACAATTCTCTCTGAGTTCATGCCCAAGAAACATCGTGCTCCTATGATCGGCGGCCTCGTCATCATGTGGTTTGCGGGCTCTGCTACTGCCTACATCAGCGGTGAGCTGATCATGAGCACCTGGGGTGATGAGAGCTGGAGGATGGTACTAGCAGCTGCAGCCATACCATGTGCCCTGTTCTTTTTCATGCGCCTAGGCAGTCCAGAATCCCCACGCTGGATGGCAGATCGCGGAAACCTGGCGGCAGCTGACCAGATCGTCAAAAGCGTTTACGGCCAGCAATACTCCATCAACGACATGCCCGAGGAAGAAGAGAAGAAACTGTCACTTCGCTCCCTCTTCAGCGCTGGTCATGGCCGCAACATGCTGTTCGTCACGCTTTTCTGGACTTGCTCAATCATCCCCCTGTACGCGGTCAATATCTTTGCCCCCAAAGTCATGCAGGCCCTAGCACTCTCAGGGCGCTGGGCGAGCCTTGGCTCCATCATGATCATGCTGCTCTTCGTTGTCGGATCGATGCTGGCATCCAAAATGCTCAGTATGATGGGCAGGCGCCAATTGCTGATTCAGAGCTTCATAGGCTCGACGATCCCCCTGCTGTTGCTCGGGGCATTCCCAGAAGCCTCCCCCGTCGCTGTGTTGGTGCTATTCAGCGTATACGCCATCTGTATAGGTGGAAGCCAGGTGCTGCTCTTCGTTTACCCGACGGAATTGTTCCCGACTTCCATCAGAGCCTCCGCACTCGGTGTAGGTACCTCGTTTTCAAAGCTGGGCGCAGCTGTGGGAATTTACCTGGTACCAATGTCGGTAGCGTCGTTCGGCATTTCACCAACGATGTATGCCGCAGCGGCAATATCGTTGATCGGCCTGATAGCTACCGTGCTAATGGCACCCGAGACACGATCAAACGGACTCATTAAAACCGCATAACGAAAAAGGGCGCTCAGCGCCCTTTTTTCTTCGATTCAAACACCAGCCCAGGGTATTTCCTGCACTGGTATTTTTTGCCGCAGCTCGTAGCCAGCCCCGGCACCTGGAATGGAAACCAGGTCGGCAACGATCTGCCCCACACCTAGAGCGCAGATTGCATTCACGTCATGCCCTACGGCTACGATTGCGCCCTTTACGTCCTCAGGCCGGCCTACATAGGGTTTACCAATAGGCGTAACAGGGACATCCACCAGATCATCGCCAGCGCCTACGCGCTCTTCTTTTAGCCCCAAATCAAGGTTCAGAGAGCCCTCAAACCTGGAGCTGAGTACGCCTGCAGCTACGACGGTTTCATCTGCCAGGAACTGCCCAGCCTTGGTAGAAACTCCGACCACTTTATCCCCTGCCATCAGAAGCTCAGTTACTTCGAGATCTTCAAAAATCCGCCCACCCCGATCGTTCACGATATTCCTCAAATCCATAAGCATCTCATGCATGGATAGCTCATTACTCAAGGTTCCTCGACGCACGCTGTTGGCGGTGATCGTGGACTGAGAGGTGAAGCAGAACCGGCTCACTAGGCGCATGTTGTAACCAAGATCCTCGAACAGGGGGAACAGCAGTTCCTTCCCACGCTTGGCCAGCTCCGAGCTCTTGCCACCACTACCGAGGCAATCAACAAAGGGGGTACGAGGCCCTTTGGTGCCAACCTTCGATTGCTCAATCAAGGTGACCCTCATCCCGGCTTTTTGCAGGAAGTAGGCAGAGCAAATCCCAACGGCTCCCCCTCCGATGATGATCACATCCAGTCCAACGTATTTATCCACAGCGCGTACCTCGTGGTTGCCAGTGCCGGTATGTCCCGCAATCGGCTTCACGGAGCTCCAAAACGGAACATACCCGAAAGACTTTTTTGCGTACCCTTCGGTCAGTATTTGGATTTGAGCCCGCCCTGTCAATAAATTCGAGCATGGCGGGATGACCCGAGCAGACAAATGGTGAAAGGAGGCAGGGATGAGACATCGTGGAGCAGTATTCTGGGCTTGGGCCGCCCCCGTATTCCCATAAAGAGGTGCTCGCGGATGGAGCACGGCTTGATGTTCAGGCCAGGCTAGCCTGCACAGGCGACACCAAGTTCGTCATCGGGATTTACGAACCTTCGGGCCTGGCCCGGGTGAAGAGGCTTACGCCAGGCGGCCCGGCGAGACGACTACGAGGGCCATGGCCTGGGGCGCGGGAAGAGGCCGCGCGCTTGCTGACATTGGAGCAGTGAGGGCAACAGAGCCAGCACTCATCCAGAGTTGAGAGAGGTCGCATATCATGGTCGGTCACATTGCCGAGTGGGACGCGGATCTGGAGCTTCTGGGACAAATAGCCGACGAGCTTGAACACCAAGTTGCACCCTGCCCCACTACCCGACCGATGCTGATCGCGTGGCTGGTGGAATGGACTCGAAGCCTCGACGCGTTGAGCGAAATCAGACGAGAGATGCCACGCCTTCCCCACGTTTTGAAGTCGGCGAACAGCTAGTGGAATCACCTGGGTGGCGGCCAGTAGTAAATGCCGCCCCAGCCGTTACATAATCCTTATGCCACTTGCCGTTCAGCAGGCTGCTGATTGGTCGCAATGCAGCGTGCATGACCTACTCCCCACGCCAGCGCTCGAGTCATAGACTCACCTGGGCGCGAGTAGAAAGCTTCCTCATGCAGCGCCATCCCAGTCCCGACATACACCCCGATGAACAATTGGGTGTTGCCCGTGCGCGACAGTCGCACTTGGATGTCCATGGTCGTCCCATCGTCCAGCGTCTCATCGTGAGACCTGTGGTGAAGCGTGGGGTCTGCCCATTTCCAGAAAACATCACCGCGAATCCGCATGCCGACCTCCTACGACTTTAGTCTTATTTGTGGGGTGCTCTCACCATAGCGCAGCGAAGCGGCAAGGCAATCACCGGCGAGCAGATAATGCCTTGGCAATATGACGGGATGTGACGAGTTGCAAAATTGAAGGACGGCAGTCTCAGCACACCTCTGGTAAGCCACGGATTTTGAAGGTCTTCAAAGACTCATTCTGAGCGTCTAGCTGGCCCACGCCGGGGCTGCATCGCCATGCAAAACGCATCGCCATCGAGCATCCTGCCGTTCCGCGCCGGCATCGCCTTCGCCTATTCCCTGGTGTTCCCGCTGATGTTTAGCTTCTGCGCCAAGTCAATACCTGAAGGCGTGTCGAAGATGACCGACATCGACAGCTACCTCGATTTCGTCATGACGCTGTTCTCCGCATTCGGATTCCGGTGGCCGTAGTGTTGCTAGTAGGCGTGGTCGACGTGAAGACCTGAACAAGATCCGCCCGTACCTGATCGTCGGCTGCTTCGTAGTCGGGATGATCCTGACGCCACCGGACATTTTCTCAGAGACCTTGCTGGCGCTACCGACGTGGCTGTTATTCGAAATAGGCGTCAACTTTGGCAGACTGATCCGTAAGCGTAACAATTTCTACGAAAACGCTGCTGAAGCCCAGCTCCATCGCATATTTAAGAGATCCTTATCCAACCTCAATTCCCATTTCATGCACGTCCTATTCACGAAGAATGCGTTCATGAGTTGATTTGATCACGGCATCCTGCGTTTCTCTGGCCAGCGGACTTCCACTTGCCTACTGACTCATATGGTTTGCTGCATGATCAACTTCGCATTTGACTTCGTTTTTGGCGTTCTCATGGGCGCACTGGGTGGATTTTTCGGAATTGGCGGAGGCCTTGTCGCCATTCCCCTCATGACCCTGATCCTGGGCCTAAGCCAGACCATGGCTCAGGGGACTGCTTTGGTCATGATGGTTCCGAACGTCGCCCTTGCACTATGGAGGTATCAGCAGATAAGCCCCATCCGCTGGTCGCTTGCGCTCCCCTTGGCAGCCATGGGCTTCATCACCGCAGGTATTGGTGCACGAGCAGCGGTGCACCTCGACCCTCTGTACATCCGAATGGGTTTCGCAATACTTATGCTTGGCCTCGCAGCGCTCACCTTGCTCAGGAACCGCATCTCTCATCGGGGCACTAAACCCAAGGCTCAACCATCTCCCCTCCGATTAGGCGCACTTGGGTCTGGCTGTGGGGTTCTAGGTGGCTTTTTCGGAGTGGGTGCTTCCGTAGTGGCAGTTCCTGTCCTCACTGGTGTTTTCGGCCTCAGCCAACTGGCTGCGCAGGGCATGGCCCTTACGCTCGCGCTCCCCAGCACCATGATTACGTTGGCGACCTACTGTTGGGATGGCCATGTAGATTGGCCTATGGGCCTTGCCATGGCATTAGGAGGACTGTTGAGTGTAGGTTGGGGTGTGAAATGGGCCTATAGGGTTCACGAGCGTCACCTTCGGATTTTGTTCGCCGTTTTTCTGGTGGCATCCGCAACCATGCTGTTTATCAAAGGCTAAGGTGGTTGATTCACGAATCGTGCACCAAAGGTATTTACTTGGCATCTTTATTTAGAAATTTGACTCGATAAGCTGACACCACCACTGCTCGCCAGTGATCGTGATGCCTGCGGGCTGCATCAATAACAATATCGGGTACAAATTTGCCATGAATACCCCAAAGACGCTTTATCAAAAACACATCGACTCCCACACCGTTTGTGAGCTGGATGATCAAGGGCACGTGCTCCTTTACATTGATCGCCAGGTTGCGAATGAATACACCAGCCCTCAGGCATTCAGCGGCTTAAGGGAAGCAGGTCGCAAGGTTTGGCGCCCTTCGGCAACCCTCTGTGTAGTCGACCACGTAAACCCGACCGCGCCTGATCGAATCTCCGCAATGCCTGACGCAGGTGGAACCCTGCAAGTCAATTACTTCGAAGAAAACTGCCGCGATTTCGGTATTGAACTGTTCGACGTCCTAGACAAGCGCCAAGGTATCGAACACGTTGTAGCGCCAGAACAAGGATTCATCCTCCCTGGCATGGTGGTGGCGGCAGGTGATAGCCACACAACCACATACGGTGCACTGGGAGCATTTGGCTTCGGTATCGGCACCTCCGAGATCGAGCATCTCTTGGCGACGCAAACGCTGGTGTACAAGCGCCTGAAAAGCATGCGTGTAACTGTCAACGGCACCCCTGGGCCTGGTCTGGTTTCCAAGGACATCATCATGGAACTGATTCGCCAGATCGGTGCCTCGGGCGCGACTGGCTACGCCATCGAATTCACTGGGCCTGCGATCACCGCCTTGAGCGTCGAAGCTCGAATGACTATCTGCAATATGGCAGTCGAAGCCGGAGCTCGCGGAGCTTTCATGGCCCCGGATGAAAAAGTGTTTGCTTATCTGGCTGACAAGCCACGTGCGCCGAAAGGGGCCGTATGGGCTCAGGCAGTTGAAAGCTGGAGGTCGCTTTACACAGACCCTGGTGCCGAATTCGACTTGGAAGTCCGTATGGATGTAGCAGACCTACAGCCGATGGTTACCTGGGGTACCAGCCCTGATCAGGCTGCTGCGATTTCTGACAAAGTGCCCGACCCTTTGGAGCAGCCAGACTTGATCCTGCGCCGTGACCTGGAGCGAGCACTTCGCTACATGGATCTGCAACCAGGTACTGCACTCAGTAGTATCAAGATCAGCCATGCTTTCATTGGTTCTTGCACCAACGCTCGAATCGAAGACCTCCGCGATGCGGCACGTGTAGTTAAAGGGCGGAAAGTAGCCGAAGGTGTACGTGCAATGATCGTCCCAGGCTCCACGCTAGTGCGTGACACTGCAGAAGCCGAGGGGATCGCCCAGATCTTCCGAGAAGCAGGCTTCGAGTGGAGACAGTCCGGTTGCTCAATGTGCCTTGCCATGAATGACGATGTACTGAGCGCCGGTGATCGCTGCGCCTCAAGCACCAACCGCAACTTTGAAGGCAGGCAGGGTCAGGGTGCACGCACCCACCTCATGAGTCCCGCGATGGTTGCAGCAGCGGCTGTAACTGGCCACTTGGTCGATGTTCGTTCCTTGGTATTGGAGGCCTGATATGCAACCGTTCAACAAAGTAGCGGGCATTGCCGCACCCATCCTGGCTGCAAACGTCGATACCGACGTAATCATGCCTAAGCAATTCCTCAAAGGGATTGACCGTAATGGCCTCGACCGTGGGGCGTTCTTCGATTTGCGATTCTTGGCCGACGGTTCGCCGAATCCCGAGTTTGTCCTCAACCAAGCGCCTTGGAACGAGAGCAAATTCCTAGTGGTAGGCCCTAACTTTGGTTGTGGGTCAAGCCGCGAACACGCCGTCTGGGGGATGAAACAGTTAGGGATCCGAGCCCTCATCGGTACGAGTTTCGCAGGCATCTTTTACGACAACTGCCAGCGCAATGGCGTGCTCACCATCCAACTGTCTCCGGCAGAACTCAAAGAGCTGGGCGCCATGGTCAGTAAGCCGGCGACCGCAAAAATCGCCGTTGATTTGGAGGAGCAGTACATTCTCCTGTCGGATGATCGCCGCATCAGATTCGAGATCGACGCGCTGAGGAGGGATGCGCTTCTCCAGGGACTTGACGCAATCGGCAGTACGCTTGTCCGAAGTGAGCAGATCCGTCGCTTTGAGGAACGTCATATGCAAGCCAACCCGTGGTTGGCCTGACCCTCAGTCGTCAGCCGCCCCAAATGGGGGACGGCATCTGGAGATGTTCGAATGCTTAACGTAATAAATGACGGGGAATGGCCTACGGGGTATCGCATCAATCCCTCCCCTCCACCTCTCGAGGAAAAATGGCGAGAAGCATTTGAAGGGATGCCTTCAGCAATCGTCAGCGACTGTTTGGGACGAAATACAGGCGGCCTGGGGCTTAAGCCATATCACGGATTCCGTCATCTTAGCGGGAGCGCCCTGACCGTCAGGATTCGACCGGGAGACAATCTGCTGTTGCTTAAAGCCATTCAGATGGCGCGTCCCGGTGATGTCTTGGTCGTTGACGGGAGTGGAGATCTCAGCCGTGCCGTGATCGGCGGCATCATGCGAGCCATGGCCATCAAAGCCGGTATTGCCGGAGTGGTTGTCAATGGTGCTATCCGAGACAGGGAGGAGTGGATGGGGGGAGAACTCCCCGTGTTTGCATTGGGATACGTACACCGAGGGCCAAGTACGGACGGCGGTGGCGAAATAAACGTACCGGTCGCATGTGCTGGCATGATAGTGAATCCTGGTGATTTGATCGTGGGCGATGCCGACGGAGTGGTGGCAGTGGGCGTGGACGAGCTGCCGAATGTCTACGCCAGGTGCACGGAGCTGCTCGACAGAGAGGCGAACATCCTTAAATCCATTGCAGCCGGCACTCTTGATCCCAACCGATTTGATGAACAGCTTCGTGACAAAGGTTGTCCTGTCTAGGGTTTGAGACGCTCATTCAATCAGCTCTCAGCCGGCTGAAGCTGGATTCAAGGAACTCGACGCATACCCGCAGCTTGGCGGAATCCGCCAAGCGTGTCGGGTAGACCGCCCATACGTTCGCACTCTGACTGTAGTCGTGAAGCACTTGAACTAGGCGACCTTGCTCTAGGAGAGGCTTAACATCCCACATCGACCTCAGCAACAATCCACGGTGATTTAGGGCCCACTGCAGCACGATTTCACCGTTATTGGAGGAAAGCCGGCCATTGACACGAACGGTTTCTTCTTTCTCTGACTTGAGCAGCTTCCATACACCGTAGGGATTGTTTCTTTCCTTTAGTACCAAGCAATCATGATCCGCTAGATCACTAAGTTTTTCTGGCGTTCCTCGCTGCGCGAGATACTCTGGCGTGGCACATATCACTCGCTTATTGGCAACGAGCAGTCGACTGATATGGTTTTCTGGAATGTCGTCACCAACCCTTATCTCTAAATCAAATCCTTCACCAACGATATCAACCACCCGGTCAAATACGTCAAGCTTAACTTCGAGATCAGGATATGCGCTCGAAAGCTCAGCAACCGCTGGAGCCACATAATTCCGACCAAAACCGAAGCTGCTACAGATGTGCAACAAGCCTCTGGGGGCTTTTCGTACCTGGCTCAAATCGCCCATAAACTCGTCAAGGTTATCCAAGATCCGAACCGCCCATTGCTGAGCTCTAACTCCAGAGTCAGTGAGAGCGATTCTGCGAGGGCTCCGGTGAAGTAGCCGCGTCCCCAGCGTCTCCTCCAAAATTTTAATGCGCTTGGTCACATATGCCGGCGATTGGTCAAGCTCCAGGGCCGCGCCTGAGAAGCTCCCCACACGAATCACCGTAAGGAAAACCCGAAGGTCATCAGGCAGTGGTGTCACTTCATGATTCGTGTTCATAGCGTGCATAGAAGGGCCGTTTCTTTACGATTCTGCTAAGGATAGCATTTTACCAGATAGGAAATTGCCGTGATCCCTGGCAGCAAGCCTCCTCACACAAAAATAAACAGAGGAATTCAAAATGACCCTCGCAACCCAAGCAATGCCAACGCGGCGTCGGTTTACCGCGCTCATGGAATATGAAATTGGCGTGATCCCGCTGCCCTATTTTCTCGGTATCGCCCTGATCGTTTTCCTTTCAGCCCATTTAGGCTACCTCCCCAAGACAATGATTGGCGGCCTAGCAGTCATCATGACTATGGGTATGCTACTTGGCCAGGTGGGTCAACGGTTGCCGCTGCTCCGAGACATAGGCGGCGGCGCGATTTTGTGCCTCTTGTTACCCTCTGTATTGGTCTATTACGGCTTCTTCGGTAGCACCACGATTGATGCCACCAAGATGCTAATGAAGGATGCCAACTTCCTTTATTTTGTAATTGCAAGTCTTGTCGTAGGAAGCATCCTGGGAATGAACCGGACAATTCTTGTCCAGGGCATGATCCGGATGTTCGTTCCACTTGTAATAGGCACCCTCGCAGCGGTGGCAGTGGGTTTAGCTGTAGGCGTAAGCTTCGGCTATACCGTTCACCACACCTTTTTCTACATCATTGTCCCGATCATTGGTGGTGGTATTGGTGAAGGTATCCTTCCACTCTCTCTTGCGTATTCACACATCCTCGGCGGAGCCCCAGAACAATATGTCGCACAGTTGGTGCCCGCTGCAGTCGTAGGCAATATCGTCGCCATCATCTGTGCAGGCACTCTGGCTCGCTGGGCTGCTCGTAAGCCAAAAATAAATGGTGACGGCCAACTGATTCGTGCCCGAGAGGAAAATGACGCATTCAAGGAGGAAGTCGAGGATGACAGCGCTATCGACTTCCGCTATATGGGTGCTGGTGTGTTGCTCATCTGCGCGTTCTTTGTTTTAGGGGGGCTGCTCGAGAAAGTTGTGCATATCCCAGGGCCGGTAATGATGATCCTGGTTGCTGTAGTCTTTAAATATGTTCGTGCTCTACCTGAAAAACTAGAAAAAGGGAGCAAGAAATTTTATAAGCTCATTTCCACTGCCTTCATCTGGCCAGTAATGATCGGGCTTGGAATGCTCTACGTACCTCTTGATAGCGTGGCAAGTGTCTTCTCTGTTGGTTACGTAATGGTGTGCGCCTCAGTGGTACTCGCCATGACAGCGGCAGGGTTCCTCATCGGCAATCTATTGAAAATGTTCCCGGTCGAGTCGGCCATCGTCACCTGCTGCCACAGTGGGTTAGGCGGTACTGGAGACGTCGCTATCTTGTCTGCCTGCAACCGTATGCAACTGATGCCTTTTGCTCAGATCTCGACTCGCATTGGCGGCGCTGCCACTGTAATCGGTGCTACATTGCTGCTAGGCATCTTCAGCTAACAAGTCCCAACCACCAAATTTGAGCATTACGTACATGCCATCGCCACCTGGCCACGCACCAGATGGTGGTGGCATGTGCGTATCCCACATTTGAGATCTCCTCTTGGTAGACCAGCTGCGTTGGCTTTCTTCGTCTCTTCCGGATTAAACATGCCCGAAGCCCCTGCAGGCTAGCTATGCAACTGACGCCTGAATGACTCGGCGAACAGATGGAAGGGGGCAAGTGAGCGGGGAATGTCGATGAGGACAGGGCTGTACGGAGGCTCAGACGGTAACTGGTTTCCACAACCCTAGGGGGGGCGAGCTCTCACACCCTCCCCGCTGCATCTCCCACCAGACGTAAGTAGTCAGCGTCACCATGAGCGGAATATCCATGGAGCTCGCAATCACATCCATGCCCAACGAATCTGGCCTCGCTCAGTACCATTTGAGCTAAGTTGAAGATTTGTAAGCTCGGGCGCGGTGCTCGACTGCATCAACGCCTTTTAACGGGAGAGGAGTTATGCCAAGGCTGACACTAGGAGATGTGGTTGAGGTCGTTTCCAGAGCCGGAGCGCCAAAAGCCAACAAGGTTTCAGAGATCAAGAACAGACCGCCATACAGCCCGGTTACGGATTTCTACAAGGCTCTTCGGGAGGGCATTGTTGCTGTCCATGAGAAGGGAGGAGATAAAGGCGAGCTCAAGTCGATCCTCGCTCGGATCAGCGACCAGAAAAAGCTAAGCAATTATCCTCGAGCGATCAAAGGCTATGAGAAATGGTGGGGGCGAAAGCAGATCGAATGGCACGCACCTTATGCCGTGACCTACCAGGTAGGTGACATCGACATCTCAGTTAAACCAGAGCTTGGCCTGATGGTCGACGGGGTGCCTCACTTCGTCAAGCTGTACCTCAAAGACGAAAAACTGCAGAAGCTGAGGATTGATGTAGTGCTCGCCCTAATGGAGCACTCTCTGAGGCCAGACGCTCCAGATGGCTGTTGCATGCCCATACTGGACGTGAAAAACAGCAAGATGTTCGCCGGCCCAGGCCACGCCGATCCGAAACTTCTTTCGATGGTTAATGCAGAGATGGCATACGTGTCAGCGTACTGGGGCCAACTGTGATGAGCGTGAGCTATACCCAGTAATAGGGGGTCGTGCCATATACCTAATGCGCCCCGGAGTGGAACGTCCCTCTCCGGAACGCATGGGCAATCAAAATCAACTCATGCTTTTAGCTTGCTTTGCTGCCAAAAACGCGGCAGTCCATAGCTGATCGGCCAGCCATTCAGCTTCAGTGGGGGTAATGATCCAGGCGACCCACCCAAATTTGAGCATGATTGCATCCTTGTGGGGCATGATCGAGACGTCGTAAACGGCCTGCCTCTCGTCCACAAAAGTGACAGACGGATCGGGATCCTGAAATCTGCCACTGGCAACATAATTGGGCCCAAAACCTTGATCGTCCAGCTTGTCACTTCCAGGCTTTGGGATTGATCGATTTATTACGATGAGTTGAGTCCAGATACCAATTGAGTCGAGAAGCTTCAGAGTGTTCCTATCATAGGAGTTCGTTAATGACACTCCCAGGTGCCCGATTGCCTGTATCAGACATGCAGCCACTTGGTGCGCTTGATATGGCGTAAATGCAACGCGAAAATCATGCAGAAGTGCCTCTACGAGGCCAGTGTCCTTGAGGCTTACTGAAGCACTGTAGGTCTCAGCAGTATCAAGAAATTCGAAAGTCGAGGACGCGATAAAGGAGGTTGTGGAATTGCAGCATTGGCGATTGGTCATAACGCTCTCAAGATATTACCTTACCTATCCAAAACGGTAGGATTCGGCAAACCTTGAGTGAAAATCTTGGTATTTCTGAATTTTTTCCTTTAGCGGCTGGCCATGCCGCGAGGCCACTGACAACATCAAACTGAAAACGAAAAAAAGCCCCAGTTAAGGGGCTTCTATACGCTTCTCGATAATCCATACCGTTGATAGCGCCTTTCCATGGAGATCGGAGGTCTTACAGAGATCCTGCAGTGTCCGTGAGCGCTCCACTTTAAGATGGCGCCAGTATAATCATCTGGATTCATGCAAGTCAATATATTTCGCACGCCCTTCAATATCACACCTTATCAACGGTCGAGCAAAAAATATAAGGACTCATGTCGTTAAGAGTATGCTGTAGATATCCTGTTAGATCTGAAATGAAGCGTTTTTTTAACGCCGCAGCTAAATGAACCTGTCTTTGGAATGACTCAGAAGCCTTGCAAGGCTGGAGTTCGTCCCAAGCAAGCAGAGCGCGCAGGCCTGGAAGGCCGAAGGCGTGAAGGATGTCAGCCCGAAGGGCCGAGACGGGCGGAACGCCAGGGCTCGGTTCACGACAGCCTGGCCGTGAAGCGGCGCGCCCTACCCCCTAAAACGCCTCAAAAAATAATCGATATCTTCACTACCTCCGGAAAACCCATCGCCCATGCGGAATCGGAACAGGTATCCTTTCGACCTGAGCCGAAGACTTGGGGTGGGATGGTGTCGAATCAAGACGAACGACTTCAGCAGGTAGCTGATTACATAGAAGCCATCAACCAGACTGAAGCGGAAAGAACGCCCCAGGAATTGGCGGCCCTTCAGAAAATGGCGAACGAGACGCTCTTTCCTCCCTCTCCTATCAACAGCTCATCCATCGAAGCCATCAAGTCTTTCCAGGAAAGCTATGCCGGCACCCAGGCTCTATTAGAAAAGGCCCGAGTGACTAGCTCTCTGCTTCATGACTCCCATGGTGCTTCCTTTAGGCAAATCCGGGAATTCGCGGACAAAGCCACGGCACCTGCGGCTGCAGCAATGCGTGCGACGGATAGCCTTTATCCAAGCAAGCAGATTGACGCCATCATGCGACTAACCTCCGGCCCATTATTTCAGCCGTTTGGTGGTATTTCAGGATTGCAGATCCCCAGCTTCGAGAGCGCCGCTACACAAGCGATGGAGAGGATTTCAGGCCAGATTCGAGCACTAGAAGGACTGAAATCCTTCCGCAGTCTCTGGGCAGAAAATGAGGCCGCTCAAGCCACATTGGCGAGCTTCGCACAGATGCACAGCTTCACTGACGGGTTGGCGAAGCTGCACGCTACGCCGAAGTACAGCGAAATGATGAAGCAGGTAGCAATCCTTGCAGAATCACCGTTGTTCGAGGCACTCGAGCGCACATCTGCAAGCAAGCTGGCCAGACTGTTTGAAGAATACGAAATCGTCGAGCAGACAGCCTTGGTTCGGGAGCCGGCAGCTCGCTATGACGTCAAGCCCGTTCAGGAAGCCTCGCTACAGACAGAAATTATCGATGCACTTGAGGGCAAGGAGAATCGCAAGCCGCTTTCGCCTGCCGCGTTCCTCCTGCTTTGCTGCATCCTGAGCTTCCTGTCAGGCACATTGGCGCATGTGAGCCAGTGGAAGGACTTTAAGGAGGGTCTGTGTGATCTCAATGATCTTACCCTTCAGTCGGAGTCTACTGCCGAGGCTCACAGGCTGGTTCGTTCCTCGATGTGCCATATGACTAAAAGCGCCAAGGCGCGTGTGAGGCTCGTAGCCAGGGACAACGTGAACCTTCGCTACTCGCCAAGCATGAAGGCCGAGGTGATCATGCCTTTGAAGCAATATGCCGTGTTGGAGGTTGTAGACTCGACCGACAAGACCTGGCTGGAGGTCATTTACAAGCACGAGGACATTGAGATTCAGGGCTGGGTATCTAGGAGTATGGTGAAGACCGTCCAGTAATGCATCGAACAAATGGAGCTGTTTTCGAGTAACCACCCGCGCCCAAACCGTTTGTGAATGAAAGATTCGAACAGATCGTTGAGGGAGCACTGCCGAGTGCTGATTAACGAGTGCTACTACTCAGGCTATGATCTGTCGGAGCTACGCCACTAGGATGTGACCCAACGCATGAACCTCCAAGCTTTAGGCGATAAATTCCGGCGGTACCGTAATCAGCTCCAGCGCCCTCTCAGCGAAGTCGCAGAGGCAGTAGCTATTGAAGCGGAACGGCTCAAACAAATCGAGATGGGCACGCTTGAGCCATCCGGGGACGAGGTGCTCATTCTCGCCGACTACTATCGCTGTGACTTCAAATTCTTCATTTCGAACGAGGAGCTGGCTCCATTCGAGCAAACGGAAACACTGTACCGGGCCCACGGCCATGAGTTTTCGAAAGAGGATCGTTCGGCGATTCAGGAGTTTTTGTATCTCTGTGAGACCGAAGAATTCCTCACCCAGGAGCTTCGGGGCGGTGCCCGGTCATTCGCTTTCAAGCCGCGAGGAAACTATTACATAGGTCATGCAGAAGAAGCGGCTAAGGCATTTCGTCAGCTCATGGGACACTCAGATCGGGAGGTACCCCGGGATATCTACGCAGAATTTCGCTCGGTTGGTGTGCATGTGTTTCGTCGAAGGCTGGAAAACTCCAACATTTCTGGCGTTTTTGTGAAACATCCCGTCGCTGGCAAATGCATTTTGGTCAACTACAACGAGGATGTGTATCGACAGCGCTTCAGTGCGGCCCACGAGATGGCTCACTGCATTTTTGACAGCGAAGATGGGCCAAGCGTGACGATCCCAGGAGACAAGGATATCAGGGAGGTTCGCGCCAATAGGTTTGCATCCTGCTATCTGATGCCACCAGAAACGATCAGCAAGCTCCCTGATCCCGGCGCTTGGACGCAAGAGGATGCCCAATCATGGGCTAATAAATTCCGGGTGAGCTGTGACGCCCTTGGTGTCGCCTTGAAAGCAGCGAAGCGAGCCGACGAAGCGACCAGTCGACGCATCCGAAGCTATCGTGTTCTGCGGGAAGCGAAAATAGATCCTGAGTTGCCAGAAAGCCTCACACAACCGCAACGATTAAGAAAAACCGCCTTACTCGAACGAGGGCTATCGAATCATTACGTGACGCTGTGTCTGGATGCTCATAGCCAAGGCGTAATCAGCCTTGGGCGGCTCGCAGAAGCACTGCTCTGTGGCTATGGAGAATTGAACGCACTTGCGTCGCTGTATGGAAGGAAAATTCATGGCCATTGATCCATCCAAGTTCCACAAAATCAACGTCGCCGACACTTGCTCTGTTTGGAATATTTTGTCATCACGGAGGCTTTATGCGGGGGCTCAAGAAGCCAAGTGCGAATTTTGCATAACCGGATTTGTGTTCTATGAATGCCTTGTCAAGCCACGGTCATCACCAACGGATGCCGACCTTGAGCTCAGGGAGCGTCTGGAACGTGAGAGGAAAAGAGGCAAGTTCGCATCCCACTCCTGCAGTATTGACGACCTACAGGCTATCGCTGATCTCGAAAATCGCAGGAAGCTGGGGAAAGGCGAACTGTCCTCAATCGCCTTCGCCAGCAAGATCCGACAAGCCTTTATTACTGATGACCGCAAGGCACGAGCGCTGTCCGAAAGTGTTGCAGATTCCATCACACAAACTACACCTCACCTTCATTCTTGGCTCATCTTCAACAACACCCTGACAGATGCCGACCACCAGGAAGTGTTGTCGCAACACATTGAGATGGGGGGCTCGCTTGCCACGCACCTGGACACTGCATACCAGATGGCCTTGCAGTGCAAACTGAATATCCCTGCCACTCCAATACCAGCACCCTACGTTGAGTGACAAAGGAAATTCCAAGGCCTCGTCAAACATTAATCTGCACTTGGATGCGAGGCTGTTTGGGAGTATCCATGGCTTCGCTTGGCATGGAACTCTATCACCTCATCCCATGACATCTTGATTGCGATGCTCAGTCTAGACGACTCGTCAATTACATAGACCTCCGTCCCTGGATTACTGATCGGCGACACCATCCTGAATGGCTCTTGCAAACGACCGCTACCTATTGTTCCATCTTGGCTAAAAATGATAGCCGGACAATGATCCCCGCTTTCGAACAGCGCATTCACGCCAGACTTCAACCACTCCCAATCAACTTCTCCATGAAACGGAGCTTTGGTAGTGTGCAGGACAACAGGAATGATCGAATCTATCCCTTCTACAATCAGACTTGGAAAATCTGACAGAAGCACATCATCATCAATATCACCTATCGCGTCACTGATTTCGACCTCATTCTTTCGATCCATCTCCGAACTCACATACGGCTCTAGGAAGCCCATAAAACGGAGGTAATTTTCAGAACTAAAAACTTGACCTTGACTCCCTTCAGCCCTGCCTATTACACCAACCAGAATCTGACGAACCAGCACTGCTGCCTCGTCGGCGCCGGCCGACTGAAGGTGTCGTCGAGAGCTTTCCTCCAGCAGGTCGAATACGATTGCATGACGATAACCAAGTTCAAAGCAGGCCTGATGAAGCGGATGATGCGGGCCAATCAGATAACTGGTCACCCAACTGGCCAGCTCTTGGGTGGCCTCAAAACGCTTCGATGGGTCGGTGGAAAGGTGAGGCATCGGTGTGACGACTTCTTCAGTGATGTCGTACATCTGCTTCATCTCAATGGCATACCTGAGCGCTTCAAGCTGCGCCCACTCGACCAGCGGCTCAATCTTGGCCGCGTGCTCTCTGTCAGGAGTGGCATTGAAGGCAGCGACCGCTAAATCACCGAGTACGCGACCTACTCGGAAGGCATCGCTGCACTTGATTACTCCCCTTGGGAATGGCACTCCAACCGAGAGATTAGCCACCAATGTCATTGCAACTGCAGGATCCGTCCAGTCCAGCTGACTCCTGGACACAAATGGCATGTAGTTATGCCTGACTGCAGGATTGCAAACAAACTCACGTGCGTGCTGTCCTAGGCTGCCCCAGAAGTCGAACCTCGTCGGCACAACCCTATGACGATATTGACGAGTCTTGAGATGCCACTGAAAATCACCACAAAACTCTGGATCGAAGTGCTCTTCCAACATAGGATAAGCTGCTTTGGCTATGTCATATACAGTGGTGGGCGTCTGCCCCAAGAGGTCGCCTCTGCGATTGTTGAGAAACGCTCCAGCTTCCGATTCTCGCTGAGGTAACCCATGGTCTCTGCACCACGCATACATAGCGTATGGATCGATTGCAGTAAGTGTTATGCCCCATCTCCCTCTACCGTAACCGTGGACATCACGCCAAAGCATCATAAATCCGTGTGACCCAGCGCGGTCACCTGACCTGGCGATCATATCCATTGCCGAAAGAACGACTCGTGGCGGCCAACGCTCATCGTCTTCATCAGTGTTGCCATGATCACCTATGGCCCCTTCATCTCCCAGTTGATCAATACCTTTGTAAGCGAGGTATAGGTCGATAGAGGTCAACGCTTCCGGAGGAAGGTTCGTGCTACCCGTAAGGTGCCAAGCTTCCGGCAAGTGTGCAGTCAGTCCAAATCCTGACTCATTGCTAGTGAGTCGAAGTGCCAGGCATTGCTTTCCTGACCAAGCATTCATACTGCCAACTGCATGGACTAGGAGAGTCGACCAATCTGCTGCGACGACCACGAAGCAGACGTCGAAATTCCCCAGAAATGGCAGCATGTTCCGTAGCTCTTGCTCGTAACCCGCTAGCTCGGTAACTGTCTGGCGCTCTGTATCGCTGGCACGTTTGACTTCAAACACAACAAGAGTTTTGGTTTCCGAATTAAAACAAAGAATATCAGGGCGTAGCACTTCCCCAGTCGTGAGGGAAATGCTTGTGTTGATGGAAATAATTTCCAACAAGGCAAGCCGGCCAAGTACATGCCGAGCCGCTTCTGCGGAGGCACGACGTGAAATATAGTCGATACTGAAAGCAGGTATAAAGCATTCTTGATCACCTAGATCTGCCAGCGACAGTACGGCCTCCTTGCCCTGGATCGCATCAAACAGCTCATCAGTCTCTATGCATTGCTGCAACCAGATGACCACTTCGGACTCGAGGGGAATTTTCTGCGCTGTCATAACCATCCTTGACTTAATAGACTGAAATACCCGAATACCGTTTCTCGGTCAGAAATACTAGCCCACGCGACGTTCGTAGCGAAGAATTTTACGGGATAGCTGCGAACCCAAAGCCAAGAATTTGGCGTCATCTTTCACCTGCGCCCATTCTCTTGACACAAATAGCCAGAAGCCACTACAAAGCGAGATGCGGGAGGCTCCACTCTTAAGGACATCATCAAAGGAATTTGCAATGGCAGATGTAGTAGTCACGTGCATCACCAAACCAAACGTCAATAGTGCTCACGAGCACATCACCCACCTTGGCAACCCAGTTGCGGGTTGGAAATGGTCAAGGGAGCAGGTCATTCAAAGTATCGATGCGAAATCGAATACTTTTTATGTTCAAGATCCGACTAGCGGGAAGAAGGCCTACATCGGCGTAGTTAGGGAGAATGGCAAGGCCGCTTATTTGCGGACTTATGCTGATGGGCAATGGAACAACAACCTGCTCTCTTTGAATCAGTGTCCCTTGGGCTAACATCGCGCTACTGACGATGTGAGCTAGCTGCCAGGTAGGCCTCTGCATTGATGGCATGGGATGTTTTCATCAGTGCAGAGCCC
>Ga0213821_1000649_pt1 | contig 19676 bp, 16 predicted proteins | sample MC6MC0909MG_FD_179894 | JGI IMG/M metagenome (GOLD analysis project Ga0213821, IMG submission 179894) | Enriched soil aggregate microbial communities from Iowa State University, Ames, United States - MC6-MC0909-MG | ecosystem: Environmental > Terrestrial > Soil > Unclassified | place: USA: Iowa...
GCTTACTTCTTCGCTGCTACCGAGGTAACCACTCGCTAAGCGAAAGCTTACGGGTGAGGGTGAATCCATGACGACATCTACTGGCAAAATCAACCTGTTGGGTCTGACCCAGCCGGAAATGGAACAGTTCTTCGACTCGATTGGGGAGAAGCGCTTCCGTGCCGGTCAAGTAATGAAATGGATTCACCATTTTGGCGTCGATGATTTCGCCGCCATGACCAATGTCGGCAAGGCCTTGCGCGAAAAGCTCGAGGCTGTTGCCGAGATTCGGCCTCCGGAAGTGGTCAGTGAAGACATTTCCGCCGACGGCACCCGTAAATGGGTGATCCGCGTTGCCTCCGGCAGCTGCGTCGAGACCGTCTACATCCCCACCGACGAACGCGGTACCCTCTGCGTTTCGTCCCAAGCCGGCTGCGCCCTGGACTGCAGTTTCTGCTCCACCGGCAAGCAAGGCTTCAATAGCAACCTCACCGCCGCCGAAGTCATTGGCCAGGTGTGGCTTGCGAACAAATCCTTCGGCACCGTCCCGGCCAAAGTCGACCGCGCCATTACCAACGTGGTGATGATGGGCATGGGCGAGCCGTTGCTCAATTTCGACAATGTCATCGCCGCCATGAAGATCATGATGGATGATCTGGGCTATGGCATTTCCAAGCGTCGCGTCACCTTGTCCACTTCCGGCGTGGTGCCGATGATCGACGAACTGGCCAAGCACATCGACGTTTCCCTGGCGCTGTCGCTGCACGCGCCGAACGACGAACTGCGTAACAAGCTGGTACCGATCAACAAGAAGTACCCGCTCAAGGTGCTGCTGGAGTCGTGCATGGGCTACATGGCCACCCTGGGTGGCAAGCGCGTGCTGACCGTCGAGTACACCTTGCTCAAGGACGTCAACGACCAGCCGGAACACGCGGCACAGATGATCGAACTGCTGCGCGATGTGCCGTGCAAGATCAACCTGATCCCGTTCAACCCGTTCCCGCATTCCGGTTACGAGCGGCCGAGCAACAACGCCATCCGCCGCTTCCAGGACATGCTCCATCACGGTGGTTTCAACGTCACCACCCGCACCACCCGTGGCGAAGATATCGACGCCGCCTGTGGTCAGCTGGTTGGCCAGGTGATGGACCGCACCCGCCGCAGTGAGCGCTACATTGCCGTGCGTCAGCTCAACGACGACGTGCAGATGCAAGATAGCGCCGCGCGCCACTGACCGAGAACCTGCCAATGACCCTGCGCGCCGCGCTGTCGATCCTGACGCTGTTGCTGCTGGCCGGCTGCGTGTCCGGCGGCGCCGGCGATCCGCTGGCCAGCCGTCAAGGTCGGGTCGAGGCGGGGCGGGCTTATGTACAGTTGGGCCTGGGTTATTTGCAACAAGGTTTGACCGAGCAGGCCAAGGCGCCGCTGGCCAAAGCCCTGGCCCTGAATGACCGCGATGCCGACGCCCATGCCGCCCTGGCCTTGGTGTTCCAGGCGCAAGGCGAACCGGCCCTGGCCGAGGAGCATTTTCGCCAGGCCCTGGCGCAGCGCGCCAATGACACGCGGATTCGCAACAACTACGGCAGTTTCCTATATGCTCAGGGGCGTTTTAGTCAGGCCGAGCAGGTCTTTCGCCAGGCTGGCGCCGATACCCTGTATCCTGAGCGCTCGCGAGTCTTTGAAAACCTTGGCCTGACTGCCATGAAGCTAGGGCGTCCAGAGCAAGCGCGCGAGTATTTGGAAAAAGCCCTGCAACTCAACCCACGGCAACCCAGGGCGTTGCTGGAAATGGCTGAGTTGTCCTACGAAAACAGGCATTATGTGCCGGCCCGTGATTACTACGATCGTTTCAGCCAGCTGAGCGACCCGCAAGCCCGCAGCCTGCTGCTGGGTAGCCGCCTGGCGCGGGTGTTCGCTGAACCGGCCGTGGTGGCTGAACTGGGCCAGCAATTACAACGACTTTATCCCGGTACGCCGGAATATCAGCAATACCTGTCGGAGCAACGATGAAAGCCGCTCATCCCGAAGTAGCAGCAGCGTCTCACCAGCACCCCGGTGAGATCTTGCGCCAGGCCCGCGAAAACCGCGATTGGTCGCAAGCCGAGGTAGCCCGCAAGCTCAACCTGACCTTGAGTTCGCTGAACAACCTGGAATCCGGCGCCTTCGACAAGCTGCCAGGGCACACCTTCGCCCGTGGTTACATCCGTGCCTATGCTAAGCTGATGGACATGGACCAAGCCCCGCTGGTGGCCGCCTTCGACCAGATCACCGGTACCCATGCCCAAGGCAGCCAAGTGCATGCGCTGGGCCGTATTGAAGAGCCGGTGCGCCTGTCGCACAACATCCTGCGCGGTGTCAGCTTGCTGTTGCTGGTGGCCGTGGTCGGCGGTGGCTTCTTCTGGTGGCAAGACCAGACCAGCCTGCGCGGCAAGGACCTGGCCAAGATCGCCCTGGAGCACGTCGAAGTCGAAAGCGCCGACGGCACCACGCAGATTCACCCGCTGGACGAGCCAGAAGACCAGGCCGTCAGCGAAGGTCAGCAGCCACAAACCGAGCCATTGGCGCTCGAGCAGGCACCTGCCGGCGAGACCAGCGGCTCCGCCAATGAAGAAGCTACTGCGCCGGCCACGCCCGCAGCTACTGCTAGCACCCCTGCGCCGGCAGCCCCGGCCGCTGCGGCACAGGCTCCCGCAGCTGCGGCTGCGCCAGTGGCACCGGTCGCGCCAGTGCCGCCAGTAGCAGCAGCTGCTACCCCGCCCGCCAGCGTGCCGGCGAGCGCCGCCGAACCTGCCGCCCCGGCCCCAGCCGGCAGCGCCAAGGTTGCAATTCAATTCACCGCCGATTGCTGGACTCAAGTCTCCGACGGCAACGGCAAGGTGCTGTTCAGTGCCATCAAGCGCAAGGGTGACAGCCTGGAACTGACCGGCAAGCCGCCGTTCGCGGTACGCCTGGGCTTTGCCCGTGGCGCCCAGGTCAGCTACAACGGCCAGGCCGTCGACGTTGCACCGTTCACCAGTGGCGAAACCGCTCGCCTGAAGTTGGGACAGTAAGTCATGCACGGCGAATCTCCGATCAAACGTCGCGAATCCCGGAAAATCTGGGTCGGCAATGTGCCGGTGGGCGGCGATGCGCCCATCGCGGTGCAGAGCATGACCAACACCGATACCAATGACGTCGCCGCCACGGTCGGGCAGATCCAGCGCCTGGTCGATGCTGGCGTCGACATCGTCCGTGTCTCGGTACCGGACATGGACGCCGCCGAAGCCTTCGGCCGTATCAAGCAGCTGGTCAGCGTGCCGCTGGTGGCCGACATCCACTTCGACTACAAGATCGCCCTGCGCGTGGCTGAACTGGGTGTCGACTGCCTGCGCATCAACCCCGGCAACATCGGCCGCGAAGACCGCGTACGCGCGGTGGTCGATGCCGCGCGTGATCGTGGTATCCCGATCCGCATCGGTGTCAACGCCGGCTCCCTGGAAAAGGACCTGCAGAAGAAGTACGGCGAACCGACCCCAGCCGCGCTGGTCGAGTCGGCGCTGCGCCATGTCGAGCACCTCGACCGCCTGGATTTCCAGGACTACAAGGTCAGCGTCAAGGCGTCCGACGTGTTCATGGCCGTCGAAGCCTACCGCCAATTGGCCCGGCAGATCGTCCAACCGCTGCACCTGGGCATCACCGAAGCCGGTGGCCTGCGTTCGGGGACAGTGAAATCCGCCGTCGGCATCGGTATGCTGCTGGCCGAAGGCATTGGCGATACGATTCGTATTTCCCTGGCCGCAGACCCTGTTGAAGAAGTGAAGGTCGGCTACGACATCCTCAAGTCGCTGCACCTGCGTTCGCGTGGCATCAACTTCATCGCCTGCCCGAGCTGCTCGCGGCAGAACTTTGACGTGGTCAAGACCATGAACGAGCTGGAAACGCGCCTGGAAGACCTGCTGGTGCCGTTGGATGTGGCGGTGATCGGCTGCGTGGTCAACGGCCCGGGTGAAGCCAAGGAGTCGCATGTGGGCCTGACCGGCGGTACACCGAACCTGGTCTACATCGACGGCAAGCCCGCGCAGAAGCTGAACAATGACAACCTGGTCGATGAACTGGAAAAGCTCATCCGCCAGAAAGCGGCCGAAAAGGTCGAGGCCGATGCGGCGCTGATCGCCCGTGGCTGAAACATAGATTGGTAAGGACTTTTCGTGAGCAAATCGCTGCAAGCCATCCGTGGCATGAACGACATCCTGCCTGAGCAGTCGCCGCTGTGGCGCTACTTCGAGGGCACCGTGGCCGGCCTGCTGGACGGTTACGGCTACAGCCAGATCCGCACGCCGATCGTCGAGTTCACCGAGCTGTTCAAGCGCTCGATCGGTGAAGTCACCGACATCGTCGAAAAAGAGATGTACACCTTCGAGGACCGCAACGGCGATTCGCTGACCCTGCGTCCCGAAGGCACCGCGGCCTGCGTACGTGCAGTGCTCGAGCATGGCATCACGGGCAATGGCCAAGTGCAGAAGCTTTGGTACATCGGCCAGATGTTCCGCCACGAGCGCCCGCAGAAAGGCCGCTACCGTCAGTTCCACCAGATCGGCGTGGAGGTGTTCAACCTCGACGGTCCGGACATCGACGCCGAGCTGATCATGCTCACCTGGCGCCTGTGGGACCAATTGGGCATCCAGGACGCGGTCAAGCTTGAACTCAATAGCCTGGGTACCAGCGAAGCCCGTGCCCGCTACCGTGACGCGCTGGTCGAGTTCCTCTCGGCGCGCCTGGAGCAGCTCGACGAAGACAGCCAGCGCCGCCTTAAAAGCAACCCGCTGCGCATCCTCGACAGCAAGGACCAAGGCACCCAAGCGGTGCTGGTCGGTGCGCCGAAGCTGGAAGATTACCTGGACGAAGAATCGCGCCTGCACTTCGAGGGCCTCAAGGCCCGCCTGGACGCTGCCGGTATTCCGTTCGTGATCAACACCAAGCTGGTGCGTGGCCTGGACTACTACAGCAAGACCGTGTTCGAGTGGGTCACCGACAAGCTCGGCGCCCAGGGCACTGTCTGTGCCGGTGGTCGCTACGATGGCCTGGTTGAGCAGATGGGCGGCAAGCCGACCCCGGGTGTGGGCTTTGCCATGGGTATCGAACGCTTGATCCTACTGCTCGAGACACTGGGCAAGGTGCCCGAGTCGATCAGCCGCCAGATCGACCTGTACCTGTGCGCCTTTGGCGAGCAGGCGGAGCTGGCGGGCCTGAAGCTCTCCGAAACCCTGCGTGACCAAGTGCCCGGCCTGCGCCTGGCGGTCAACGCCGGTGGCGGCAGCTTCAAGAGCCAGTTCAAGAAAGCCGACAAGAGCGGCGCGCTGTTCGCCCTGATCATGGGTGACGACGAACTGGCGCAACAAGTGGTAGGTTTCAAGCCCCTGCGTGGCCAGGGCGAACAACAGAACATTGCCTGGGGTGCTCTGGCCGAGCACCTGCAAGCTGCTCTCGCGCAAGCGTAAGCAGTCAAACAGCCGAATTGCTGAATAGGAGTATTGGGGTGTCGAGTACCGATGATGATGGCCTGGTTGCGGTCAAGGACTGGTGGGACCGCAACGGCAAGCCGCTGCTGACCGGCGCCCTGCTGGCTGCTGCCCTGGTAATGGGCTGGCAGGCCTGGCACAAGTACCAGAATAATCAGTCGCAGGGCGCGTCTGTGTTGTACCAGAACCTGCTGGAAACCAGCCTGACGCCAACTGGCCAACCTGATGCGGCCAAGGTCGCGGAACTGGCCGGCAAGCTCAAGAGCGAATTCGCCGGCACCGCCTATGCCCAATACGGCAGCCTGTTCGTGGCTAAAGTGGCGGTCGATAGCGGTAAGCTCGACGATGCCGCCAGCGAACTCAAGAGCGTGCTGGACAAGCCGGCCGATGCCACCCTGGGCGAAATAGCGCGCCAGCGTCTGGCGCGGGTCCTGGCTGCCCAGGACAAGGCCGAAGACGCCCTCAAGCTGCTTGACGGCGATGCTGACAAAGCCTTCCAGGCCAGCCGCGAAGAACTCAAGGGCGACCTGCTGGTACAGCTCGGTCGTGCCGGTGATGCCCACAATGCATACGAAAAAGCCAAGGCCGCGCTGTCTGATGAAGCAGCGGTCGGTGGCCTGCAACTGAAGCTGGACGACCTGGCCAAAGGGGACGCTTGACGTGATCGGTTGGAAACAAGCAGCAGTGCTGACCCTGGCCGTACTGGCCGCGGGTTGCAGCAGCAACAGCAAGAAGGAACTGCCTCCGGCCGAGCTGACCAAGTTCACCGAAGAAGTGGTGCTCAAGAAGCAGTGGAGCCGTTCGATCGGTGACGGTCAGGGTGAGACCTACAACACCCTGGTCCCGGCCATCGAGAACGACCGTATCTACGCCTCTGACGTCAACGGCTTGGTGATGGCCCTGGACCGCGTCAACGGCGACGTTGTGTGGAAGAAGGATCTGGAGCTGCCGGTTTCCGGCGCCGTCGGCGTAGGCTACGGCCTGGTCATGCTCGGCACCCTCAAAGGTGAAGTGATTGCCCTGGACAGCAGCACCGGTGAGGAGCGCTGGCGCTCCCGCGTCACCAGTGAAGTGCTGGCGCCGCCTGCCAACAACGGTGACGTTGTGGTGGTGCAGACCCAGGACGACCGCCTGATCGGCCTCGATGCCGCCACGGGTGATCGTCGCTGGATCTACGAAAGCACCCCGGCGGTACTGACCCTGCGCGGTACCGGTGCACCGATCGTGACCAATCGCCTGGCCATCGCTGGCCTGTCGACCGGTAAGGTCATTGCCGTGGATACCCAGAACGGCGTGCCCGTGTGGGAAAGCCGCGTAGCTATCCCGCAAGGCCGTTCGGAGCTGGACCGGGTAGTGGATATCGACGGCGGTCTGCTGCTGTCTGGTGGTACCCTGTACGTCAGCACCTACCAGGGCCGCGTTGCGGGCCTGGATCTGGAAAGCGGCCGGGTACTGTGGCAGCGTGATGCCTCCAGCTATGTGGGTGTCGCCCAGGGCTTTGGCAACGTCTATGTCAGCGAGGCCTCGGGTACCGTAGAAGGCGTTGACGAGCGCTCCTCCAGCGCTCTGTGGAGCAACGATTCCATGGCTCGCCGTCAGCTGTCGGCGCCGGAAGTGTTCTCCAGCTACGTCGCTGTCGGTGACTTCGAAGGCTACCTGCACCTGCTCAGCCAGGTCGATGGTCGCTTCGTTGGCCGTGAGCGTATCGACAGTGATGGTCTGCGCGCCCGCCCTCTGGTGGTCGGTGACACCATCTATGTCTTCGGCAACAGCGGCAAGCTCCAGGCACTGACCATCCGCTGAAGCTATGCTTGAGGCCTTGCGGCCTCGAGCCGCGGCGCACGAAGCGCCGCACGAACTCCGGCCGCTGCTTCGCAGCGGCCTTTGCATTTTCAAGAATTCACGAGTGGAGAGCCGTATGGTTCCCGTAATCGCCCTGGTGGGGCGGCCGAACGTCGGCAAGTCCACCATGTTCAACCGTTTGACCAAAACCCGTGACGCCATCGTTGGCGACCTGTCGGGCCTGACCCGTGACCGCCAGTATGGCGACGCCATGTGGCAGGGTCGTTCGTACATCCTGATCGACACCGGTGGTATCACCGGTGATGAAGTCGGCATGGACGAGAAGATGGCCGAGCAGTCGCTGATGGCCATCGAAGAAGCCGATTATGTGCTGTTCCTGGTCGACGCCCGCGCGGGCATGACCGCCGCTGACCAGATGATTGCCGAGCACCTGCGCAAGCGCAACAAGTCGGCCATCCTGGTTGCCAACAAGATCGACAACATCGATGCCGATGTGGCCCGCGCCGAGTTCTCGCCGCTGGGCATGGGCAATGCGATTCCGGTGGCCGGCTCCCAGGGCCGTGGCATCAACGCCCTGATGGAATCTGTGCTCGGCCATATTCCGCGTAACCAGGAAGAGGAAGCGCTCGACCAGGAAGTGGCGCAAGGCGAAGAGGCCGTGCGCATCCCTGGCCCAAGCGAGAAGGATGGCATCAAGATCGCCATCATCGGCCGCCCTAACGTCGGCAAGTCGACCCTGGTCAACCGCATGCTCGGCGAGGAGCGCGTGGTGGTCTACGACCAGCCGGGCACCACCCGCGACAGTATCTACATCCCGTTCGAGCGCGATGGCGAGAAGTACACCTTCATCGATACTGCCGGGGTGCGTAAGCGCGGCAAGATTCATGAAGAAGTCGAGAAGTTCTCGGTGGTCAAGACGCTGCAGGCGATCAAGGACGCCAACGTGGTGATCTTCGTCATGGACGCCCGCGAAGGGGTGGTCGACCACGACCTGAACCTGCTGGGCTTTGCCCTGGAAGCTGGCCGCGCCATCGTCATCGCCCTGAACAAATGGGATGGCATGCAGCCGGGCGAGCGTGACTACGTCAAGACTGAGCTTGAGCGCCGGCTGTTCTTCGTTGACTTTGCCGACATTCACTTCATCTCCGCGCTGCATGGCACGGGCGTGGGCAACCTGTACAAGTCGGTGCAGGCCGCGTTCAAGTCGGCGGTCACCCGCTGGCCGACCAGCCGCCTGACCCAGATCCTTGAAGACGCGGTCAGCGAGCACCAGCCGCCGCTGGTCAATGGTCGTCGGATCAAGCTGCGTTATGCCCACCTCGGTGGTGCCAACCCGCCGTTGATCGTCATCCACGGCAACCAGACCGACAAGATCCCGCGCTCGTACTCGCGTTACCTGGAAAACACCTATCGCCGGGTGCTCAAGTTGGTCGGTACGCCGATTCGCATCGAGTACAAGGGTGGCGAGAACCCGTACGAGGGTAACAAGAACACCCTCACCGACCGTCAGGTCAACAAGAAGCGCCGCTTGATGTCGCACCACAAGAAGGCCGAGAAGAAGCGCAAGGACAAGCGTAAGTAAATTCGTTTCGCGTAATCGGGGCCGCTTTGCGGCCCATCGCGGGCAAGCCCGCTCCCACAGCAACAGCGTAGATCTGAAGTTCGCGCGGCCCTTGTGAGCGCGGGCTTGCCTGCGCAGCGGCGCCAATACATTCCCTTATTGTTTCAACCTTTTTCCTGACTGCTCGATCCGCTATGCTCGGACTCCATCCCGTGCCGGATACACCCCAGGAAAGAGGGCTCCATGATCCGCAGCAAACTGCCGAACGTCGGCACGACCATCTTCACCACCATGTCGCAACTGGCAGTCCAGACCGGTGCGCTGAACCTTTCCCAAGGCTTCCCTGACTTCAACGGCCCGCAGGCGCTGCTTGATGCCGTTGGCCGGCACGTGGCCGCCGGCCACAACCAGTACGCGCCGATGACTGGTCTGCCAGCTTTGCGCCAGCAGGTAGCAGCCAAGGTTGCCCGGCTGTACGGAGTGAAGGTCGATGCTGATCACGAGGTGACCATCACCCCCGGCGCCACCGAGGCGATCTTCTGTGCTATCCAGGCGGTGATCCAGGCCGGTGACGAAGTGATCGTGTTCGACCCTGCCTACGACAGCTACGAACCTTCTGTGGAGCTGGCTGGCGGACGTTGCGTGCACGTCCAGCTTAGCGATGGCGATTTTCGTATCGACTGGCAGAAGTTCAGCGACGCACTGACCCCGCGCACGCGGATGGTCATCCTCAACTCACCGCACAACCCGAGCGGCGCGCTGATCAGCCGCGAAGACCTCGACCAGCTGGCCCAGCTGATTGCCGAACGCGACATCTACCTGGTCAGCGATGAGGTGTATGAGCACCTGGTCTACGATGGCGTACGCCATGCCAGTGTCCTGGCCCACGAGCAGCTCTACGCGCGCGCGTTCGTCATAAGCTCGTTCGGCAAGACCTACCATGTCACCGGTTGGAAGACCGGCTACGTGATCGCCCCACCAGCATTGAGCGCCGAGCTGCGCAAGGTCCATCAATACGTAAACTTCTGCGGGGTAACGCCGCTGCAGTGCGCGCTGGCTGACTTCATGGCCGAGCACCCTGAGCACATCGATGAGCTGCCGGGCTTCTACCAAGCCAAACGCGACGTGTTCTGCGACCTGTTGCAGGGCTCGCGTTTCAGCTTTACCCGCACCCCCGGCACCTACTTCCAGCTGGTGGACTATTCGCAGATCCGCCCGGACCTGAACGACGTCGACATGGCTTTGTGGCTGACCCGTGAGCACGGCGTTGCGACCATTCCGGTGTCGGTGTTCTACCAGCGACCTATCCCCGAGCAACGCCTGGTGCGCCTGTGCTTTGCCAAACGTGAGGAGACGCTGCGACAGGCGGCGGAGAAACTATGCGCGATCTGACTGCATTGCCCAATCTGAACATCGCCCTGGTGCAGACCAGCCTGGCCTGGCACGACCGCGAAGCCAACTATGCACATTTCGAGGTGTTGCTGGAGCAGGCGCGTGGCGCCGACCTGGTGATCCTGCCGGAGATGTTCACCACGGGTTTTTCCATGGAGTCCGAGGCCCTGGCCGAGCCTGAACACGGCCCGACCTATAAGTGGCTCAAGGCCCAAGCGAAGAAAATCGAGGCGGTGATCACCGGCAGTGTGATCATCCAGGCTGCCGATGGCAGCCACCGCAACCGACTGTTGTGGGCGCGCCCGGATGGCGAGATCTTGCATTACGACAAGCGCCATCTGTTCCGTATGGCGGGGGAGCACAAGCACTACACCCCGGGTGAACGTCAGGTGCAGTTCGAGCTCAAGGGCTGGAGGATTCGCCCGCTGATCTGCTACGACCTACGCTTCCCGGTGTGGAGCCGCGATGCCCAGGATACCGACCTGTTGCTGTACACCGCGAACTGGCCGGCAGCGCGGCGCCAGCATTGGAACCGATTGTTGCCGGCGCGCGGGATCGAGAACCTGTGCTATGTGGCGGCGGTGAACCGGGTAGGCACCGATGGCAAGGGCTTTGCCTATTCCGGGGACAGCCAGGTGCTCGACTTCCAGGGTGAGAGCCTGATGAACGCCGGGGAGGCGGATGGGGTGTTTCCCGTGGTCCTGCGCGCGGCGGATCTGGCGGCCTATCGCACGCGTTTTCCGGCGAACCTGGATGCCGATACCTTCGAATTGCATTGATTGAACGTATGTTTCGACAGCGCCGGCACTATCACGGGGCATGCCGGAGCGGCGAACCGCCGCTCCGGCACGACCTGCTCGACCGTGGGAGCGGGCTTGTCCCGCGATAGGGCCAGAGGGCGCTACCTCATACCTTGATCAATACACATCCCGTCGATACCGCCCATCCTCCACCAGCCGCTGCACCGCCTCATCGCCCAGAATGCCCTTGAGCGCCGCATCCACCCCCGCAGCCATCCCCTGCAAACTGCCGCAGACATACACACAAGCGCCGTCAGCCAACCAGTGGCGCAGCGCTTGAGCCTGCTGCAGCAACACATCCTGGACATAGACTTTTTCTGCCTGATCCCGCGAAAATGCCAGGTCCAGCCGTTGCAGATCGCCGCTGTCCAGCCAGCCTTGTAGCTCATCGCCACAGAGCAGATCCTGAGCTCGATTGCGCTCACCAAACAGCAGCCAGTTACGCTGTTCGCCCTCACTGATCCGCGCCTTGAGCAAGCTGCGTAGGCCCGCCAAGCCGGTGCCGTTACCAATCAGGATCAGCGGCGCCGGTCCTTCAGGGAGATGGAAGCCACTGTTACGGCGCAGACGCAGACTGACGCTGCCCTGCACCGGCAGGTACTCGGTCAGCCAACCCGAACCCAGCCCAAGATTGCCATCGGCATGGCGCTCCTGGCGCACGATCAGCTCCAGCACGCCATCGCTGGCAATCGAGGCAATCGAGTATTCACGGCTGCCGATGGGTACCAAGGCATCGATCAGCGCCTGTGCATGCAGGCCCACCAGGTGTTCGCGGCTGACCGGCAGTTGCCGGCTGGCAAGCGCCTGAGCGAGGGTCTCGCTCAGGCCATCGCGCTGCACCCGCGTTTCGCAGTCCAGCCCCAAGCCGCTGAGGAAGGCCTCGACCCGTGGCTGGCCGTTGCGCGGCAGGATGTCTACCAGGTCACCGGCTTGCCAGCTGGCCGGGGCCTCAGGTTGCAGGCCAATCAGATAGACCGGTAGGCCTTGGCTGCCCGGGTTGAGCAGCTGGCGACGGACCAGCGTCCAGTTAGCGAAGCTCGGCGGCTGCCAGGCGCTGACCGGCTGCGCACCGGTCAATTGCCCCAGCGCTTGCTGCCATTGCTGCAAGGCGGACTGATCGGCGTTGTCGACTTCTATTGGGCTGAAGGCGCTGCTGGCGCCACGCTCGCCTAGCCAGGCTTGCAGCCGCCGGGCAAAACCGCAGAAGTGCGGGTACTGGCGATCGCCGAGGGCGAGCAGGGCGTAGTCGAGGTGCTCCAGTGGCCAGGCTTGGCCGAGCACTTTGCGTTCGAAGGCGCGGGCGCTGTCGGGCGCCTCGCCGTCGCCGAAGGTGCTGACCACGAACAAGGCCCGGCGCGCCTGGCGCAGGTCTTGTTCGCCCAATTCACCCAGGGCACGTACTTGCACGGACAAGCCGGCGGCCTGCAATTGGCCTGCGCTCTGCCAGGCCAATTGCTCGGCAAAGCCGCTCTGGCTGGCAAAGCTGATCAACCAGCTGTCAGCCGCGTTCGAAGTGTTGTCGACAGTGCCACGCGCAGCACGGACCTGGCGCTTCTTGCGGCGGCGGTCCAGGTACAGCAGCCAGCCGGTGACGAAGAACAGCGGCATGCTCAGGCTGGCGAGGGTGACGATGATGCGCCCCGGCAAGCCGAAGTAGCTGCCCACGTGCAAGGCATACACGCTTTGCAGCAACTGCGCCTTGAACGACTTGTCGGCGTAGCGCTCCAGGCGCTTGATCTGGCCAGTGGCGGGGTCAAGGGTAATGGTGTTCAAGGCGCGCTCATGCGCGGCGTTTTCGAGCAGGTAGAACAGCGTCGCTGGCTGGCCACCGGCTGGCGGCAGGCGCAGGTTGTAGGTGGTCAGGCCTGGGCCGGCGGCATTCTTGAGGTTGCTCCAGATGGCATCGTAGTCGACTACCAGGGGAGGTGCGTTGTGGTCGACTTTCTGCGGGCCATGGCGGCCACGGCCTTCGCCGCGCTTGTGTGGCTCGCCGGTAGCGGGGGCGTCGGCCAGCAGTTTGTTCAGGCCGTCGCGATACCACTCGTAGGACCAGAACAAGCCCGTCAGGGCGAACAGCAGGTAGAACAGCAGGCACCAAGTGCCAGCGACGGCGTGCAGGTCCCAGTTGAAGGCGCGGCCTTTCTTGGCCCAGTCGAGGGTCAGCCAGGTCCGCCAATTTAGTGCCTTGCGCGGCCAGCGCAGGTACAGGCCGGAAAGGCAGAAGAAAATCAGCAGTAGGGTACAGGCACCGGTAATCTGCCGACCGGTGTCGCCAATGGTCAGGAACCTGTGCAGGTTGAGCATCAGGTTGAAGAAGTCCTGTCCGGCAACTTCACCTTTGAGCTCGCCGGTGTAAGGATCGGCATAGTGCAGTTCACCGCGGCGTTGGCCGGGCGGCGGGGTAAAGAAGACCCGCGCGGCGTTGCCTTCGCGAGTATCGACCCACAGCATCGACACCTTGTCGCCCTGCGCGGCCTCGACCCGGCGCACCAGCTCGGCGGGCGGTAATACGCCTTCTTGGCGTACCTGAACCTTGAGCACCTCGGCGTTGAATAGGCGCAGCAGTTCTTCCTGGAACGACCAGATGGCACCGGTGGTGCCCATTAGTGCCAGCACCAGGCCAGCGGTGATGCCAAAGAACCAGTGCAATTGAAACAGCGACTTCTTCACCACATCGATCACCTTGTCTTGCCGCTCAAGTCCGCACGGCGTGCATTATGCCTTGCTACGCAAAAGCCCCGCTCAACTGCAATGAACGGGGCTTGGGCTTACTTCATTATCAGAAGTGCACGCTGGTGGTCAGCAACGCCGTACGACCGGCAGCCTGGTTGGCATAGTGCGCACCGTAGGCTTTGTCGTAGTAGACCTCGTTGGTGAGGTTCTGCACGTTCAGTTGCAGGTCGATGTTCTTGGTCAGCTTGTAGCTGGCCATCGCGTCATAGCGCCAGTAGGAATCGACCATCACGCTGTTGGTGGTGTTGCCGAACACGTCATCGACATAGAAGGCGCCACCGCCGATGGTCAGCTTGGGCGTGAGGCTGTAGGTGGTCCACAGGGTCAGGCTGTTGTTCGGCGTGTTGGGCAACTGATTACCGTCGTTGTAGCCGTCGATAATCGCCGTGCCGACTTTTTGCGCGCCGCCATCGACCAGCTTGGCGTCCATGTAGGTGTAGCCAGCGAACACTTGCCAGTCGTTGGTGAGTTTACCGGTGGCGCTCAGCTCCAGACCGTCGACGCGGGTTTTACCGACGTTCTGGTAGGTGTCGGCATCAACCAGCACCCGCGCGTTGTCTTTTTCGGTGCGGAAGATCGCCGCGGTCAGCGACAGACGCTCTTGCAGCAAGTCCCACTTGGTGCCGATTTCGTAGTTGGTGGTCTCTTCGGCCTTCAGCTCGCTGCTGGTGGTGGCGGTCAGCAGTGGGTTGCCGTCCGAGCCTTCGCCGAGCGAGGCGCCCGCCGGGGTGGCGGAGGTGGCGTAGGACACATAGACGCTGCCGTTCTCGGCTGGCTTCCAGGTCAGGCCGAGTTGGCCCGTGACGAACTCGCTGGTGTCTTCGGTCTTGAAGTAGGTCAGCTTGCCCTTGGTCAGCGCACGGCTCTTGACCTTGGTGTCGAAGTGGTCGTAACGCAGGCCCATGGTCAGCAGCCACTCTGGCGTCAGCTCCAGGGTATCGGTCAGGTAAAGCGCACGGGTGTTGCCGGTGGTGTCGGCGCCCAGGTCGTTGCGCGCGACGCTGCCATCCCAAGGCTCATTGGGATTGGGATTGGGGAACGAGGTGCAGACACCGGAAATCTGCCCGGTGGCAGTGGAGCACTGGCCCGACGCGAAGCCGGTGACGTCATAACCGGTCTTGACCGAAGCCTCGCGGCTGAACTCGATACCGGTGGAGAAGGTGTTCTTGAAGCCGCCGATGTAGACCTCACCAAACAGATCGGTCTGGTTGGTGGTGGTGCGGGTATTGGCCACGCGGTTGTTCGGGCGACGCCAGACTTCACCGTTGAGGATGTTGCCCTTGCTGTCATCCGGCTGGCTGTAGATGTAGTCCTGCAGGGTGTTGCCATGGCGCAGGGTGTTCTTGAGGGTCAGCGCGTCGCTCAGGTCGTGCTCGATGGCAATGGTGGCGATGTCGGCGCGGGTCTTGTAGAAGTCGCGGTCGACCAGGCCGTAGTAGTTGCTGCTGTGACCGCCGCCATGGGTCGGCTTGTCGGGGTTGGCCGAGGTGCGATTGGCCGAGCTGCCGGAGCGCAGGCTGTAAGGCACGCCCGAGTCGGGCAAGTCGTCGCTTTCGACGTGGTAGTAATCCAGGTTCAGGCGGGTGTCGGTGCCCAGCCCGAATACCAGCGAAGGGGCTACCCCCCAACGGTCGTAGTTGACCTCGTCGCGACCGGCCACATTGCTTTCGTGACTCATCAGGTTCAGGCGAAACGCGGCGCTGTCGAGGAACTGATAGTTGCCATCGAAGGTGTAGCGTTTGGTCTGGTCCGAACCCCAGGTGAAGGCGCCTTCGGTCGAGTTGCCCAGGTGGGCGCGCTTGCTCACCAGGTTGATGGTGCCGCCAGCCGCGCCGCGTCCGCCAATCGCCGAGTTGGGGCCTTTGGCGACTTCTACCGATTCTACGGCGAAGATCTCGCGGGTCTGCGAGCCGGTGTCGCGCACGCCATCGAGATACATCGAGCTCTGGCTGTCGAAGCCGCGAATGAACGGCCGGTCACCCGAAGGGTTGCCGCCTTCGCCAGCGCCCATGGTGATCCCCGGTACGGTGCGCAAGGCGTCTTGCAGGTTCAGGGCATTGGTGTCTTTGATGACCTGTTGCGGGACCACGGTGACTGAGCGTGGGATGTCCACCAACGGTGCGGTGTACTTCTGCGAGGAGACTTTGTCTGCCTTGTAGTCGGTATTGGCTTGCTCGACCTTGCCGTTGATGCTGGTCGCATCCAGGGTGACGGCATGGCTGCCGGCAGGGTCGGCGGCATAGGCGGAGGTAGCGCTGATGGCAACGCCGATGGCGCAAGTCAGCAGACGTGGTGAGCTCACAGCAGATGGCACAGGACGCATTGTGATGGGCCTTCCCCAAGGTATGAAGGCCGCGGATGGTAGTGTAAGCAAATGTAAGTAACAATTGAGAAGCGTTTCCATTCGCTACAAATTTACAATCTTTACAATTTATCCTTACGGATTTTCCGGTCTCGTACGTCATGTCCGGCAAACGGGGCTTGTGGCGAGTAAAAGGGAATCAATATCATTGCTGCCCCTCCAGCCTACGGTGCCGCCACCATGTTGCTTCACATCCCTGGCCTTTTCGAAGCTGATGAGCTGTCGCGTATTCGTGAAGCGCTGGCGCACGCCGATTGGGCGGACGGCAAGATCACCGCGGGATACCAGTCGGCCAAGGCCAAGCACAATCTGCAGCTGCCTGAGGCGCACCCTTTGACCAAGGAAATCGGCGCGGCGTTGATCGAACGTCTTTGGCGCAATTCGCAGTTCATGTCAGCGGCGTTGCCGCACAAGGTGTTTCCGCCGCTGATCAACTGTTACCGCGAGGGGGACAATTTCGGCTTGCACATCGATAACGCCCTGCGTCAGCCGCAAGGCAGTGCCGAGCGAATCCGCACCGACCTGTCCTCGACCTTGTTCCTCAGCGACCCCGACAGCTACGACGGTGGTGAGCTGGTGATCCACGACACCTACGGTGTGCAGCAGATCAAACTGGCAGCCGGTGACCTGGTGCTGTACCCCGGCACCAGTCTGCACAAGGTCAACCCGGTTACCCGGGGGCAGCGCCTGGCGGCGTTTTTCTGGACCCAGAGCCTGGTGCGCGAAGATAGCCAGCGGGCATTGTTGTTCGAGATGGACAACGCCATTCGCCAGCTGACCGCCGACGTGCCCGAGCACCCCTCACTTCTGCAACTGACCGGCACTTATCACAACCTGCTGCGACGCTGGGCGGAGGTTTGAGCATGACCTACCAGCTGCGGCGCGAAGACGTGGTGGATGTGGCGGGCCTGCAAGCAATGCTCGTGCACAGCCCTAGCCAAGCCGCCCAGGCGATTCTGGCCGCGGCGGGGCAGGGCGTGGTTGAAGCGCAATTGCTGCTCGGTCAGATTCTGCTCGATGGGCGCGGTATTGAACGTGATGTCCCGCTTGCCCGGCAGTGGTTTGCGATTGCTGCGCAAGCTGGCAGCGCCATGGCGCACAACATGCTCGGGCGCTGCCTGGAGCAGGGTTGGGGCGGCGAGGTGGATTTGCCGCGCGCGGCGCTGGCATATCAGGCTGCGGCCTATGCCGGCCTGGACTGGGGGATGTACAACCTGGGTAATCTGCTCGCGACCGGACGCGGTGTCGAGCAGGACCAGGCGTTGGCCTTGGCGTGCTACGAAAAGGCGGCGCACCTGGGCCATGCCAAGTCGATGAACCTGCTGGGTCGTTACCTGGAACAGGGCATTGCCACACCTGCCAGCCCCGCGCGCGCCCTGCGTTGGTATCGGCGCTCGGCCGAGGCGGGAGATTTTCGCGGGATGTTCAGCCTGGCGATGGTGCTGGTCGAACGCGGCGATGTACTGGCGGCGGCGCCCTGGCTTGAACGAGCACGCGCGCAGGGCAATATGAAGTTTCTGCGCACAGCCTTGCAGAGTTTGCAGGGTGCTGGTGCGTTGCTCGCCACCGATGCCTTGGCCTATGCCGATGAGATCCGGCGCCGAGAGTCTGCCGGGGAAAACCTACAGTCTTAAAGGGGCCAGGGACAATAGCCATGCTGTGCTGACTCATCCAACGGAGTTGCACCATGGCCAAGTCCTATATCACCGAGAAGTCCTTCATCGCTCGCCTGAATGTAGTGAACACACAGTACCCGGGGCCGGTCGGGCGCTGGGAATACAGCCCAGGTTACAACGGTAATACCTTCTGGCACTCCAGCGAGTGGCTGACCACATCGCGCCAGGATCGAGAGCCGCTGACCCTGTGGTTCGGCGCAGTGCAGCAGGCTGGCGGCGAGGATGCGTATGAGATCCGTCTGTGGACCGGTAACAACGCCCATCCGCTGTTCAACCGCCGGGTAGATGTCAGTACCAATGGATACCTGGGTCTCTATGAGCACAAAGCTACTGCGGGTCCGCTGTGGCGCCTGCAACAAGTAGGTGGATCGCAAGTTCGTATTACTACGCTGGCTGACAAAGCGATTGGTATTTACTGGGACAGGGCTGCCTGGAGCACCGGACGTATGGCCAGCTATCTCTGTGTTGACGTGGCGCCGGCTGCAGTATTTGAGGTTGAGATCATCCGGATGGGCGTCGATGCGCCTCTGTAAGTTGTGACTGATGCGTCGGCGATGTAACGAGATCGCTCGCTGCGCGGTAAGCACACACCGAACTGTTCGGTGTGTGCTTTTTTGTTTTGCAGTCAGTTAAAAAATAGCAGGTTTGATAACTGTCTCGGCGCGTCTTATTCAGCGCGCGGTGCAGTAGGGAAATTGTTCAGGATTAAATGCCTTAGTGCTTCGTCTCATGCTTGAACTCACTTCTCGTCCCCCACGATCATTGCCTGAGTTGGTTCCTACGAGAAGTGCGATTACCAGTTCAGGGTCAGGAGCATTGTCATGTCGGATAACAACCTTGTTCGCTCGTTTGTCGCAGTGCTATACCAGGTGGGTGAAGAGGTTCGCCCGGTCAAGGTTATCACTAGGAATGACCATTGGCTGCCGGGATATAATGGTCGCCTGGTAACGGAGGGTGGAACGCGTGCGTTTCAAGTCAATACCCTGGAATTTAGTTTTCAGGTGATCAGCCCATATCGGGAGAAGATGCGGACTTATATTACCTGTGCGACTGATTTCGCGGGTTTTAAAGACGACATACTTCTTTATGACGAACGTGATTATCCCTATCTCGCTTCAGACTTCTGGGAAAAGCCTGAGGACTTTGGTAAAAGCGCCCAATGGGATTTGATCTATACCGGCGAGGTGAGGGAATATGAAGGCGAACCCCGTGCAGTATTCAAACTGTGGAATGTAGCCCAGGCTAAGTTTGTCAGGCTTGTTCATTACTCGCCCTTTACGTACTTGCAGTTAACGGCGAGTGAAAACGCCTCGCACTTTATGTTCAAGGCTATCAAAGACGTAAAGTATCGCTAAGGTAGCAATGAGTGGCCTTGCAGTTTCCTTCGGCCTCGGTTTGAGGTGCGCACGGTCCGGTAACTGCCTGGGCGCGGGTCTTCACCCGCGCCCAGGTTCGTTTCAGAGGTAGTAGGCCTTCAGCGGCGGGAATCCATTGAATTCCACAGCGCTGTAGCTGGTGGTGTAGGCACCGGTCGACAGCCAGTACATGCGATCACCAATGGCCAGGTTCAGCGGCAGGCCATACTTGTAGTGCTCATACATGATGTCGGCGCTATCGCAGGTCGGGCCGGCGATGACCACTTCTTCCATCTCGCCCTTCTTCTCGGTCCAGATCGGGAACTTGATCGACTCGTCCATGGTTTCGATCAGGCCTGAGAATTTGCCCACATCGGTGTATACCCAGCGCTCGACGGCGGTGCGCGATTTACGCGCAACCAGCACCACTTCGCTGACCAGGATGCCGGCGTTGGCGATCAGCGAACGGCCCGGCTCGAGGATGATTTCCGGCAGGTCGTCACCGAAGTCTTCCTTG
>Ga0213821_1000650_pt1 | contig 19674 bp, 21 predicted proteins | sample MC6MC0909MG_FD_179894 | JGI IMG/M metagenome (GOLD analysis project Ga0213821, IMG submission 179894) | Enriched soil aggregate microbial communities from Iowa State University, Ames, United States - MC6-MC0909-MG | ecosystem: Environmental > Terrestrial > Soil > Unclassified | place: USA: Iowa...
CCAGCTAAAAGGCTTAAAATAAGATTGTCATTAATAGATAAAATAAATTTATTAATAAAACCCATTGTTGTTAATGGGTGTGCTAATAATTCGAACCCCTTCATGGCTGTAAAAACGGATGCGATCCCGAAAAGAAGCAATCCGATACTTCTTGCTTTTTTATTTTTAAATATAATGAGAAATGCCCCACTTATAGCAAGGGGAACAAGGATAGCATCCAGATCAAACGTAATGAGTTCAGTTTTAAAGGTTGTGCCGATATTGGTGCCGAGAATAATACCAATAGATTGAGGAAAGGTCATAATTTTAGCTGAAATTAATCCAATTGTAATGACCATAACCGCTGAGCTGCTTTGAAGCAGAGCAGTAATGAACGTCCCTGTTAACATCCCTTTTAATGGTGTGCTTGTTAGTTTAATCAACCATGTTTTTAATTTATTTGCAGATAAATTAAATAGTCCAAACCTAATAATGGTCATTCCAAAAATAAATAATAATATACAAAGTACAAATAATAATATGTACAGCATGTCTAGGCCCCCTCGCTTAATTCTATGGCCAAGAGGAGAGGGACATGCCACTTTTTAAGACAGGCTACTATTTTTTTAAGATGGATGATACTCATTGCGAAATTCAGTTGACCTTGTATCAAGGTTATATTATAATTGCAAGGTACATGGATTGAATGTAAGTGTGTTGTGTTTCGGAGGGAGGGAAAGAGAATGTCTAAAACCGTCGTTCGTAAAAACGAATCGCTTGAAGATGCTCTTCGTCGCTTCAAACGTACAGTATCAAAAACTGGTACTTTGCAAGAGGCAAGAAAGCGCGAATTTTATGAAAAGCCAAGTGTAAAACGTAAGAAAAAGTCTGAAGCAGCAAGAAAACGTAAGTTTTAAGAGAGGGTGTAATACATGAGTCTTCTCGAGCGTTTGAATAATGATATGAAACAAGCGATGAAAAACAAGGAAAAAGACAAACTCTCAGTCATTCGGATGGTCAAAGCTTCATTGCAGAATGAAGCCATCAAGCTTGGAACAAAAGAGCTTTCCGAGGATACAGAGTTAACAGTCCTTTCTCGCGAAGTAAAGCAACGCAAAGACTCCCTCCATGAATTTGATAAGGCTGGTCGTCAAGATCTAGTTGATAAATTGCATACCGAGCTCTCCATTGTTGAGTTGTATTTACCGAAACAGCTTTCAGAAGATGAGCTGTCAGAAATTGTTAAAGAAACGATTTCTGAAGTCGGGGCAAAATCAAAAGCGGAAATGGGAAAAGTGATGGCTGCGATTATGCCTAAAGTAAAGGGCAAAGCAGATGGGTCACTCGTAAATAAATTTGTACAACAACACCTTTCATAGTATTCTGACATAAAGACCGCAGGGCTCAAGTGCCGGCGGTCTTTTAAGTTGTTTTTTAATAATTTGAAACCTTTTCTCTCTTTACACGTAATACATAGAGTCAGTTAAAAGAGAAAGAAAGGGGGACCTTGAATGATTGAATTTATTACTGACCCAATTGTTGTAACCGTTCTCTTGACAATTGCGGGAGTTGGAATTGTGTTGGAGCTTTTTTCAACGAAATTTGGGATAGCAGGATTCATTGGTGTATTTGCGCTTATTGTGTTTTTTTATGGGCATTTCCAAGCCGGGCTTGCAGGATATGGGACATTAACATTATTTGTCGCAGGAATCCTGCTTATTTTCCTGGAGTTCTTTCTGCCGGGGGCAGTTGCTGGAACGCTTGGTGTTGCTGCCTTAATTTTAAGCCTTTTTATAGCAGGCGAGGATGCAATGCAAATAGGGGTTTCAATCTTTATTGCCATCATGATTTCTATTTTTGTTTTCTTTATGATGATTAAGATCTTCGGTAGAAAGCTTGTTCTTTTTAATAAAATGGTTTTATTTGATACAGCCAGAAAAGAAGATGGCTATGTTTCAAATATTAACCGCACAGATCTTTTGGGCAAGGTAGGAACCGCATTAACCATTTTACGGCCGGCTGGAACAATAATTATTCATAATGAACGAATCGATGTCGTGAGTGAAGGGGACTTTATTGAGCAGAACACCAAAGTGAAAGTAATAAAGGTTGAAGGTGCCCGAATTGTTGTTAGAGAAGTTAAATAATTCATTAGGGGGTTGTCGTGAATGGATGCTGTATCCGGGGGAACTATTTTTATCATTGCTATAGTTGTTGTTGCATTAATCTTTTTAGGTATCTTATTAACGTTTGTACCGGTCATGCTCTGGATTTCGGCACTTGCTGCAGGAGTCCGCATTAGTATTTTTACATTAATTGGAATGAGACTTAGAAGGGTAACACCAAGCAGGGTGGTTAATCCGTTAATTAAAGCACATAAGGCTGGTTTAAATGTCACTACTAATCAGCTTGAAAGCCATTATCTTGCCGGAGGGAATGTGGATAGAGTCGTTAATGCACTTATTGCTGCCCACCGTGCCAATATTGAACTATCATTTGAACGCTGTGCAGCTATTGATCTCGCAGGACGGGATGTTTTAGAAGCGGTGCAAATGAGTGTTAATCCAAAAGTAATTGAAACACCATTTATCGCTGGTGTCGCGATGAACGGTATTGAAGTAAAAGCAAAAGCTAGAATCACCGTTCGTGCTAATATTGAACGCCTCGTCGGTGGTGCCGGTGAAGAAACAGTTGTCGCCCGTGTTGGTGAGGGGGTTGTATCAACAATTGGTTCATCGGATAGCCATAGTAAAGTTCTTGAAAATCCTGACTTAATTTCGCAAACGGTTTTGTCAAAAGGACTTGATGCAGGTACAGCCTTTGAAATCCTATCGATTGATATTGCTGATGTGGATATCGGTAAGAACATTGGTGCAGAATTGCAAACAGAACAAGCAGAAGCCGATAAGAAAATTGCTCAGGCAAAAGCAGAAGAGCGCCGGGCAATGGCTGTCGCTTCCGAACAAGAAATGAAGGCGAAAGTAGTAGAAATGAGAGCCAAGGTAGTGGAAGCAGAAGCAGAGGTACCTCTTGCGATGGCTGAAGCACTTAAAACAGGTAATATCGGTGTGATGGACTATATGAACTTTAAAAACATCTCCGCTGATACTGATATGAGAGGTTCTATCGGGAAGATGACTGGTGAGAAGAAGGAAGATCAGTAAAGCCCACTTTTGGTAGAGAAGGAGGGTGCCATTTTGGAAACAATTTTATTCATGATTATTGTCGGTATCATCTCAACGATATTTGGAAAAGCAAAACGCAGTCAAGGACAATCCACAAAGAAGCCATTTTCAGCAAATGGTACGGAGGAAATTCGAACACTATTTAAAGAGCTTACCAATAATGAACCAGCTGAAACCAGTCCCATTAAAACCGAGCAAAAAGCGGTATTGCCGCAAAATAATAATAGAAGTCTCGAAAAAGAATATCAACAAGTCAGACAAGAGTCTGAAGCCAGTCGTATGTTGGTGACCGCATCGCGGCTGCAAAGTGAAAAGGTGAAAGAACAGACAATGAAAGCTATACAGGACGAAAGTGAAACCATTATTTCAAAAGATCCAGATCCCAAAACTTTAATTAATGGGATTATTTGGTCGGAAATTCTTGGCGAGCCACGCTCAAAAAAACCTTATTTTGCAAAAAGAGGCTAATTCGGTCTTAAGAAATCAAACGAAAAAGATGTGCTAGAACCCCCTTTCATTTCATAAATATGAGATGAAAGGGGGTTCTTTTTTTATGGCAAAAAAATGGGGGCAACGAGTTCGAAACTGGATGGCTAATAAAATGGAGCTTCCTCAAGATGTCATGATGGATTTGCCCCGCATTACCATGATTGGACAAATCCATATATATATAGAAAATCACCGCGGCTTGCTGGCATTTACCGATAAAGAACTCCGTTTGCTGTTAAAGCAAGGTCAATTATTAATTAAAGGCAAGACATTTGTGATTAAAACGATTTTACCTGAAGAAATTTTACTCGAAGGAAAAATTGATCAGGTCGTTTATATAACTGATAATTCGGGAGGAACAAAATGAAGAACCAGTGGATCGAATTTCTATATGGCAGAGTTACCGTGAAAGTATCAGGAAAGGGGCTTGAGCGCTTTTTAAATGTGTTAACAAGAAACGGCCTTCATATTTGGAACGTAAAAAGGCATGGCACTGAGACGATTACCTTTAAAATGAGAGTTAAGGATGCCTTGAAAATTAGACAGTATGCCCGAATAAGTGACTGTAAGATTTCCTTTTTAAGACGAAGCGGCGCGCCATTTTTGCTGAGAAGACTGTTGAAAAATAGCGGCTTTATGTTGGGAGCCGCCGCCTTTTTATTCATCATTTTTTTCTTATCAAATGTGATTTGGGGCATTGAAATAAAAGGAGCAAAGCCGGCAACCGAATATCAAATTCGCAAAGAATTGGACAAGATGGGCGTTAAAATTGGCAAGGTACAGTTTTTTGTCGACAATGTGGAAGGTATTCAGAGACGATTAACTGATAATATTGGTGCCCTGACATGGGTTGGTGTGGAATTAAAGGGGACAACCTATCATCTGCAGGTTGTTGAAAAGAATGAGCCGAAAAAACCGGAGAAATTAGCGCCACAAAATCTCATTGCCAAAAAGAAGGCAATTATTTTTAAAAGGTTCGTGGAAACAGGACAACCGGTTGTTGATATTAATGACCATGTGGAAAAAGGCCAATTACTTGTTTCAGGAGTATACGGGCAAGAAGGAGGGCCTTCCGAATTGGTAGCTGCTAAAGGTGAGATATGGGGAGAAACCTGGTATAAAAGCGATGTTAAGCTCCCTTTAGTAACCCACTTTAATGTATTTACTGGCAAGGAAGAGGAAAAGCATTCTTTATTACTGTGGAATGTAGAAATACCAATTTGGGGTTTTGGGAAACCTGAATTCAAGAAATATGAAACAGAAAAAAATGTTCATAAAATTCATTTTCTGAAATGGGAGCTGCCGATTTCCTATATCAATAAAACGATTCGTGAACGTGAAGAGATTCAGCGTACCTATTCGGAAAAAGAGGCAGAACAAAATGCACTGGAGCTCGCGAAAAAAGAAATAAAAAGCAAACTAGATGAAGATGCTATGATTATAGATGAAAAAATTTTACACAAACAGTATAAAAATGGTAAGGTTATACTAGCTATTCATTTTAAGATTATTGAAAACATTGCAGTCGGACAACCGATTTCCAAGGAGACTCCTGAATGACAGAAAAATTAACAACGATCAATGTACAGCTTGAAAATCCAGCGGAGGCCGTTAACCTGCTGGGAAATTCTGATCAAAATTTAAAAATGATTGAGCAAGAGCTTGGTGTTTCCATTATCACAAGGGGTGAATCTCTCAGCTTATCAGGTGATGAAGATAGGGTCAACATCGCTGGACAAATACTAGACCGATTAATATTTGTGATTCGTAGGGGAATAAACATAGGCCAAAGAGACGTCCTATATGCCATCCAAATGGCGCAAAAAGGAACGCTTGATTATTTTGTGAATTTGTACGACGAAGAAATTGGCAAAAATGTTAAAGGAAAAACAATCCGGATAAAAACGCTGGGACAAAGGCAATATGTGATGGCCATTAAAAAAAATGACCTTGTATTTGGGATTGGCCCTGCTGGAACAGGTAAAACCTATCTTGCTGTAGTTATGGCCGTGAATGCCCTAAGAAACGGACAAGTAAATAAAATTATTTTAACCAGGCCTGCTGTTGAGGCAGGCGAGAGTCTTGGATTCCTCCCGGGAGATTTAAAAGAAAAGGTGGATCCATATTTAAGACCCTTGTACGATGCATTGCATGATGTTCTTGGGGCTGAACATACACAAAGGTTAATTGAACGCGGGACAATTGAAATTGCTCCTCTTGCCTATATGAGAGGCCGCACATTGGAAGATGCGTTTGTTATTTTAGATGAGGCGCAGAATACTACAGATAAGCAGATGAAGATGTTTTTGACAAGACTCGGTTTTGGCTCGAAAATGGTGATTACAGGTGATCAAACACAAATTGATTTGCCAAGAGGTTCCAAATCAGGTCTAATTGCGGCAGAAGGAATTTTGCAAAATGTAAACGGCATTTCGTTTATCTTTTTAGAACAAAGTGATGTTGTCCGTCACCCACTTGTCGGCAGAATTATCGAAGCCTATGAAAAAAAAGCCATTCAGCACTAAAATCTGGGATAAACCTTGGAGGGGTTTATCCCTTTTTCGTCTCAACATGAATCTTCTTCTTTTATCCCGTACTAAACAGGAAGTAAGACCCCAATTTCAAGACTTTGAAAGAACTAATAAGGATAAGTTGGGGTCAGCTGCCCGTAAAAGCCTGATTGGTTCAACTATCAATTAGTGAGGGATGAAGAAAACTCCTCTCCTGATTGAAGTTTCACTTTATAAGGTGAAAGTTCTTAAAAAAACTGTTATCATTTTACATATAGGACACTTTCAGTAATAATTATGTATATTCTTTCGCTATAACAATGATTTAGGGCCGTGGTCGGGGGGATTTAGTTGGATAAACTGCAGCATCAATTCATACGGATACGAAAGTTACTCGATATTACTTTTTTTCAGATATTATTTTTTATTGTATTAGGGATTGTCCTCTTTGGCGCCATGTACAGTAATGTAAAACCTGAAAAATTGGATTTAAGTCTATTTTCGGTTGCTGAAAAAACGATTCGATCCCCTGGGACAGTAGAGGATAAGAAAAGTACAGAAAATAAGCGTAAAGAGGCCATTAACCAGGTTAAGCCTGTCTATGCATTGAAAAATGAGTACACCCAAAATCGGGTTGATTTAATCACCTCTATATTTCAAGCAGCGATAGAGGTAAATGATGAAATAAAAGAAGAAATGAAGAAGCAGGAAGAATTATCTACCGAGGGTAAACCGGCAAAAGAGGAACCGAGTGCTGCTGATAAAGTGACAAGGTTAAAAGCTAAATTGACGGCAAATGTTTCGAAGGATCTTTCAAATCAAGTTTTTTCTGCTTTAGTCCAAGCCAGTAATGATGAATTGTCTATTGCAAAGGATTTAACAGTTACAGCGATTAACAATGTTATGACAAAAAGAATTTCAACTGATGAAGTGGAAAATGCTAAAAAAAGGGTCGAAGAAGAATTAAAATATTCAACCTTAAATGATAATTTAAGATTGGCTGTAATCGACCTAGGCAGATACGCTGTTATTCAAAATGAATTTTATGATCCTAGTGCAACAAAGGAGCTCAGGCAGCAGGCAGCTGAAAGCATAGAACCTGTGAAAATCCTACAAGGGCAAATTATTGTCGAGCAAGGTAAGTTAATTAATCAAGAAATTTATCGGCAATTAAAACTGGTCGGTCTTTTAAATAATGATAAATCTTTTAAACCATTTATTGGATTAGTTGTGCTGATCACCATCATTCTTTCAGCGATTTATTATTATTTTTATCAAATGAAATATCTTCCTGAGAAACGGCAGACGTTCTTGTTATTGTTTGGGATTATTTTCATTCTCTCCATTTTCATTATGAAAATTATTAGTATGCTGCAAATTTTTAATTTTGCTGGCATCGGCTATATTTTCCCTGCTGCAATGGGAGGCATGTTAATTAAGATATTAATTGATGAAAAGCTTGCGATTCTTATGTCGATCATTATGGCGGTTTCTGGGAGCATTTTATTTAACGAAGGAGTTACTGGGACACTTAATTTTTCTGAAGGAATTTATATCCTCTTCAGTGCCTTAGCAGCTATCCTATTTTTGAACACACAGAATCATCGTACAAAGATTTTACAAGCTGGAACATTTGCAGCGATTGTCAATGTTTTGACAATATTTGCGTTAATGTTTTTGCCAAACGGGCAGTTTTCAGGGATAGAATATGGATACTCCCTTATTACCGCCCTTGTTTCCGGAATTGGTTCTGCTGTTTTAACCATTGGCTTACTCCCTTTCTTTGAGGCTAGTTTTGGAATCCTTTCGACGATGAGGCTGATCGAGCTTTCCAATCCGAACCATCCGCTTCTTAGAAAAATATTAATGGAAGCTCCAGGAACCTATCATCATAGCGTTATGGTAGCCAATTTAGCGGAATCAGCCTGTGAGGCCATTGGGGCTAATGGGCTTTTGGCTCGAGTTGGGAGCTATTATCATGATATTGGGAAAACTAAACGACCAAACTTTTTTATTGAAAACCAAATGCATCATGATAATCCCCATGATCGCCTGCCACCCGATAAAAGTGCGAATATTATTATTGCCCATGTCACAGACGGTTCTGCTATTTTAAAGAAATATCATATGCCTAAAGAAATTATTGATATTGCCGAGCAGCATCACGGGACAACATTGCTAAAATTCTTTTACCATAAAGCACTTCAAAATGATGCTGATATAAGGGAAGAGGAGTTTCGATATCCCGGCCCAAAGGCACAGACAAAGGAGTCTGCTGTAGTTGGGATTGCCGATAGTGTCGAGGCAGCTGTACGTTCTTTATCACAACCAACACCAGAAATAATTGAATCTCTCGTTAAGAAAATTGTGGCTGACCGACTGCAGGATGGTCAATTAAATGAATGTGATATTACAATCAAGGAAATTGAAACCGTGTCTCACACGCTATGTGAGACATTAAAGGGAATCTTTCACTCGAGAATTGAGTACCCTGAAATGACTAAGACAAAGAAGGTGAAGCAAGCATGACATTACTTATTGATTGTATTGATGAAACCAATGAATTATCAGAGCAGCAAATGCTTGAAATCGAAAGGTTAATCAATTTTGCTGCAAAAAAACAAGAGATTGAAGAGCGCAGTGAAGTTTCCGTAACATTTGTTTCGAATGAAAGAATTCAGGAGATTAACCGAGAATATCGACATAAGGACATGCCAACAGATGTTATCTCTTTTGCTATGGAAGAGCTTGGTGAAGGGGAAATGGAGTTAACAGGAGTCCAATTGCCTCGTGTTCTGGGTGATATTATTATTTCTGTTCCGAAAACAAAAGAACAGGCTATGGAGTATGGTCATTCCTTTATACGTGAGCTGGGTTTTCTAGCAGTTCATGGATTTCTGCATTTGTTAGGCTATGACCACATGACAGAGGATGAGGAGAAGGAAATGTTCACACTGCAAAAGGAAATTTTAAATGAGTATGGACTCACAAGATAAGTCTTTCCCATTAATGAGATCATTTTCGTTTGCTTTTTCGGGGATCCTGTTAGCACTCAGGAAGGAAAGAAACATGCGGTTCCATTTTATAAGCTCGATTATTGTGTTATTTGTTTCCTTTTACTTTTCGATTACAAAAATAGAGTGGGTATTCATCCTTTTCACTATTGGGGGGATGTTTGCCTTAGAAATAATGAATACTGCAATTGAACGAGTGGTGGATCTTGTTACGGCAGAGTATCATCCGCTTGCAAAACAAGCAAAGGATTTGGCGGCCGGAGCTGTCTTAGTTTATGCTGCTCTTTCAGTTGTAATTGGAATTGTCATCTTTTTACCGTATGTTTTAAATCTGTTTTAGTTTTTAGATATGAAATTGTTCACACTGATTTGAAAAGGATTTGCTAATTCGGTAAAATGATTTAATCAACCTTCATTTTGAAGACAAGTTGATTTATGAGAAAATTCTAACTTTTTTAAATTTTTTATTACTTTTTTGTTGCAAGTAATGATTTTCTCTGGTTTTTGAGGTAAAATAAAGAAACAGCAGATTCTTGCTGGAAGGGAAGAAGTTTTGTGAACATCGAACAATTAATTGAAGAAGCAAAAAAGGCAAGAGAAAAAGCCTATGTTCCTTATTCCAAGTTTGGAGTAGGAGCAGCATTGTTAACAACAGATGGAAAAATATATCATGGCTGTAATATTGAAAATGCCGCCTACAGTATGTGCAACTGTGCAGAACGTACAGCCCTTTTTAAGGCCTACTCAGAAGGTGATCGGGATTTTCAAATGCTAGCCGTTGTTGCCGATACAGAACGTCCGTGTTCTCCTTGTGGCGCATGTCGACAAGTAATTTCAGAACTATGCCCGAGAGATATGAAGGTGGTTTTGACAAACCTGCAAGGGGATATACAAGAAATTACCGTAAAAGATTTATTGCCTAGTGCCTTTTCGCCGGAGGATTTACATGTTAAATAATGGGGTTGAAAACGGATACAAATCAGGGTTTATCTCCATAATAGGACGGCCAAATGTAGGGAAATCTACATTCCTTAATCGAGTAATTGGTCAGAAAATTGCTATTATGAGTGATAAACCGCAAACAACTCGAAACAAAATTCAAGGTGTACTATCACTTCCGGACGCTCAAATGATTTTTATTGATACACCAGGTATCCATAAACCAAAACATAAATTGGGCGACTTTATGATGAAGGTAGCACAAAATACATTAAAAGAAGTTGATTTGATTTTATTTATGGTAAATGCCGAAGAAGGATTTGGACGTGGGGAAGAATTTATTCTTGAAAAATTTCAAACAGTAAATACCCCTATCTTTCTCGTGATTAATAAAATAGATCAAATACATCCAGATGCTCTGTTGCCGATTATTGAATCTTATAAGGAAAAATATTCCTTTAAAGAAATTGTGCCAATTTCTGCACTTGAAGGTAATAATGTCGAACGTCTATTAGAACAAATAAAATCCTTCTTGCCTGAGGGGCCGCAATATTATCCTGCTGACCAGGTGACCGATCATCCAGAAAGGTTCATTATTACTGAGTTGATTAGAGAAAAAGCCCTGCACTTAACAAGAGAAGAAATTCCACATTCATTGGCTGTTGTGCTGGACAAAATGGAGCGACGAGAGGGTAAAGATATAATTCATGTTATGGCAACTGTGATAGTAGAGCGAGATTCACAAAAGGGGATTATTATTGGAAAACAAGGAAGTATGCTGAAAGAAATTGGAAAACGAGCCCGTGTAGATATTGAAAATCTCCTTGGGTCAAAAGTATTTTTAGAGCTTTGGGTTAAAGTCCAGAAGGATTGGCGCAATAAGATGTCCCAGCTTCGTGATTACGGCTTCAATGAAGATGAATACTAACTTATAACCCTAATTAAAATATTATCCTATTGACAAGATTATGCATGGACAACATTAACAAATATTTCGTCTTATGATTTTGGCAAAGGCAGGCTATGATAATTGTAAGGTTTGGGATGCAACTTTAGGCTAGTCTAAATTATGGAAGGTGGGGTTTTCGATGATGGATTTTACGTGGAAAGTATTCCTCCAGACAGGTAATATTGACACATATCTTCTCTTCAAAGAGCTTGAGAAGGAAAACCAAGAAATACCCGGAAATCAGAGTGAAGAGCTAGCACAAATCGATTTTCCCGTTTCATAAGCAAGTCTTGCGTGCGACTTAAGAAGGTGACTTTTAATGCTTCAGAAGTGTGAAGGCATCGTCATTAGAACAACAGATTATGGTGAAACCAATAAAATTGTAACATTATATACTAGGGAATGGGGAAAGGTTGGCATAATGGCACGCGGAGCTAAAAAGCCTAACAGCCGTCTTTCCTCTATTACACAGCTTTTTACGCATGGATATTTTCTCGTACAACGAGGTTCCGGTTTAGGAAGCCTGCAGCAGGGAGAAATCATTACCTCTATGCGTTCAATTGGTGAAGACATCTTTTTAACTGCCTATGCCAGTTATATTGTTGAATTAACTGATAAATGTACAGAAGAAAAAAAATCAAACCCATTTCATTTTGAGTTGCTTTATCAAACATTGAATTACATGAATGAAGGCTATGAACCGGATATTCTTATGAATATTTATGAAATGAAAATGTTAAATGTAATGGGTTTATATCCAATCCTAAATCAATGTTCCGTTTGCGGCAGTACAGACGGACATTTTTCTTTTTCAATTCGTGAAGGCGGGTTTATTTGTCACCGATGCTTGGATAAGGATCCATACCATTTTAAATTATCACCAGCCTCGGTTAAATTATTAAGGCTATTTTATTATTTTGATCTTTCAAGGTTAGGAACTATTTCCGTTAAAGACGAAACGAAGGAAGAGCTAAAAAAAGTAATTACTGCCTACTATGAAGAGTATTCAGGTCTACATCTCAAAACCAAGAAATTTCTTAATTCCATGGATCAATTTCGCAACCTCTTATAATTGCCTTGTTGACAATGTTTGGAGTTTTAGTTAAAATTCTGTTTAAAATAATAATTGCTGTGACGGAAAGTAGTACTTGGTCATCTCTATAAAAGCGAACCTAGGGTGGTGTGAGCTAGGGTATAGGGCACTAATGAAGGCGTTCCTGAGCAATCACGTGTTGATGAAACACGATTTAAGGAGGCTGCAATACTAGCAGCAAATAGGGTGGAACCGCGGGTAACTCTCGTCCCTATGCTTTTATAGCATAGGAGCGAGAGTTTTTTATTTTCAATAGAAAAGGAGAAAAAAAGATGAATGTAACTATGGATCAAATTGTTTCTCATGCAAAGCACAGAGGATTTATTTTTCCGGGTTCTGAGATTTATGGAGGGCTTGCAAACACTTGGGATTACGGTCCGTTAGGCGTGGAATTTAAAAACAATATAAAGGCAGCTTGGTGGAGAAAATTCGTTCAAGAGTCCCCTTATAATGTTGGTCTGGATGCAAGTATCCTGATGAACCCTCGTACATGGGAAGCATCTGGCCATATCGGTAACTTTAATGACCCGATGATTGACTGTAAAAATTGTAAAGCACGCCATCGCGCTGACAAATTAATTGAAAATGCACTTGATGAAAAAGGGATGGAAATGGTTGTTGATGGATTGCCATTCGAAAAAATGGAAGAGCTGATCGTAGAACACCATATAGCCTGCCCTGAATGTGGCAGCCATGACTTTACTGGAATTCGTCAATTCAATTTGATGTTTAAAACCTTCCAAGGGGTAACAGAGTCAAGCACCAATGAAATTTTTCTTCGACCGGAAACAGCTCAGGGTATTTTCGTTAACTTTAAAAATGTGCAGCGTACGATGAGAAAGAAACTGCCGTTTGGTATCGCTCAAATCGGAAAAAGCTTCCGTAATGAAATTACCCCTGGTAACTTTACGTTCCGTACAAGAGAATTCGAACAAATGGAACTCGAATTTTTCTGTAAACCAGGTGAAGAACTAAAATGGTTTGACTATTGGAAGCATTTTGCTGAAGAATGGTTATTATCATTGGGGCTTACAAGAGAAAATCTAAGGCTGCGCGATCATTCCGAAGATGAACTTTCGCACTATAGTAATGCCACTACGGATTTTGAATTTAAGTTCCCATTTGGCTGGGGCGAATTATGGGGTGTTGCTTCGAGAACGGATTATGATTTGAAACAGCATATGGAGTTTTCAGGTGAGGACTTCCATTACCTTGATCCGGAAACGAACGAGAAGTATGTACCATTCTGTATTGAACCATCACTTGGTGCTGACCGGGTAACCCTCGCCTTCTTAATTGATGCCTATGATGAGGAGGCACTTGAGGATGGTACGACAAGAACTGTGATGCATTTCCACCCTGCCCTGGCACCATTTAAAGCAGCCATACTTCCATTATCGAAAAAGCTTTCTGATGAAGCAAAAGAGGTTTTTGCTGCTTTATCAAAATACTTCACAGTTGATTATGATGAAGCTGGTTCTATCGGTAAACGTTATCGCCGCCATGATGAAATTGGAACGCCATTCTGTATTACTTATGATTTTGATTCAAAAGAAGACAACATGGTTACCGTAAGAGACCGGGATACAATGGAACAGAAACGAATTCCAATCACAGAACTTGTGGCTTTTTTACAAGAAAAAATAGTATTTTAAAAAGAAAAGCAGAAGCCCCTAGGCGCTGAAGCTAAACATTTGAAAAGGTACGGGCTTCCGTACCTTTTACTATAGATGGAATTGAATACATTTCAAATAAAAACTAAGTAGTATATAATATTGTTATAAAGTATTTAAAACAGTTAATGGGTATTTTAAGGTGGTGAGGACAATCGAACTGACTAAACGCCAAGAACATATTTTGCAAATAGTGAAAGACAATGGTCCTATAACGGGAGAACAAATTGCGGATCAATTAAGCTTGACTAGGGCGACGTTAAGGCCGGATCTTGCTATTTTAACGATGGCTGGTTTTCTAGATGCAAGACCTCGTGTCGGGTATTTTTATACGGGGAAATCGGGAGCACAATTACTAACGGAAAATTTGCAGAAAATTTATGTGAAGGATTATCAGTCCATTCCTGTTGTCGTAAGTGAAAATGTTTCCGTTTACGATGCTATTTGCACGATGTTCCTTGAGGATGTAGGAACATTATTTGTCGTTGACCAAAACTCCAGCCTCGTCGGGGTTCTTTCAAGAAAGGATTTGCTTAGAGCAAGTATTGGAAAGCAGGAGCTTTCAAGTATACCTGTCAATATTATTATGACAAGAATGCCAAACATAACCATGTGTGAACGGGAAGATTTATTAATCGATATTGCAAAGAAATTAATAGAAAAACAAATAGATGCCTTGCCGGTTGTTAAAAAATCAGAAAAAGGTTATGAGGTAATTGGCAGAGTCACAAAAACAAACATCACAAAAGCCTTTGTATCATTAGGCGATGAGTAAACAATAGATTTTTTTAAAAGGAGCTGTTGAGGGAGAATGAGTTTGCCTGTCATTTATGTTGTATCTGATTCAGTTGGGGAGACAGCAGAATTAGTTACGAAAGCGGCGATTAGCCAATTTAATGGTTCTGGTATGTTATTAAAAAGATTTCCCTATGTAGAGGATAAGGAACATATCGATGAAGTGATATCACTTGTTTCACATGATAAAGGTATGGTGGCCTTCACATTAGTCAAACCAGAAATGCGTACATATTTGAAGGAAAGAGCAGAAGAGGAAAGAATCATTGCTGTTGATTTAATCGGCCCAATCATGGACCAAATTCAGATATATAGCGGGAAAACACCTTTATGTGAACCAGGCCTTGTAAGGAAGCTTGATGAGGATTATTTTAAAAAGGTAGAAGCCATCGAATTTGCGGTGAAATATGATGATGGGCGTGATCCAAGAGGGCTTTTAAAGGCAGATATTGTATTAATTGGGGTTTCCAGAACCTCCAAGACGCCTTTATCACAGTACTTGGCACATAAACGTTTAAAAGTGGCAAATGTCCCTCTTGTCCCTGAGGTGGATCCCCCAGAAGAACTTTATCAGGTTCCCATCGAGAAATGCTTTGGATTAAAAATAAGCCCTGAAAAGTTAAACAATATTAGACGGGAACGATTAATTTCTTTAGGATTAAATGATCAAGCAAGTTATGCAAATATTGATAGGATAAAAGAAGAGTTAACTTTTTTTGAAAATATCGTAAAGAAAATAAATTGTCCGGTTATCGATGTGACTAACAAGGCAGTTGAAGAAACAGCAAATGTCATCTTAAATTATATTCAGAAGGGCAGACCCTAGCACATAATCATTTGATTATGTGTTTTATTATGTGAAAAAATAAGAAAAAGTTATGGCAAAATGAAAACGAATATACTATAATAAAAAATTGTGATAAAAAAATATCTTTTTAGGTTTAGAGTTGCATGGGAACGAATAAACTATTTATTGTTAGATGTCAAGTCAGGTACCCTAAAAAAATTCGACATAAATCCTTTTATAAAAGTTAGCTCTTTAAGAAGGAATATGTGGAGTGATGTAGAATTAATACTTATGTAAAAAGCATACCGGCTATTTTTGTCGATGCAGATTCTTGCCCCGTCAAAGAGGAAATTGTCGAAATAGCTTCCAAATTTTCCGTTGAGGTTTTTTTATTGCTTCCTATGATCATCATGTGAAGGACATAAGTACATATGGAATATGGAAATATGTTGATTCAGGAAAGGAAGCCGCCGACTTATTCATTATGAACCATGCGGGTAATGGAGATATTGTCATAACGCAGGATATTGGACTTACATCCACATTGCTGCTAAAGGGCGTTCACGTTATATCCCCAAAGGGAGTTGTATTTGATGAAAGTGGAATTCAGACTGCCCTTTTATTTACGGTCTTAAATGCTATGGCAAGGAGAAGAGGAGTATACGGAAAAGGACCAAAGCCTTTTCATTCCGAGGATCGAGCAAGATTTATGACAGAATTAACGAAAATTTTGTCGAAATTTGCAGGAATTTAATGATTGCCTGCCGAATACCTGTAGTATAAATGGAGTTGTTTTCATGGCAGACCGTATTGCCGAAGAAAAGATTGACCAAATTCGTCAGGCTGTTGATATTGTCGAGGTAATCAGCGATTATGTTCAACTGAAAAAACAGGGGCGAAATTACTTCGGATTATGTCCTTTCCATGGTGAAAGCACCCCATCATTTTCAGTGTCACCTGACAAACAAATTTTCCATTGCTTTGGCTGCGGAGCTGGGGGAAATGTATTTTCCTTTTTAATGGAGCTCGAAGGAATCTCATTCCAAGAGGCAGCCATTAAATTAGCGGCGAAGGTAAATATCGACCTTGAAATTAATTTATCTTCAGCAAATGGCGGAAAAAAAGTTTCCAATGAGCTTCAATCCATGCTTGATGCTCACGAGCTATTAAGGAAATTTTACCATCATTTACTGGTAAATACAAAAGAAGGTCAGCATGCATTAGAGTATTTACTGGGAAGAGGTTTTACCCGAGAATCGATTGATAAGTTTCAAATTGGTTATTCATTAAATTCATGGGATTTTGTTTGTAAATTCCTTTCTAAAAGGGATTTTTCACCTGAATGGATGGAAAAAGCCGGATTAATTATCAAACGAGAAAGGGACGGGACGTTTTTCGATCGATTCAGAGATCGAATTATGTTTCCAATTTTTGACCGACATGGTAATACGATTGCTTTTTCAGGGAGATCACTAGGGGCTGAAGAGCCAAAATATTTAAATAGTCCCGAAACAGCAATCTTTAATAAAAGTAAAATTTTATATAATTATCAGTTGGCTAAGCCAAGTATCAAAAAATTGCAGCATGCTGTTTTATTTGAGGGTTTTGCTGATTGTATTGCAGCAAATCGATCAGGAGTAGAGAATGGTATTGCCACAATGGGGACATCCTTGACAGATGAACATATTGCCCTTTTGCGTCAAAGCGTTCAATCCGTTACTATCTGTTATGATTCAGATAAAGCAGGTATAGAAGCTGCTTACCGTGCAGGTAACCATCTTCACGAAGCGGGTTTTCAAATTAAGGTAGCCATGATGGCTGATGGACAGGATCCTGATGAATATATCAAAAAGAATGGCGCTGACAAATTCCGCAATGAAGTGATTGGTGGAAGTCTAACCTGGATGGCATTTAAATTTCTTTATTTTCGAAGGGGAAAAAATCTTCAGAATGAAGGAGATCGGCTTGCATATATCGAAGTGATAATCAAAGAAATCAGCCAATTGAATAAAGCGGTTGAAAGGGATCATTATTTACGGCAGCTTGCAGCAGAATTTTCGCTTTCGTTAGAAGCTTTAAAACAGCAGCAAAAACAGCTTTTCTTTGCTGAAAAAAGAAAGTCAAATGGGAAAAATGAATCTTTTCACAAACCTTTGTTAACCGCAAAACCAGTGGAGGAATTAAAGCCCGCACATTATATGGCTGAAAGATGTTTAATTGCCCATATGCTTAAAAATCGTGATGTGGCTTATAAGGTTCAGGAATTTCTCGCAGGAAATACGTTTAATATTGATGAACATCAGGCAATAATAACATATCTGTTAGGATTTTATGAGGATCATTTGGAACCAGATAGTAGTGCTTTTTTAACCTATATTCAAGATGATAATCTTAGAAGAATGGTTGCCAACATTGAAATGATGTCGATAAATGATGAGGTAAGTAACCAAGAATTAACTGATTATATCAAACAGGTGTTGAATTATCAAAAATTGTTAAAAATAAAAGAAAAAGAAGTGGAACTAAAAGAAGCGGAGCGACAAAGTGACTTTGGTAAAGCTGCTGCAATTGGTAGTGAAATCAATCAATTGCGTAAATTGCTTTAAATTCCATTTTAAGTGTCTTTGATTCTGGAAGGAGGGGGACATATGGCTGCTGAAAAATCAGCCCGTTCAAAAGAGGTTGAAAACGAATTAACCCTTGAACAAGTAAAAGACCAGTTAACTGAGCTGGGTAAAAAAATCGGTGTCCTTGCCTATGATGATATTGCGGAAAAGCTGGCTAATTTTGAATTAGAATCTGAGCAAATGGATGAATTCTTAGAATTTCTAGGTGATCAAGGAATCGAATTGGTCGGTGATAATGAGGAAGACCCAGATATTAAAAAATTGGCAAAAGAAGATGACGAAGAATTTGACCTAAATGATCTTAGCGTTCCACCTGGAGTTAAGATTAATGATCCAGTGCGTATGTATTTAAAAGAAATTGGCCGTGTTGACTTACTTTCCGCTGAAGAAGAAATTAAACTGGCCAATCGGATTGAGGAAGGCGACGAAGAAGCAAAACGACGTCTTGCCGAAGCAAACCTCCGTCTAGTTGTAAGTATAGCAAAACGCTATGTAGGCCGTGGAATGCTATTTCTTGATCTAATTCAAGAAGGTAATATGGGTCTAATCAAAGCCGTTGAGAAATTTGATTACCGTAAAGGTTTTAAATTCAGTACCTACGCAACATGGTGGATTCGTCAAGCGATAACACGGGCGATTGCTGACCAGGCAAGAACGATTCGAATTCCTGTGCATATGGTTGAAACCATTAATAAACTTATCCGTGTTCAGCGTCAATTACTACAGGATCTTGGCCGCGAACCAACACCTGAAGAGATTGGTGAGGACATGGATTTAACACCTGATAAGGTTAGGGAAATATTAAAAATTGCCCAGGAACCTGTCTCACTCGAAACACCGATTGGTGAAGAAGACGATTCACACCTTGGAGATTTTATTGAAGATCAGGATGCAACATCTCCATCTGAGCATGCTGCCTATGAATTATTAAAAGAGCAGCTCGAAGATGTCCTTGATACTTTAACGGATCGCGAAGAAAATGTCCTTCGCCTGCGTTTTGGTTTAGATGATGGCCGGACTCGTACCCTCGAAGAAGTTGGTAAAGTCTTTGGTGTAACCCGTGAGCGTATTCGCCAAATTGAAGCGAAGGCATTGCGAAAATTACGTCACCCAAGCCGCAGCAAACGCTTAAAAGATTTCTTAGAATAAAATACTGTTACAAAATAGTCTACTTCTTAACGGGAGTAGGCTTTTTTTTTATGGCATTTCCAATGAAATGGAATGAAAGCACTTTCTGTATTTTTACTTTATTTTACTGAATTGTCTCTCATTTTGCAAATGTCCATCTGAATTTATTTGCTGAGTTTCGATATTTTTATTTTTGCAAAAAGGATTTAACATAATTTCTCTTTTGCCAATAGGATTAAAGCGTCATTCAATTTTTTTATTCCCAGAGTAAGAGATGTACTTTTATTAATTTCACAAAATATAATCTTTTAAAAATTTTTAAATGTTGAGAAATTTAGACAATTTCTCTTATAATAAAAAAGAAAGCGTATACAATGTTGCTCTAGGGGGATGAACATGAATTTTGATTTAACTTCTGAACAAGAAATGATCAAACGAACAATACGCCAGTTTGCAGATGAAGAAGTTGCACCTGGTGCTTTAGAACGTGATAGGACTAAGCAATT